>OIYQ01000293.1_pt1 | contig 20628 bp, 17 predicted proteins | sample 1588311 | NCBI WGS metagenome assembly OIYQ01 (sample SAMN03283244) | human gut metagenome | biome: human-associated habitat; material: feces | host: Homo sapiens | place: Peru | collected 2012
AAAGAAAACAGCACGCTGCCTTCTACAACAGAGCCTTTGCAGACACAGATTTTGTAGAACTTCCGCCCGACTCAGAAGGAAACTCCTGGCACCTTTACCTTATGCGCCTTAACAGTGAAAAACTTGACTGCGACAGAAACACTTTTGCAAAAGAACTACAGCACTCAGGAATCGGAATAAGCGTTCACTTTATACCGCTTTTTCAATTTACCTACTGGAAAAATCTTTACAAAGACTTTACAGCAGAAAATTATCCCAACGCAATGAAAGCCTACAGCAGAACAATTACCCTTCCACTCTGGCCCGACATGACGCAGCAGATGCTCGAACGTGTCGTACAATGCGTAAAAGAAACCGGGGAGCGACACCATGCCTAAAGCAGTAAGAAAACGTTCATCAAAAATCTCTTTCCAAAAGGAATTCTACAGCGACCTTTCCATGAGCGACATGATAAATGCCGTAACAATAAGAAGCCCTGCCCAAAAAGGAATTCTTATGGCAGTATCACATCCCGATCTTCCCGAGGGATACACGATAGTAACGGCAAGAGATGTTCCGGGAACAAATTTCATTGATACTCCCTGCGGAAAAGTCCCTGTATTCTGCGACGGAAACATTTCCTACCTTGGAGAGCCGATCGGACTTCTTGCAGGCCCGGATCTTTCAAGACTGTATGAAATTCTTTCGGAACTTAAAATTTCTGTAGACGAAAACCCCATAGAATCATTCCTCCAGGATGTACAGGACGTTCAGGAAATACCGGCAGCAGACGGCACGGCTTTGCAAGACGCAATAGAAGACCTGCCTTCAGATGATTTGTTTTCTACTGTTATTGCACGCCGCGAAAAACAGTACGGCCCCTGTTTTGAAAAAGACAAAGAAGGAAAAATCCCGGGAATAGAAAGTGTACTGGACTCGGCACCGCACCTTATAAAACGATGCTGGCAGTATTCCATGACCACGCCCTACTACGGGGAACCGAACGGAGCTTTATGTGACTGGAAAGACGGTGAAAACCTCACCATTTGCACACCTACACAATGGCTTTCCAGCTTAAGGCAAATTGCAGCTTCGGCTCTTAACATAAAGACAGAAAACATTACCGTAAAAAAAACATCATCTTCAAATACAGGAACAAACGGAATCTGGTTCAACAGCATTCTGGCCTGTCAGGTCGCCATTGCATCAAAAAAAGCACACAAACCTGTAAAACTGGTATACAGCCGTGACGAACAGGAAAAATTCCTTGACTCAATGCGCCCAATCACAATAACACATGTAACGGCAGCAGACGACAGCGGAAAACTTCTTGCAATGAAAATCGACATTGATGTAGACGCAGGCTTTTCAAACCCGTTCGCACAGGAAACAATAGACAGACTTGTCATTGCCTCATCTGGAATATACCGGCCGCAGAACCTGAGCGTAACTGCAACAGCATACCGTTCATTAACCCCGGCTTCATCAGTTGACGTACAGATAATAGATTCCGCAGCCCTTTTTGCCCTGGAAAACCAGATGAACGAAATGGCTGCCGAATGTTCCCTCCTTCCTGCAGAAATAAGGGAAAGAAACATAATAGCGGCAAAAAAGAACATAAAAAACCAGTACCCGTTCACGTTTCAGACAGAAAATTTCCATGACCTTGCGCTTGCAATAACACAGGCCAGTGATTTGAACAGAAAATATTCAGCATACCACCTCGAGGCAAAAAACAGAAAAATCAGGGGAAACGACACTGAATATGACGCAGTTTACTCTTCTCCCCTCCGCGGAATAGGATTTTCCTTTGCATTCGAAGGTTCCGGTTATTACGGCTCCAATGTCTACGGAAACGACCAGTCACTTGAAGTAACGCTCGAAACAGACCAGACGCTCACAATACACTGCCCGCCGGTTTCAAGTACAGTAGAAGAAATCTGGTACAAGCTCGCGGCCGACGAATTGGGAATAAACCAGTCCGCCGTAAAGATAAATTCTTCCTTCAAGGCAGACGAAGAGCCGCCGCTGCCCGAAAACGTATACAGCAACATCAGCGTCATGACGGTTCTCTTAAAAAAGTGCTGCGCCGCAATAAAAAAAAGAAAAGAAGGAACAGCACTTCCATACACCGTAAAAAAGAAAATAACTCCGGCGCAGAAAAAAGAATGGAACAAGGAATCTTTTTCGGGAACACCGTTCCACAGTACATCATTTGCGTCGGCAGTTGTAGAAATAGAACTGGATCCATGTACCTACAGAGAAATAGTAAGAGGTATTTCGATTGTAATATACGGCGGCCAGATTCTTAACCGCAAGGCGGCAGAAAGCAGAATCAGGCTTTCAATACAAAAAGTTCTCTCTTCGCTTGTTTCAAACGATACAATCGACTGCAAAAACATAAAGGTTATGTTCATGAAGTCAAATGAAAGCCCCATGCAGATAGGCGAAATAGCATACAATGTAATACCTGCAGCCTACACACAGGCTCTCTCGCAGGCACTAGGCTGCACAATGACATCCCTTCCGCTCCAGACAGATTCGGTTTATTACAAACTATGCGAGCAGAAAATCTACGAAAATGCAGAAAATGTAGCAAAAAAAATGGGGGAACAGGTCAAGGAGGAAACAACAGATGACAATAACTCTGACAATAAATGAAAAGAAACATGTAATTTCGGCTGACCCGTCAGAAAAGCTCCTGACAGTTCTAAGAAAAGAAAAACTCTTCAGCGTAAAATGCGGCTGCCAGAAAGGCCTCTGCGGAAACTGCATGATTCTTCTGGACGACAATCCTGTTCCAGCGTGCCTTGTTCCAATAGGAATCGTACGTGACAGCAAAATAGTAACCCTGGAATACTTCAAAAACGACCCGTGTTATCAGGACATAATTACAGGGTTCAACCAGGCCGGAATTCATCTCTGCGGTTACTGCAATGCCGGAAAAATTTTTACAGCCTATGGAATTCTCAAAGCCAGTTTCCGTCCCGACAAGGCATCACTTTATTCTGCATTAAGAGGACTTGCCCCGTGCTGTGCAGACAGTGACAGTCTTGCCGCCGCAATAATGTACGCCGTTGCAGCAAAACACACGCGCGAAGGAAGACACAATGCAAAAAAATAACCGAACCGTTGAGCTTACAAAAAATCTTGCAGACGTATTCTACAATCTGCGCTCGGTAAAAAATATACAGATTCTCGGCGGCTGTACAGAAACAGGAATTACGGCAGAAAAATCAATGACAATAAGGGCCATTCCCGAACTGTCGTCAATAGAAAAGCGTGAACGTTTTATAGACTTCGGGCCGGCAGTAACGCTGTCACAGATGATTAAAATCGGCAAGGCAAACATGCCGGCAGTACTTTACGATGCGCTGGAATCCATTGGAACAGAAGCAGTACGCAACATGGCAACACTGGGCGGAAACATCTGTTCCCCAGGAATAAAACACACGCTCTGGGCTCCGCTTCTTGCACTCAATGCGCAGATTGAAGTAAGAAACCAGAACGAAACAAAATTCATACCATTTTCAAAATTCAGCGGCGTTCCCAAAAGTTTTGTAATGACAAAAATCAGAGTTCCGTTTGATGAATGGGAAATAGAAATATTCCGCAGGGTCGGCCCTTCAAGATTAATTAATCCGCTTTCTGCAGCCTTCGTCTTTCTTGTAGAAACGCAGAAAGGAATAGTGGCAAACATACGCATCGCATTTGCAGGAAGCATAGTTTTTTCTTCACAGGAACTTGAAAACAAAATAATCGGAATAAAACTTCCAATCGCAAGACGCGACATAGATACTCTTATCCAGGAAACAGAACGCGTCTATGATGAAAAATTTTCGCCGCTACAGGCAAAGCCAATTCTTAAGATCCAGTTTCTGAATCTCCTGCGCTATGCCCTAGAACAGTTAATGTAGTTTGAACAACTTTCGTTCCACGAAAGTTGTTCAAACGTCAAGAACTGCCGTGCCGGCAGTTCTTGCACCTTAATTATTTTATATAACAGATCAAATAGTTTGAATACACGCCGCCGCACGAAAGTTTTTCAAACTATTTGATCAGCATACAGTCGCCGTAAGAAAAGAAACGGTATTTTTCTTTAACGGCTTCGTTGTATGCATTAAGAATATTTTCCCTAGTACTGAATGCGCTTACAAGCATAATCAGCGTAGACTCTGGTGTGTGAAAGTTTGTAAACATCTGGTCCACTACCTTGAACTTGTATCCCGGGTACATAAAGATATGCGTTTTTCCCGTTCCGCCAGAGACAACACCGTTTTCATCACAAGCACTTTCAAGTGTGCGCACGCTGGTTGTTCCGACTGCAAGAACAGGCCGACCTTCTTTTTTTGCTTTGTTTATCTTTTCTGCAACGTCATACGGAACAGTATAAACTTCTTCATGCATTTTGTGTTCTTCAATATTTTCTGCACGCACAGGAAGAAAAGTTCCCAGCCCTACATGAAGCGTAATCCATTCAAGTTCGGCGCCGCGCTCCCTTAGTTTTTCAAGCATCGGTTCTGTAAAATGAAGACCGGCTGTAGGACAGGCGGCACTTCCGGTTTCCTTTGCATAAACTGTCTGGTATCTCTCACCGTCAACTTCGGTATCTTCACGCCGTATGTAAGGAGGAAGGGGAATATGTCCGTTGCGCTCAAACCACTCTTCCGTAATTCTGAACGTAAAGCGTATTGTCCTGAACTCAGTACCAATGTCATCGGGGTTATCAACAATTGTACCTTCACTGCCGTCAGAAAATTTATAAAGGCCGCCAACCTTGACTTTCTTTGCGCCTTTTACCATTGTATTCCACGTGTCGCCTTCAGGGCCCATTTGATGAAGGAACATAAATTCCTGTTCGCGACCGGTAGCGCACTTGATTCCGTAACAGCGGCTTCTTCTTACCCTGCTGTTGTTAAAAATCATCAGTGTACCCGGTTCAATAAGAGACGGAAGATCCTCCATCATTTTATGTTCAACAAGTCCCGATTTTCTTCCCAAAAGCATCAGACGGTCTTCGCCGCGTTTTCCCGAAGGTTTCTGCGCTACAAGTTCCTGTGGCAGATCAAAATAAAAGTCGCTGGTTTTCATTGTTTTTATTTTCCTTTCCCGGAGCAATTCCGAGATGTTCATATGCTTTTTCAGTAACGGTTCGGCCGCGCGGAGTTCTCTGCAAAAGCCCGCACTGAATCAGATAAGGCTCATAATAATCTTCAAGGGTGTCCATTGACTCGCCTATAGAAATGGCAAGTGTTTCTGCCCCGACAGGTCCGCCACCAAAGTTATTGATTATCGAAAGTAGAATTTCCCTGTCATAGCGCTCAAGACCAAGACAGTCAATTCCAAGCCTGTCCAGACCATCTTCTACAATAGCCTTCGTAATAATGCCGTTCCCTTCTATCTGCGCAAAATCCCTCATGCGCCGTAAAAGTCTGTTTACCACACGCGGGGTTCCCCTAGAACAGCCGGCCATAAGATCCGCAGCATCGTCTTCTACCTTAACATTAAGAATAAGTGCCGAACGCCTTATAATTCCAGCAAGTTCTTCCTTTGAATAAAAATTAAAGCGCTGGATAATTCCAAAACGGCTTATAAGAGGTGAACTTACCATTCCGGCCTTGGTAGTGGCTCCCACAAGTGTAAAATGCGGAATAGGAATACGCACGGTTCTTGCAGCAGCGCCCTGTCCTATTACCCAGTCCAGCTCAAAATCTTCCATTGCAATATAAAGCATTTCTTCTATTGCAGGCTTAAGGCGGTGAATCTCGTCAATAAAAAAAACTGTACGCTCGGTTATCGTAGAAAGAATTCCCGCAAGATCCTTGGGCTTGTCTAAAGCAGGAGCACTTGTAACTTTAAAGTCAGCACCAAGTTCGTTTGCCGTTATCTGCGCAAGTGTAGTCTTTCCCAAACCAGGCGGGCCTATCAGAAACAGATGATCCAGCGACTCCTGTCTTTCACGGGCTGCATTTATAAAAACAGAAAGATTTTTCTTTATTGCCGTCTGTCCCTGAAAATCAGAAAGAACCCTGGGGCGCAGACCGCCTTCCTGCACATCATCTTCAGAAGTAATGTCGGCCCGCACTATGTTCAAGTCAGAAGCGCCGGTGTCACCCGCACGGAAAATTTTTGTAGAACCGCCCGCAGCCTGGGAAGCCAGCTGTGCAACAATGTTCATTTCGTCACCGCTTTCCCTTTCGTAAGAAGACTTGTGCGTCACACTTTTGTTCATCTTGCAAGCTCCACAATAGCCGTACGGAACAGAATTTCTTCCTTCTGGGCTTCTGTCTTTCCTTCAAAAGAACCGTCTTTGGTCATGCGCGAAACTATTTCAGAAACAGTCTTTTCTGCACTCTTGCGCTCGTATCCCATTTCAGAAAGTGCACTTACCAAATCAGCATAAGGGGAATCAGACTTTGCAGCAACAGAAGAGTCGGTTTCAGAAAGAGTAAGTTTTCCCTTAAGCTGAAGCAGCATCTTTGCCGCAGTCTTTTTACCCACACCGGGAACTTTCTGCAACGCTTCCAGATCCCCGCTTTCAAGAATGCGTGCCAAATCAGAAGCACATATACTTCCCATAATCTTTATTGCGCCCTTCGGACCAATGCCGTCAACCTTAAGCAGATCAAAAAAAAGTGAACGGTCAGAATCAGAAGCAAAACCAAAAAGATTCATCAGAACATCTGTATGCTGAAGCCAGGTAAAAACACGGCACGACTGCCCAACCTGTGCAAAAGCCGCAGAAGAACTGTCAGGAACCGTAATGTCCCATTCTATTCCGTGAGTATCAATAAAAATTTTCTGAGGAAGTTTGCCGGTTACAGTACCGGTAAGGCTGTTAAACATTATTCCATTATATCACATTTAAACATGTAAAAACAAGACAGCCCCCAAAACGTATCAAAAAGAGTACAACAAAAAAAGCACAAAACGTTTCAAAGGGCCGCCTGCTTCGGGAACATCACAAAGCTTAACTTGCCGGATGTTCCCCTTTTTTAAACATTGAACATATTCAGATGCTCACTAATCACGCGGATAGCATTATCCATTTCGTCAGAAAGAACAGAAAGCGCCTTCTGAGTATCATTCATTCTGCGTCCGTCAGCCTTCATTTTGTCCATTCCGTCCTGCATTCTGCACGAAGTATCCTGAAGATTGTGAATCTCGTCAAGAATAGATTTGTTTCCAGCTTCCATCTCAGAAGAAGCGGTTTTGACTTCAACAGAAGAATCACGCAGCGTATCAAGAGCACCGTTAATCTGCTTTGAACCTACTTCCTGTTCTGCCATGGCATTTTCTATCTGCTGAACCAGTGTATTTGTATCTTTAATCTTGTCCGAAACATTCCGCAAAGTCTGTGCAGAATCTTCAGACACGCTCACCATCTCTGAAATAGAATTCTGAATATTCCGCAACTTCTGTCCTATAGATTTGGATTGCTCTGAAGAAGTCTCGCTCAGCTTGCGTATTTCATCAGCAACAACACTGAATCCTTTGCCAGCCTCGCCTGCATGTGCTGCCTCAATAGCGGCATTCATCGCAAGAAGGTTTGTCTGTTCTGCAATTGACGAAATAACAAGGTTCGCTTCCTGCAGCATCATAGACTCATTCTGGATCTGCGAGATTCTGGTATTGACTTCATCCTGTTTTGCAACACCCTCGGCAGAATCATTTTCGAGTTCTTCAAAAGATTTTCCCAGCTTTTCAACCGAAGAGTTAACAGACATAATGTTTCCAAGCATCTGTTCAACTGCAGCAGAAGCTTCCGAAACACTTTCACTCTGAGTTGAAATCATCTTGTTGAGTGATGAAATATTGGAAGAAATTTCGTTGACAGCCCCGGCCGTATCAGAAACACTAGCCGACTGACTGTCCATTCCGCTTCCAAAAGTATCAATACTCGTAAGAATTCCGCCAATGGAATCCAAGGTATCTGCCGTACAGTCCTTTAGTTTTGCGCGCGACTCCTCAAGACTCTTTTCAGATTCCTTAAGATCAGAAACCAGCTCTTGAATTTTTTCTATAAAATAATTGAATCCTTCAACAAGCTTTTTTATAACAGGAATCGTAGTCCTGCCAAGCATGTCAATTCTTCTTGTAAGATCAGCATTGCCAGATGAAATCTGCGTCACCATTCTGCAAAGTGCGTTGAGCGGCATAAAAATCCTGAAAGCCATCAAAACCATAAAGAAAACAAACACCAAAAGAAGAATAAGTCCAACCGGAATATAACAGCTGGCGCAGAATGCCTCAAGGGTAAACGGCTTGAACAAAACCAGAGTCCATCCTATAAGTTCAATCGGAACAAACATGCTGCTTCCTTTTAGAGAAGGAATAAATTTCTCTTCCTTAACTTCACCTGCTGCTGCAACCGATGGAATCACAGAAGAAATCAAAGCCTTCTTTTCTACAAGAGTCTTGTCTGCGGCCCCCGTAATTTCCCCTGCGGAATTATACATGAACATATTTACGCCAGGCTCTGACTCAAGCGAAGAATAAATCTCATCAATAAAGTTTCCTATAGGAATTCCGGTTCCGGCGATTGCGACAGGAACACCGCTGTCATTGCGCACAACGGCATTTATCCAGAGGAACGTATTCTTAAGGTCAGGATTGTAATTTATGTTAAAGTTGTAAACTTCCGTTTCCTTAAGTGTCATTTTGTACCAGTACTGCGCCGGATCCTCCGGGTCAAGAGTATAGGCATACTTTCCGTCAGACATGAATTTGCGGTCCGCAGTAGAAATCCAGAACGAACTTTTGCTCAGAAAAGAATTCCGATACTGTTCAAGTTCGGCAAGGGCAAGGTCTGCCTGCCCATAACCTTCGGGATTTTCCATATATTCCTTGATAACAGGAGAAGATGCCATCTGAAGAACAAGTTTTATCTCTGACTTGATCTGGGACTCAAACCGCAGAACCTGCATTTCAGAAAGTATGCCAAGCGATTCAGACGATTTTTTTGTAAACACAGCTGCCGAACCAAAAAAAAGTACGGCTACATCAACAGCAATTGTAGCAGCTACGGCAATTACTTTTACCAGAACAGAATCTTTTTTCACAAAAATCCTCCATAACTATAAATTATAGTTTAATCCTGCATAATGAAATAGTCAAATACAAACGAAAAAAATATAAAAGGAATTTCACTTGTTTTCACGGCCGCTCATAATGTCAAAAACAGCCTTGAGTCCCTTTATGGTCAAATTCTTGTCCACATTGGTAAAAGCATCGGTCAGGGGCTTGAGCACGCTGTTCAGTCCGCCGGTCGCAACAACTTTTACATCAGAAGGCCTGTCTCCCGAAACCTTGAACAAATCCTCCTTTATATTTGCGACCAGATATTCTACAAGCCCTTTGTACCCAAGAACAACGCCGGCCTGAATAGCTTCTTTTGTAGTAGAACCCAGCGAACTTGCAGGAGCTTCAAGAGGAACAAACGGAAGCTGTGCAGTATTCGTCGCCAGAGCCTTTACAGCCGTTCCAAGACCGGGGGAAATTGTAAGACCGCGTATAATTCCTGCGGAATCAGTAACTGTAAGGGTAAGAGCCGTTCCGAAATCAACTGCGATATTTGCCTTTCCGCCAAAAAGTTTCCAGGCAGCCACGGCATTACACAGAAGGTCTGTTCCCATTTCGTGTGAAGAATTTTCAGGAAGTTTAACAGGAAGGTCGCCCGAAAGCGCAAGCGATGAACGCATTACAAAAGGATTTTTTCCGCAGAGATGCTGGCAGACAATAACAAACGGTCCTATAAGTGCTGGAACAACAGAACTTATAATTGCATTTTCAATATTCCGTACGTCAATTCCTGCATCACGGGCAAGTGTAAGGATTATGGAAGTATACTCATCCCCGGTACGCCTCACGTCACTTGCAATTCTCCACTGGACAAGAATTCTGTCGCCGTCAAAAACCACCGCCACTACATTTGAATTTCCTATGTCTACTGCAAACAGCATTGAAATTAACCCCTTAAAACTGTAATATATCACTTATGGAAACACTTATTCAACCTAAAGTATTAAAAGGATTCAGGGATTTTCTGCCGCAGGACGAAATACTGCGTGCCGGTCTTATCGAAAAACTTACAAACACATACAGGGCCTACGGTTTTGTACCCATTGACACTCCCGTACTTGAATATACAGAAATTCTTCTGCGCAAAAGCAACGGCGAGACAGAAAAACAGGTATTCCGCTTTGAAGACAACGGCGGTCGTGATGTAGCAATGCGTTTTGACCTTACAGTTCCGTTCGCAAGATTCACCGCAGAACACCGTGAAGAACTGTATTTTCCGTTCAAGCGCTACCACATAGCAAAAGTATGGAGAGGTGAAAAACCGCAGGCAGGCCGTTACCGCGAATTCGTTCAGTGTGACTTTGACACAGTAGGAAGCGACAGTGCCAGTGCCGACTTTGAAATTCTTTCACTCATGAAGGCAGCACTTTCTTCAATCGGTGTCGACGACATAACAATCCACGTAAACCACCGCGGAATTTTCAACAGATTCCTTACAAAAACAGGCTGTTCTGACAAATCAGAAGACATTCTGCGCATTGTAGACAAAATAGCAAAAGTCGGCGAACAGGAAGTAAAAGACGAACTTACAGAAGTAACAGGCAGCACTTCCTCTGCGGAACAGATTCTTGACTACATAAAACCGTGTGACACTTTCGCACAGACTCTGGATAAAATCGAAAAGCTTGCTGGTGGACCTGCAGAAGACTCAAAAAGAATGAGAGACATCTACGCCATGATGGTTGCTGCAGAAATAGACAAAGCCTATGTTCTTGACCCGTCCATAACACGCGGTCTAGACTATTACACAGGCGTTGTTTACGAAACCTTCCTCAACAAACTGCCGTCAATCGGTTCGGTATGCTCCGGCGGCCGTTACGACAACCTTGCAGGCCTTTACATGAAAGACAAGGTTCCGGGTGTAGGTTCAAGCATAGGACTCGACAGACTCATTGCAGGACTTTCACAGCTGGGACTTGCCACACAAAAAGGAAGCTACCTCGATGCAGAAATCTACAACACAAGCGCAGACCTGAGCATTTACTACCAGAAAGTTGCCGGTCTTCTTAGAAAAGCAGGTGTTGCAGTAGAAGTATTCCCGGACAGTGTAAAAATGTCAAAGCAATATGCTGTAACCGACAAAAAAAATATTCCGTGGGGAATTCTTATTTCTGCAGAAGAAGCCCAAAACGGAACGCTTACGCTTAAAAATCTTTCTACAAGAGAGCAGTTCCAGGGCATAACAGCAGAGGAAGCAGCTCAAAAGATTTTGGGAAAATAAGACAATGACTGCGATAATCATCATAATTGCAATAATCGCCGTAATAGTAATTGCATTATTGATCCGTACATCAATAAACGGCGATGCTTACACCGAATACGGCTTTTTCGGCGCCCGTTATCATGATTTGGGTGAAGGCAGTTATTCTGATTATCCGCGCAAAAAAAAAGAATCTTCAGGTCCAATGAAGTGGGATGACATTCCCACCGCAGAACAGGACTACGAAGATTCCGTTATTGACCAGTTTCCCGAGGCAGACTTTGACGATCCCGACACTTTTGACGATGACCTCGGATAATTGTATTTTAAGAACGGCGGAATTCCCACCATTCTTAAAAACTACTTTTCTTCACCGTCACTGCAGTAAGGGTCGTCCACGCATATAACGCATCTTACATTGCTGCAAAGCCTCTCTATTCTGGAAGCAAGTTCTTTCTTAAGGGAAGCACGGTCTTCACAGCAGTCAAAAGGTCTTACAACATCAAAAATAAGATTCGTATGGCTCGGACCGGGAACCATTCTCACGTCATGTACAGAAAGCCTTGTATCAATCTGTTTTGCGCATTCAGAAGCAATTTTATGCAGTTCCTTAAGTCGTTCATTTTTTGTGTCAACAGGATCCATATGAATCACTGCGGAACACCCCAGTTTTTGGGAAAGTGAAATCTCTGCATTGTCAACAACGTCGTGAAGTTCAAAAATATTCTGGTCACCGGGAACTTCTGCATGCAAAGAAACCATCATGCGTCCCGGACCGTAATCATGTATGACAAGATCGTGAATACCGATTATAGGCTTGTGTGACATAACTTCGGCTTCAATAGCCTTAACAAGTTCTTCTGAAGGCGGTGTACCCAAAAGAGGACGCAGGGTATCCCTGGCAGACTCAAATCCTGTCCTTAAAATAAAGACAGCAACAATTATTCCGCCAATGCCATCTACAGGCAGACTGCAGAATTTTGAACAGATTACCGAAACAATTACTACAAAAGTAGAAATCATATCAGAAAGGCTGTCCATAGCCGTAGCTTCAAGTGCCACAGAAGAAATTTTCTTTCCTACGGAATGATTGTAAAACCAGATATAAAATTTTACAAGAATCGAGGCGCACAGAATAAGAACAGGAACAAGCCCTCCCGAAACAGGCTCCGGGTTGATTATCGCTTCAACAGAAGTTTTAATAAGTTCAACACCCATCATAAGAATCAAAAATGAAACAATAAGTCCCGAAACATATTCCATGCGGCCGTGGCCGAAAGGATGCTCAGAGTCAGGCTTTTTTGACGCAATCCTGAATCCAAGTATAGAAACAAGAGAAGAAGCAGCATCGGAGAGGTTGTTGAAGGCATCTGCAGTCATGGCAACAGAACCGGCCAGAGTTCCGGCAATAAATTTTGCGGCAAAAAGAACAATATTCAGAAAAATACCAAACGCACCGCACAAAACCCCGTATGCTGTTCTAACAGACGGTTTTGAATAATTACGGCTGTCCTTTATAAAAATGCGCGAAAGAAATGAAATCATAATCCACTCCAGTAAGGTCAGGCTCTAAAAATTTTCTGCTTAAAGAGCCAGCTTCAGTCGTTAAAGACTGAACGCCCATTATAGAACTTTGCGCACAAATTGTAAATTAAAAAAAAAGGCTGTCAGGACACATACAGCAGTCCTGACAGCCATAAAAATTAATTACAGAAAAATTACTCGGTTACTTCAGGAGTCTCCGGGGGGAACAATACTGCTTTCGATTTTTCAATAAAGTTATAAACTTCGTCAAATCCGTCAAGATCAACCCAGTTGAATGCAAACTGGTCATCGAGTGTATAAACGTCCACCTTGATCTTTGCAGCAGAAACAAGTGCACCAAGCTCTTTTTTGGTAAGAGAGCCCATTTTACCGGCCGCAGCTTTGTCTGCTACAACCTGCATTTCACCCTTGTCTGCAGAAATAGCATATGAAACATTGGCAACAATTTTACCGGCAACCTTGCTTTCAAGAACAAATACCATACCTGAACCGGCCCTTGCAGCCATACTCATATTTCCAGAGGTAATGTTAAGAGAAGTAGAAGTTGTTTCCCCTTCAGTAACCATATTAGCCTGGATATCACCGTTCAGACTGCCCGAAGCATTAAAAACTGCAGACTTGAATTCAGTTTTAGTCTCAGGATAAAGTTTTGTGTAGTCAACAGAAAGTTTTCCCGAAGCACAGGCATTTGCAGACGCCTTCATTCCGGACATTTCTGTCTCTGTTTTCAAATAAAGTTTAAGTTCCGGAATTACAGCAGAAACACCGTCAGGAAGTTCTTCTATATTTCCCGGTGCCTTGTTAATGTCCAGCTCAGCTTTTCCATAAGCCTGAAGATCTGATGTAAACTTGTCAAACTGTTTTTTCATCTCCTCAAACATTGTAGTCATTTCTTTAACAGTAGTACGTGAAGTATCTTCTGCAACCGCTCCACTGAAATCAGGAAACAGTGTCTTTCCCGAAGTCGTAAATGCAGTTTTGAGTTCGTTAATAACCGCTTCCCTGTTTTCTTCAGACGGGGCAGTATATTTTGACTTGTTGACAGACTCGGGAACAGTTACATCAGAAGCAGTTGTCTGTGTCTCTGTAGTCTCCTTGGTATCCTGTGACGGACAACCCAAAACCATAATGCTCGAAAGAACTATTCCGGCAATTGCAAATAAGCAGGTTCGATTTTTTTTCATAAAACACCTTCCTAAATAATAAAATAATACCGATCCAAACTGAACCGCTTCTATATTCTACCCCCCCCCTTGAGTTTCTGTCAATCAAAATATTATGAATTTGTTATAAATTAAAAAGACTCTGAATATTAAATTGCTCCTGAAAATAACACCCGGCTGCAAAACAGCAAATTCTTTTCTATTGTATAAAGACAATCAAAGCGGTATAATTATTGGAATCATCTTTATTTTTAGGGGAAAAAAATGCTTAGCTACTTGGCAGGAGTCTGCTCCTCGTCGCTTTCAATCATTTTCATCATTTTCATCATCGGCGCGCTGGGATTCATGCTCGGCGGAGTAAACGTAAAAGGAATCTCACTAGGAACAGCCGGAGTACTCATCGTAGCCCTCGCATATGGTGTACTCATCCACTACTTTCCTACATTTTCAATTGTCGACACACAGATTACTTTATGGGGAGACTCAATAAAGTCAAAATTCTCTCTTGTTTCCAATATCGGAACAGCACTTTTCGTAACGGCTGTAGGACTTATCGCAGGACCAAAATTCTTTCGCGCATTCAACAGAAAATCTCTTGCATATCTTCTTCTCGGAGTAATAATCATAGTTTTGGGAGCAGTAACTGCAATTATCTGCATATTATGTGACGAAAACCTTTCTTCAGAAATGGCTGTAGGTCTTCTTACCGGCGGCCTCACAAGTACACCGGGATTCAGTGCCGCAAAGGAAGTTCCGGGAGTAGACCAAGACGCAATAAGTGCAGGCTACGGAATTGCATATCTTTACGGAGTTCTTGGAGTAGTTCTTTTCGTTCAGCTTGTACCAAAACTTCTTAAAGTAGACATGGCCAAAGAACGCGAAAATTTCGTTGCCGCAAACTCTGTAACAATTCCTGAACCAAAGGGAACACTTGTTCAGCTTGATGACTTCGGATTCTTCCCCTTCTTCCTGGCAGTAGCTCTTGGCTGTATAATCGGTGCAATAAAAATTCCGGGAGTAAACTTCTCACTGGGTAACTCAGGCGGAACACTGGTTGCAGGACTTATTATAGGACACTTCGGAAGGATAGGAAAAGTTGACTGCAGAATAAGCAAGCAGACCCTAAACTTCATGAGGGAACTGGGACTTGTACTCTTCCTTATCGGAGCAGGCGTTCCCGGTGGAGTAAACTTTGTTTCAAACGTTAAGGTTTCATACTTTATCTACGGAGCCATCATGACAACCGTACCTATGATTGTGGGATACCTTATTGCACGTTTTGTATTCAAGCTCAATCTCTTCAACAACCTCGGTTCAATCACAGGCGGAATGACAAGTACACCGGCACTCGGAACCCTCATTGCCACAACTGGAACAGATGAAGTATCTTCTGCCTATGCAGCAACATACCCGCTGGCACTCGTTTCCGTTGTTCTTGCAGCAAAAATCATAGTAATGCTTTTCTAAGACATTTTGTGTATCAACTAAAAAGACCGTTTTCCAAAAGGAGAACGGTCTTTTTTTATAATATAAAATACAGACTATTGTGAAGGCATAAAAAAAGGGCTCCTGAAAGGAACCCTGACATCTCCTACGGGAATTGAACCCATGTTGTCGGGATGAAAACCCGATGTCCTAACCACTAGACGAAGGAGACATACACACTTAATGTGGTATGTTTAGACTATATCATAAACACATATTGTATGTCAATATCAAAATGTAAAATTTAGTAAAAAAAATTAAAAAAAACAAACCTCATTTCATGTCAAACTTATCCAAAATCTTAGCCTTAAAGGCCTTCAAATCATCATTATCAAGGCCAAGATTTTCCGCCTGCTTCAAATCCTCCAGTGAATCATCATATTTGCCCAGTGCAAAGTATGAAAGAGAGCGCCTGAAGTAAACATGACTCTGGAATGAATTGAGTGCAAGAGACTTGCCGAAACACTCCACTGCCCGCTCATGTTCTCCCTGAAGGGCATAAACAATCCCCTCGTAATAAACAGACCGTTCACTGTGCGGGTTAATTTCAAAACTCTTTTTAAAGTCAGCAAGCGAACATTCATAATCGTTCCGGGCAAAATATGCCATACCCCTGTGCTTGAGAATTACAGAACACACAACATCAGAGGGGGTCGGTTTTGACTCAAGAATACGCGAATAAATGGCTATAGCCTTGTCAAAATTGCCCTGGTTGTGCTCATGCAGAGCTTCCAGAACCAGATCGTCAATACTGCCCTTTTCAAAAGGACTTGAAAGTTCCCTGACATTCTCTTTACGGTGGTTTATATTCATTTCCCTGTCAGAAATGTCATCTACCATGTCATAAAAGTTTTCCCGGCGCGTACCAAGCTCTTCCTGAAGTCTGTTCTGATAGTCCCTTATTTCCTGAAAAATCATGTCTGCAAGCGTCAGACTGGCGTTTATGGAAGCAAGTTTTCTGCGAAGAGGTTTGTCAAACGGATTGAATTCAGACTTGTAAATAAGCTCATGTTCCACTTCGGCCCAAGCGTCCTGAAGAATAGTTCTAACCTGAATTTCGCAAACCAGATTACCGGGAATCTCAAGTCCCTGCAAATCTTCTGGAATACATTCCTTTGGAATCGAAACAAGAATATGAATTGACTCATAGCCGAATTCCCTGAACGACTGCTCGGCACCCTTCTTTTCTATTTCCCTAACTTCAAATGCATCCTGTATCTGCTGCTGTACAACACCAAGATCTTCCAGAAAAGCGCAGATTACCCTTATTCCGATCATGTCTGTCAAAGTAACAAGGTGATTTCCTTCACATGCCTCGGCCGATTTCTGGCGCAGAATCTTTTTATAATAGCTTGAAAAAGACTTGACCCGTGTCTTGTAAGTAGGATTTGACGCAAGATAAATGGTTTCACGAAGTTTATGTTCTATATTTTCCAGAATTTTTGTAAAAAGAAAAGAATAGGAATCATAACAGGCCTTAATTTTATTTTTGTCAGGCATCATAAGCAAATTTTTATTCATATCGTAAACCAATAATTGTAAATGTTAAGAAAACTTCAGGGCATAAAAAAAGACCGTCCTGAACAGGGCGGTCCTTCTTAGTCATTCAAGACTTATTTTGCAGCGTCAGTAGCCTGAGCGTTTGAATCAGATCCTGCTTCCAAAGAAGAACTAAATGTTTCTTCGGTAGCCATCTTTTCCTGCTCGATAAAGCGGTTAACCTGCTTGTTTCCAAAGCGTGACATCTCGTTGTTCTGGCGAGCCTGCTCTTTCTTTCCGATAATGCCCCAAAGGTCTTCATCATCAATGTCGCGGTCTGCAGAAAGAACTGCGAGGTCGTAAATAATCTTTACATCCTTGAAGTAACCGATGAAGTTGTCACCAATGTGAGAAGCATCGCGTGTTACCTGGAAGCCGCAGAACTTTACGAATGGAAGTCCGCGCGGGTAAATCGGATAAACACGAATCTCGCGTGTGCGAACTTCTGAAATATAGTCAGGGTTGTTCCACTGAAGTGTTTTCCAACCATCAAAGTAAAGATTTCCCATAAGGTAGCGGCGCTCTACACCGTCATTGTCCTTAAGAAGTACATAAAGCTGGTGCGGATAGTTCATACCCATTGTTGTAACAGCGATTGACTTGAGTGTTCCAACATTCTTTACGAGACCGTATCCTTCTTCGAAAAGATATTTTCCCTTCTGCTCGTCTGTAGGCTGCAAGCGGTTTCCGTTCTCGTCAGCATCAGAAAGAGGCTCGTAAGCCTGAATTTCAAACGGGGGAACGATTCTGGCATTTGCGTTGTTGTTCCATGTCGGGAATATAACACGTACACCCATTACGTTGCTTCCTGCAAAAGGAACATCAGCAGTGTCTTTTACAGGAGCTGCTACTACCTGTGAATAAGCAACAGCCTCAACATTTCTTGCAGAAGAGTTAAGCTCTACTTCCCAGCGAGGAAGAGCAAGCGAAGTCTTCATAAGTGATTTCTGATCGCTGGTGAATGTTGCACCGGCGGCTACAGAATAATCCATTACAGTTCTGCTGTTTTCTGTAGGATTACCGTTTTCGTCAGCAACAGTGTCTGCATCGAGCAAAGTAAAGTCGATGAGCGTTGATTCCTTAGCGAAAGCGAATGTACCTGCCAGAAGCATGACAGCGGCAGTTAAAAATAAAGTCCTCTTCATTCGAAGCTCCTTTTAATACACATTTGATGTAGCCTTGTAGTATATAGTATCTAACAAGATAGTCTTTTTGTCAACTTGTTTTGATTATTCAGGCTGAAAATTTAACTTAAAATCAAAAGATATAATAAATTAAAAAATACAGTCACTATTCGCCTGCAGGACGTCCCCCAATGTATATGTGAATTTTTTTTATATTTGTGAAATTACTCACAATATTTTTTTTCAAAAGTTCCACTCCGTCGGGTATGGAACAGGTCTCGGAATCAGGCTTAAGGGCCTGCGCTGTAAGACCAAGGTGAAGTTCTTTTCCCTTTTTTATGCAGAATTCGACGGAAGTTCCTGGTGCAAATAAAGGCTTGTATCTGTTTGTAATGGGTCCCAGAAGAATGTCATCTATATAATATTCAAGTTCACCGCTTTCGGGCTTTGCGACTGCCCTTCTTGTTTCAGAAAATACAGAGTCTGAATCAAAAGAGCGGAAGTAATAAACTCTGTACGGCTGAATTCCGCTTATCAAATACATGCATACCGAAAACAACATGGAGCCAAAAAAAATTCCAAGCGCTATATTCGGAAGAAACTTTTTTTTAAGTTCTGTTTTCATTTTATTCCCGTGAATCCTCTTGAGCGTTCAAAATGTGTTACAAATGCCTGCAGTCCATTATATATCCCGAAAGAGAGTTTCTGCAAGTACTTGTCGTCAAGCAGGAGAGCCGCTTCTTTTTTGTTTGAAAGAAATCCTGTTTCTATAAGTACGCTGGGCATTTTTGTATTTCTTACGACAAACCATTCTTCAGCCTTTATTCCGCGGGCTTTGCTTAAGTTTCCTACCTGCGCTCCTATTCCTTCAAGTATAAATTTTGCAATCAGGATTGATTCTGTAGTGTATTCTTCTTCCATCATGCTGTTCAATATTGTGGAAAGTGACTTATCGTCGGTTGTTTTTGAATCTATAACCTGCCTTCTGTAACCGGGCGAAAGATACCAGACTTCATAACCCGAAGCAGACTCGTCAAAATTTGAATTTACGTGAACTGACACATAAAGAATTGCTTCGTTTTCGGCAAGTTTTACGGAATTTGCTATTTCTGTACGCTGCGCAAGTGATATAAACACATCTGTATTGCGCGTCATGAGAATTTTTTTATCTGGATAGGACTTTTTGAGGTAGTCATACAGTTTTAATCCTACGCTCAGGTTTACGTCCTTTTCGCGGATTGTACGCTTTTTACCGTCGATTGTATGTGTTGCCATTGCACCGGGGTCTTTTCCGCCGTGTCCGGGGTCTATGAGGATTGCACCTATGCGGTAGGGACTTTCATCGCTTTCGGTCTGAAAGAAACTGTCCGCTGAGCGCATAAAACTTTCTGTTGCCAGAAGTGTTCCGTTTTCTACCTTTGGTGCATCTTCGGTAACTATTGTCTTGTAATCGCGCAGTACAAAACCGTCGCCTGCCCTGAACGAAATCTGGTGTCCGTTTTTTTCAAGAACGCCTGACTGCGCCAGCGGATCCCAGTAAAGGCACATTCCTGCTTTTTTTGCAGATTCTACCGCGTTAACCCATTTTGTCTGGGAAAAAACCGCATGGGAAGACAAGAGGACTGCCGCTATCAAAACAAAAATTCTACGATTCATAAGATACTCCATCGCTTACGTAAAGCATTCCCTGGATTCCACCTTTAAAAAGAGCACGGGAAAAACTTCTGCCTTCTATATCCTGATGGTTCGGACAAAGCTGGTCGTACTGTTCAAGTGTTACAGCAAAACTTTTTTTATTCCAGTCGTACTGCCCTTCCATAAGCGGAATAATCTGTGAAAAATATACCGATGCTTTTGTTCCTGCTTTGAATACAGGACTTTCACCAAACAGTCTGTCAAGGGCCGCTTCTGTTTTTTCTGTGCACGCAAAGGCTGGCGGCGGAAAATTCTTTTCAAAAGGAAGATCCTGTCCAAAAAGAAAACTGTCTGTTTTTTCTGAATGTGGCTTTAACCGGAGTGTCAGTTGCGAAACAGCATATTCTGCTGCAGAACGAGCGAGGGCTGCACTTTTTGAGCAGGATATTGCATTGCCGCACTTTTCTACATTGTTGCGGGGGAATTCTGCATCTGAGCCTTCACCGCACCTGAATAGAAGGTTTTTTACAAAAGGAGAAGACGATGCCGTATCTGTTCCGTATACAGAAGAAACTGTTCCCGGTATGGAAATAAATGCGCGTTCTGCACTGGTTTTGTCGCATTCAGCTTCATAAAGCACAAAATTGCCTGAAGTTATGCCAAGCGGCTTTCTCTTTTTTACAAGTTCTGCAGGTTCTTTTCCTGCAGCTATAAGGAGAGCCTGTTCCGTAAGGTTAAGGGAAGATGCGTAAGGGTATGTCCAGCCAGACATATAGCCGCCAGAAAGACGACCTGCAATTTCTCCTATCATAGGGCCGTTTTTTGTGTACTTGATGTCTGCTTTTGCCGCCCCTTCTGTAAGTCCAAGAGATGCCGC
>OIYQ01000295.1_pt1 | contig 20587 bp, 8 predicted proteins | sample 1588311 | NCBI WGS metagenome assembly OIYQ01 (sample SAMN03283244) | human gut metagenome | biome: human-associated habitat; material: feces | host: Homo sapiens | place: Peru | collected 2012
ACCGAGCTGGCCATCGGCGTCATCCTCGTGGGCACCTGCCCCGGCGGCACTTCCTCCAACGTCATGACCTACCTGTCCAAGGGCGACGTTGCCCTGTCCGTCGGCATGACCGCCGTGTCCACCGTGCTGGCTCCGTTCCTCACCCCGCTGCTGACCCTGCTGTACGCCGGTCAGCGCGTGGATGTGAACCCCGTGAATATGTTCCTCTCCATCGTTAAGGTGGTTCTGGTGCCCATCGCTCTGGGCTTTGTGGTCAACCACTTCTTCCATGAGTTCACCCAGAACGCCGTCCGCGTGCTGCCGCTGGTTTCCACCACGGCCATCGTGCTCATCATCTGCGCGGTCGTTTCCGCAAACTCTGCCAAGATCATGACCAGCGGCCTGCTGATCCTCGCCGTGGTCATCCTGCACAACCTGCTGGGCTACCTGACCGGCTTCGGCGTGGGCAAGCTGCTCAAGCTGGACTCCACCAAGTGCCGCGCCATCTCCATCGAGGTCGGTATGCAGAACTCCGGCCTTGCCACCAGCCTTGCCGCCGCCCACTTTGCACAGTATCCGCTGGCAACCATCCCGGGCGCCGTGTTCTCGGTGTGGCATAACATTTCCGGTGCCATCCTCGCCAACTTCTTTGCCCGCACAGCAGAGAAGAAAGATTGATATTTCGTAACACAGCAAAGCCCCCGGCAGGCGCAAACCTGCCGGGGGTTTTGCTGTTTTGCACAAAGAAATGATGCTGGATTTGACACGACTTCGCGATTCACGCATTTAAATCGCGATTCACGCAGTTTTGCTTCCAAAATCCGGAAAAATGTGCTATGCTCAAGCAAGAAGCATACCCCCCCCCGTAAAAATCTCCTAAAGGAGGAATTTGTACATGAAACGAAAAGATCTTGCCCGGCGGGCGACATCGGCAGCTCTGGCAGCGTGCATGATGTTTACCCTGTCGGCTCCGGCGCTGGCCGAAAGCACGGATGCGCTGATGCAGCTGAGCATCGGCTCCTACCGCAGCTCCAGTCTGCTCAGCGAGGAGAACAGTTTTCCGGCCATCACAGTCAATGGAACGAAGGTCACTGAAGAGAACATAGGCAGCATCCTGGGCGCAGGTAAGCTGAGCTACAACGCGGGCACCAATACCCTGAAGTCCAATGGAACGATCTATAATAACCTGACCATTGATGCCCCGGGTGTGAACATTGAACTGCACAATACATCATCTAATCCAGTTGTATTTGGCAAACTGACGGTCACGAATGCAGCGAGCGTCAAGGTCACGAGCCAAAACTATTGTGCCGTCTTCGACGCTGTTGAGATCAGCTGTGACGGCGAGGTGGAAATTACTTGTGAAGAAGGCAACGCCGTGGCCGGCAATGTGACGGTGAAACAGGCCTCCAAGGTGGCGATCTCGGGTAAGAGTGATACTAACCACATTGTGACGGGCGATGTTACGATTGCGTGCCATGCTCCTGTCACCATCCAGAACAAGGGCACGGGCGGCATGGCAAACAGCATCGTCTATTCCGGCGGCAAGTACGTCTACTCTGATACTAAGGACGGCATGTCTGTTGACCCGGATACGCCCATCAACGCAGAAGCAAATGCTGTGTACATTACGCCCGTTATGGCGAGGACGATTACCCTGACCCATGCAACCGTGGATGTGCCGGATAACAAGGCCTATGCAGGCCAGACGGTCACTGTGACCCCCGATGACCGTACCGCTGCGGGCTATCAGTTCGTGCGGTGGGAGGTTGTCAGCGGCATCGCGGATGCAGAGCTGATTCGCAGCACAACAGACAACACTGCCACATTCACCATGCCGGACGAGGATGTGGAGCTGAAGGCACGCTACAATAAGCTGTACACCATCACGGCAGAAAAGGGCATAGCATCGCTGACGCAGGCAATACAGGGCACGGAGGTCACCATTACGGCCAACACCATCCCGGGTCGCAAGTTCGACCACTGGGTAGTGAAGAACGGCGGCGTGACCCTCACAAACCCCAAGAGCGATATGACCACCTTCAAGATGCTCGAGGGCAATGTGATCGTGGAAGCGAAGTACAAGGCGATCCAGCCCATCACGGTGAATGGGGGCACCTACACCGTCAATGGCACTGCCGCGGCTGAGGCTGTCAAGGGCGATAAGATCGTCGCAACGGCACAGGATGCACCTGCGGGCAAGAAGTTTGCGGGCTGGACGGCAACGGGCATTAAGTTGACGAAGGATCAGATGAAGTCTCCGGTCGTCGAGTTCGAGATGCCCAAGAACGCTGTAGAGCTTACCGCACAGTACAAGACCCTGCATCCCGTTACCGTGACCAACGGCAAAGCGGATAAGCCCACTGCCGCTGCAGGCGACACCGTCACGATCACCCCGAACAACCGCCTCTCTGAGAAGCTGAAGTTCGATCACTGGGAGATCAAGTCGCGCAACGTGACGCTGAGCGGCCCCAAGACCGCTACCTTCACCATGCCGGATGCGCCGGTGGAGCTGGAGGCTGTGTATAACAACCTGTACACCGTTACGGTGAACGATGGCACCGCTACGACGAAGAACGCCGTTGCGGGCACGGAAGTCACTGTGACTGCCAATGTCCCGAAAGGCGAAAAGTTCACCGGCTGGAAGGTGGAAAACAACACCGAGCTGTACCTTAACGGCAAGTCCATCGACCTGACGCAGCGGGAGATCACCTTCAATATGCCCAGCACAGATATCACCCTGACCGCTGAGCACAAGACCAAGCGCAGTGTTACCGTGAACGGTCAGCCCGCCGCCAGCGGCCTGATCAAGGGCGAGAGCGTCACCGTGAACGCTGAGGACTACGGCATCCCGGCAGGTGAGTTCGACCACTGGGAGTCCGAACAGATCAGCCTGACCACCAGCGAAGCCACCAACCCGTCCCTCACCTTTGCAATGCCGGACGAAGACGTCGTGCTGAAGGCTGTGCCCAAGACCCTGTACACCATCACCGTGGAGGGCGGCACTGTCAACAACGCGGTCTCTGCCCGCGTGAAGTCCGGCGACCCCGTGACCGTCGTGCCTGAGGACAAGGGCGCTGACTGGAAGTTTATCGAGTGGGAAGTTATCGATGCACCGAAGAACTTCAGCATCGATACCTCAAACCCCGCCCTCCAGTTCAATATGCCTGTGGGCAATGTGACCCTGAAAGCAGTGCAGATGAGGTACCGCACCATCACCGTCAACAATGGCCTTGGCCAGACCGTTAAGACCGACGCCCTGCGCGGAGAGACCTACACCTTCACCGCCGACAAGCTGGAAGGCAAGCGGTTCGATTACTGGGAAGTGACCGACCCTGACGGAACCAGAAAGCTGATGGATGAAACCATCAACATTACGGTGCCGAAGGGCAATATCACTCTGACCGCTCACTACAAGACCTTGTACACCATCACCGTGGACGGCGAGACCATCGGCACTGCTGCTGTGGGCGACACCGTTCATATCAAGGCCGATCTCCCCGAAGACCGCAAGTTCAGCCGCTGGAAGGGCAACGTCTCTCTGAATGGTCATGAGGAAGAATCTGAGTTTGACCTCGTGATAACGGAAGAGAAGAACGTCGAGCTGACCTCTGTGACCACGCAGCGTTACTACATCATCATCATCGATGCGAACGGTGAGACGAAGACCGAGGCAGAGGCTGGCAGTACCTACAGCATCAAGGCTGCAGGCCGCGACGGCTGGAACTTCACCGGCTGGGTCGTGGACAACGCTGACGTTGTAAGTCAGCTCGACCTGACCAAGGCCGACAACCAGGGCTTCGTAATGCCCGCCGGCACTGACGTGACCATCACTGCGACCTACAAGAAGCAGCGCACGGTCACCGTTATCGGTGGCACCGTGAACGGCACCGGCAGTGTGACCGCTCTGCGCGAGGAGACCGTTGAGATCAAGGCCGAGTACGATCCGTATGAGAAGAAGTTCGATCACTGGGAAGTCAAGGGTCCCAAGGGCTGGGATCTGGAAGATGACCAGAAGACGAACCCTGAGTTCACGCTCACCGTGCCCAAGGGCAACGTTACCCTGACGGCTGTGTACAACGATTATCATAACATTACCGTGGAAGGCGGCTATGCAACGCCGGACAGAGCAATCGCAGGAACGCAGATCACTCTTACCCCGGATCTGCCGGATGATCAGGAGTTTGATTACTGGTACAGCACCGATATCAACCTGCGCGAGGATCAGCGCGGCAACCCGAACCTGACCTTCAAGATGCGCGACTTTGATATCAAGATCACCGCAGTACCCAAGCAGCTGTACTTTGTTGATCTGGAAGATGCGGATACCACCGCCAACGGCGAGGATACCCGCGTTGAGGTGAAGACCGGCGAAGAGGTCGTGCTTGTGGCTCCTGAGCGCGAAGGCTTCCGCTTCAACCACTGGGAAGTCACCAGCGGCACGGTCGGACTGATCGATGCAGACAAGACCACCGCATACTTCACCATGAAGAGCGAGAACGTGAGAATCAAGGCCATTTATGACGAGTACCACACCATCACCATGGTGGACGGCAAGGGCACGGCCTTCGATGCCGATGGCAAAGAGATCACCAGCGCCGTGGTGGGTGACAAGATCACCATTGTGGCCAAGGACCGCGACAGCCACGAGTTCAACCACTGGGAGATCGACCCGAATAACGTCATTCTGGAAGACCCCAACGCAGAGCGCACCTACTTCACCATGCCGGACGAGGCTGTGAAAGTGAAAGCAAAGTATAAGCATCTGCAGAGCATCACCATGAACCACGGTACTGCTTATGACGAAGACTTCAGCGAGACCGACATCGCCAAGGCAAAACAGACCATCACAATCAAGGCAGAAGATCGTTATGCTGACGGTCTGGTCTTCGACCACTGGACGGTGGACACCGATAACGTGACCCTGGCCGATGAATACGGCGAAAAGACCACCTTCGAGATGGTGAACGACGCTGTGGAGCTGACCGCCCACTACAAAGCAAGAGTTACCGTCTTCAGTGTTCCCGCAAAGTTTGAAGAGGGTATCGGCGAGCATTCGGATGAGACATGGGAAAAGGTCGGCGAGACCGCGACCATCACGGCCGAGATCGACGAAGAGACTTTCCCCGGCATGGAGTTCGATTACTGGGAGGTCATCCCGACAGACCTCGATATCGGTGACATCCACAGCCAGGCCATCTCCTTCAAGGTGCCTGAGTGCGAAGTGAAGCTTGTTGCTCACTGGAAGGCTTCTGGCATGAATCCGATCGTAGATCCGGACGAAGATCTCGACCCTGGCTTCGGCGTTGAGCCTGAGTCCAGCGACGGCGGCGCAGGCGCAGCCATCGCAGGCGTTGCCATCGGCGGCGCAGCCGCATGGGGCAGCTACGAGATCGCGACCCGCATCATCCTGAACGACCTGCTGCCTGCGGGCGCGGCCATCCCCGCTAACCGCGGTGAGCTGGCAATGCTGGTGTGGCAGACCGCAGGCAAGCCCGAACCCGCCGCACAGCCCGCCTTTACCGACGTGGCTGACGCCGAGCTGGCCAAGGCTGCTCAGTGGTGCGTGGAGCAGGGCCTGCTGGACGCAAAGGACGGCAAGTTCGACCCCAACGGCTGGATGCCCAAGTACAAGACCATCGAGGTCTGGAAAAAGGCGTTCCCCAAACAGTGATCCTCTGAAGACAGAGATAAACTCAGCATAACCAAGGCCCCGGCAGAGCAAACGCCCTGCCGGGGCTTTGCCGTTGCAGCTGCGTCTGATACGGGCAGAAAAAACGAAAAATGCGAAGGCTGATTCCAAGAGGAATGCAACCTTCGCATTTTTTTTAGATGTCCCCGCCCGGATTCGAACCGGGGGCCTCAGGTTTAGGAGTACCCCCGACCGGCTGCATCCTGAAGGATGCCCTGGCCTATGGACTCAGCGGGACTCGTCTTGTAAAAAGAACGCTTTTATGGTATTCTTACGTGAGTAGAGGCACTGGATGCGAGGAACTTTGCGTGACCTTGCGGTGCGTAACAGCCCTTATGTAAAGACAGGAGAACGAAAAGCCCGAATGAAGCACAGAATCTCACGCCGTGCATTTCTGCGCGGCTGCACGCTGCTGGCGGCATCTGCTGCCGTTGGCAGTCTGACTTCCTGCGGCGGAACGGACGCAGTGGACAGCGGTCTTCCGCAGATCCTTGTGGGAAGTGATACCTATCCGCCCTATATTTATCTGAACAATGACGGCGTTCCCGCCGGGATCGACGTGGAGATCGCCACCGAAGCATTCCGCCGCATGGGGTATGCTGCCCGGTTTGAACCAATCGATTGGGAGCAAAAAACAAATCTGGTGGAAAGCGGTACCATCGACTGTATCTGGGGCTGCTTTTCCATGGATGGGCGCGAGGAGATGTACCGCTGGGCGGGGCCCTACATGGTGAGCCGTCAAGTGGTTGCAGTGGATGCCAACAGCAGCATCCGGACACTCGGTGACCTTGCCGGAAAGACCATCGCTGTGCAGAGCACCGGCAAGCCGGAAGAAATCTTCCTCAGCGGCTCTGATCCGCGTATCCCACAAGAGGTCGATGTGTTCAGCACCGAAGACCGCAGCGTGCAGTATGCGATGCTGGCCTGCGGCTACGTGGATGCCATCGCTGCCCATGAAACGGCTATCCTGCAATACATGAAGGACAATTTTGTGGAGTTCCGCATCCTCGAAGAACCGCTGCTGGTCACCGGCCTGGGCATCGCCTTTGCAAAAAATGACAGCCGTGGGCTGGACAGCCAGCTAAACGCTGTTCTTGCGCAGATGCGCACAGACGGCACACTGGAGCAGATCCTTGGCCGATATCTTGAGCATGCTTCGCAGTATCTGGAGGTAGACACCATTGGCACATAAAAACAGAACCCTTCCGGATACAAGGAGATGGGGAATCCATCTGATCATCGGCGTGCTTTTTATGGTCGGCATCGTTTTTTTCTCGAGTTGGCGGGCACTGCGCGCAACAGAGGAACGTTTCTGCCAGACCCTTGATTTTGTCAAATCACAGTCCACCAGCTTTGAAAAGTACAATGATACCGTTGTTGCCAAAGCGCTCCGCCGCGCAGCGGTAGCGGTGCATCAGCTGGCACAGGACCCTGCACTCGATTTTTCCGATCCGCAGTGCCTGAACAAGCAGGCGGAGACGCTCTGGCTCACAGGGATCTCGGTTCTGGCCCCGGACGGTACGCTCCTGTGCGAATCCACAACGAACGGCATCGGCTATGCCCGGTTTGGAGAACAGCTCAAAAATGATGCCGTTCTGGACGTTTTCTCTTACCCGCAAAAGACCTACCTGAAGCGGGTTCTGCTGGAAGATGGGTCTGCCGTGGATGTTGCGGCATATCGGGCAGAAGACAAAGATGTGATCCTGCTTGCCTACCGCTATACCCCGGCAGAATTTGTAGAGGGAACAGCTCTGTCCATCCAGAGCGTACTGGACGGCTACTCAGCTGAGGCCAGCGGCACATTGTTCATCGTACAGAACAATCAGGTCATTGCCTCTAACCGCCCGGAGCTGATCGGGCAGGGTGCTGCGGACAGTCCGCTGGTGCAGGGAATCCGCAAAATCGGGACCGCCGAAACGCTGACCTATACCCACGATTGGAACGATTCCGGCTGCTATTTTGGAATGTACTGCCATGGAAGATCTTTTGATCTCTATGCGTATACAGACGAAAAATCGGTCTTCCGTGAATCCCTTCCATTGATTCTGATGGCACTGGTCAGTTATATCCTGCTTGTAATGAGCCTTCAGGTGCTGCGCAGACGCTCCGTGCAGGAGATGGAGCAGCAGAAAAAAGAACAAGAGAGGAAGTACCAGGCTCAGCTGGAGGAACAGAATCGCAAACTGGAGATCGCACTCCAGCACGAAGGGGCGGCAAACCGCGCCAAGCGGGAGTTCCTGTTCAACATGAGCCACGATATCCGTACTCCCATGAACGCCATCATTGGCTTCACCTCGCTGGCTGTGACCCATATTGATAATAAAGAACAGGTACTGGACTACCTGAAAAAGATCTCGACCTCCAGCCAGCATCTGCTTTCCCTCATCAATGATGTGCTGGATATGAGCCGCATCGAGAGCGGAAAAGTAAAGATCGATGAAAAAGCGGTGCATCTGCCGGACCTCGTCCACGATGTGCGCTCCATCATTCAACCCAATGTTTCGGCAAAGCGGCTGTCACTTTTCATCGATACCATGGATGTGGAGAATGAGGACATCATCACCGACCCGCTGCGGTTGAACCAGATCTTGCTGAACATTTTGTCCAACGCCGTCAAGTTCACCCCCACAGGCGGCATGATCAGCATCCGCATTGCCCAGAAGAACGGTGCGCCCAAGGGCCGTGGCTGCTATGAGTTCCGCATCAAGGACAATGGCATTGGTATGAGCGAAGAGTTCCAGAAGCACATCTTTGAGGCGTTCAGCCGAGAGGAAAGCTCCACCGTCAGCGGCATTCAGGGCACCGGCCTGGGCATGTCCATCACCAAAAATATCGTGGACTTGATGGGCGGCACCATTGCCATTGAGAGCGAGCCGGGCAAAGGCAGCGAATTCATCGTAAATCTCTGTTTCGCACTCAGCGGACGAAAGGTGGAGCCCAAGCAAATCCCGCAGCTGGAAGGGCTGCGCGCATTGGTAGCGGATGACGATACCGACACCTGCCTGAGCGTCAGCACCATGCTGTCTAAGATCGGGATGCGGCCGGAGTGGACGATTTCCGGACGGGAAGCGGTGATCCGCACCCGGTACGCCATGGAACAGGGCGATGAATTCAGCGTCTACATCATCGACTGGCTGATCCCCGATATGAACGGCATCGAGGTCGTGCGGCAGATCCGCAAGGTGATTGGGAAAAGCTGTCCCATCATCATTCTGACGGCCTACGACTGGGCAGATATCGAAGAGGAAGCCCGCGCTGCCGGCGTGACCGCTTTCTGCGAAAAGCCGCTATTCCTTTCCCAATTGCGCAGAGTGCTGGCAGAACCGTTTGGTGCAGAGCCTATCCACGAACCATCGCAGCCAAATGCCTCCGATTTCAAGGGAAAGAAACTTTTGCTGGTGGAGGACAATGCGCTGAACCGTGAGCTTGCACAGGAGATTTTGAAGGAAGCGGGCTTTGCGGTGGACACTGCTGAGGATGGTGAGATCGCCGTCCGGAAGATGAAGCAGGCAGTTCCCGGCCAGTACGACCTGATCTTAATGGACATCCAGATGCCCAAGATGGACGGCTACGAGGCGACGCGGCAGATCCGTGCCCTGCCGGATGCTGCAAAGGCAGGCATTCCCATCTTTGCAATGACGGCAAATGCCTTTGAGGAAGACCGTCAGAACGCGCTGAAGGCCGGTATGAACGGCCATATTGCAAAGCCGCTGGATATTCCGCACCTGCTGCAGGTCCTTGCAGACGTACTGAAATAAACAGCGCCCACCGCCAAAAGCAAAAGCACCCACAGCAAGCGTCACAGAGGTTTGACCTCCGGTGAGCAAATTGCTGTGGGTGCTTTATTTTTTATGCCTGAACGGCAGTTGGTCACAGGATCTTGCGCAGCTCCTGCACAAGGTCGCCGATCACGATGGGCTTGGACAAAAAGCCGTTCATGCCGCTTTCCAGCGCGTTGCGGCGGTCCTCGTCAAAGGCATTGGCGGTCATGGCAAGGATCGGCAGCTTTGCCCGGGCAGGGTCGTCCAGTGCGCGAATTTTCCGGGTGGCGGTATAGCCATCCATGATCGGCATCTGCACGTCCATCAGCACCAGATCGTAGCTGCCCGGCGCGGCGGTGCTTACCTTTTCCACCGCAACTGCACCGTTTTCTGCCGTATCGACCCGGAAGCCGTACTCGCGCAAAATTTCCTGCGCGATCTCGCGGTTCAGCTCGTTGTCCTCTACCAGCAAGATCTGCTTGCCCTTGAAATCGGCGTTCTTATCCGGCAAAAGCCCCTGCGCCGTATCCGTCTGCTTCTGCCCGAGGGCGCTCATCAGGGTCTCGCGCAGGTCGGACATGAACATGGGCTTGGAGCAGAAGGCGGTCACACCGGCAGCCTTTGCCTCCACCTCAATATCCGACCAGTCGTAGGCGGTCAGGATGATGATGGGCGTATCATCTTTCAGGCTGCGGATGCGGCGGGTGACCTCGATGCCGTTCATATCCGGCAGACGCCAGTCGATGATATAGGCGTGGTAGGCATCGCTCATCTCGATGGACTGCCGCGCGCGCAGCACCGCTTCCTTGCCGGAAAGGGTCCACTCGGCGCGCATCCCCACCTTGACCAGCATCTTTGTCACGCTGTCGCAGGTGTTGAAGTCGTCGTCCACCACCAGTGCTTTCAGGCCTTCCAGCTCGGTGATCTTTTCCACCGGACGCTGCTCGGTCTGTGCGCGCATGGGCACGCAGACGATAAACTCGGTGCCCTTGCCCTGCGCGGTCTGCACCTCGATGGTGCCGCCCATCATATCCACGATGTTTTTGGTGATGGCCATGCCAAGGCCGGTGCCCTGAATTTTACTGACCGTGGAGGTGCGCTCCCGCTCGAAGGGCTCAAAGATCTTTTGAGCAAACTCCGGGCTCATGCCGATGCCGTTGTCCTTGATGCGGAACTCGTACTGTCCGCAGCCGCGCACCTTACCGGCAAGCTGCCGCACCCGCACCGAGACCGTGCCGCCCGCCGGGGTAAACTTGATGGCGTTGGACAGCAGGTTCAGCAAAATCTGGTTCAGCCGGGTCTTGTCGCAGTAGACGTCCTCGTTGGTCACGTCCATAGCGTCCATGTAAAGTTCCAGCTGCTTTGCATAAATTTGCCCGCTGACGATGGTTTTCAAATCGTGCAGCACATCCGAAAGGTTGACCTCCACCTCTTCCAGATGGATCTTTCCGCTTTCAATGCGGCTCATATCCAGCACATCGTTGATGAGGGAGAGCAGATGGTTGCTGGACGCAAGGGTCTTGCCAAGATAATCCTTTACCCGCTCTGTATCGTCGATATTGCTGAGCGCCAGCGTGGTAAAGCCGATGATGGCGTTCATGGGGGTGCGGATATCGTGGGACATATTGGAAAGGAAGGTACTCTTGGCGCGGTTGGCGGTCTCGGCAGCAGCAACGGCATTGGAAAGCGCCTGATTTACCTGCTTGTCGGCGGTGCGGTCGGACATAACAATGATGTACTTGGTTTCGCCCTCCACCTCGCTGCCTATGGCGATGTTATGGAACCAGCGTCGCTCTTTGGTTTCCAGATTCTCAAACTCGAAATCCGATTCGCGCTGCTGCCCGCAGAGAAGCCCTTCCAGAGGGTTTTTGTCACGGTCCGTGGAATCCTTCGGGTGCAGCGCTGTCAGAACATGGACATCCTGCCGGACTTCTCTCCACGGGATGCCCAGCAGTCGCTCAATGTTCGGGCTGACATAATCCACCTTGTAGGTTTTTGCGTCCAGCATCATGAAAACGTCATCCACGTTCAGCGAGAGCTTTTGGAACAGCTCGTCCTGATACGAGATCCTGGTATTCTTCCGGCGCAGGGTGGTATGGCTTCTGCGCACAATGAGCAGAATGACCAGCACAGCAATGCCTGCGGTGATGCCCACCACGATCTGCACCGTATGGAGCCACAGCTTATCCAGACTGGCATTGACGATCTTGACCGGCACAAGCCCCAGCATCGTCCAGCCCTGCACCGCCGTGCCCTCGTAGACCAGATAATAATGGGTGTCGCCCAGCGTTACCTTCCGGTTTCCGCTGCGGCCCTGCGCAAAATCATCCGAAAGCGTAAGGATCTCATCCTCGGAAAGGTCGGAATAGTCGCGCAGCATCGCAATGAAGTTGTAGATCGTTTTCTCGCGGTTTACGGAATTGTCGATGACGACCCGTCCATCCGGGTAGATCACATAGTTGCTGGCGTTGCCCTGAAACGCAGAGTTATCCAGCAGCTTCAGCACCGCATCATTATAATAGGAGATGGCAACGGCATCGTAGGCAAAGCCCCGGTAGCTGCCCTGTGTTTCGGGACAGATGAACACAAGCATCTGTGCCTTGCCGGGCAGTGCTGTGTTCATCACGATATCTTCGCCATCGGCGAGCTTTTCGTCCAGATTGGTCTGCAAGCCAAGGTAGCCTGTTTCCCCGGTCACGGTCATGTAGTTGCCGTCATAGGAAAGGAAGTAGAAGTCGACAAATCCGGTGTCCTGCTGCGCTTTCTCGATATACGCCTGAATGGCGTCCGCGTCCGAGGTGCTTTCCAGAAAGCGGTTGTACAGGTGCAGATAGGTCAGGTTCTTGCGCACCATCTCTTTCAGCATATTGTTGGATTTGTGCAGCACTTCTTCCAGATGCGAGGTGCTTTCCTGATAGATGGTCTGCGACACGAACGCGATATACCGGGCGCAGAAGCCGGTCACCAGCAAGACCAGCAGGAGGATGGCAGCGGCGGCGCGGAGCCATTTCTGCCGGACGTGGCAGGTTCGTTTGGATCGTTGCGTTTCTTCGGCCATTCCGCTCACCTCAATGTCATGTAATGTTCCGGCTCGGCAAGCACCACGCCGCCGCCGGAGAGAGCCTCGCGCCAGGCCTGCTTGACCGGCGTGTCAAGGCAGGGGAATGCGCCGTTTTCGCCGGAAAGCAGCGGTGCCATCTGCTGGGCCGTGGCCAGACAGGTCACGGTCACGGTGTCGTCATCCCGGAGCGGCTGGCCGTTCCGGGTGATGCCGGTCAGGGTGTAGCTGCCGCTGTTCTCCTGAACATTCAATGCGATGCCGCTGGCCACCGGCAGGGAGCCGCGGTTGAAGGGCACAAAGCCGCCCTCGCAGCCTTCCACAAAGGCGCGGACGGTCTCCTTCAGTTCCGCGCCGGTCATCGTGCGCTGGTAAGCCCGCAGGCCGTTCGGCATGATCATGGAAGCTGCCATTTGTCCGGTGTAGTCGGCCTGCAGCACACTGCCGGTAAAGCTGTTTGCGGCGGCGAGCAGCACATCGGTGCCGTAAAGGCCGCGCAGGGTGTTCGCCATGACGGAGAAGGAGGCGGTGCCGCCGTCTTTGTGGAACACGTTGGAATAGCGTTTCTCAGAGGTCAGCACGACCTCGTCCGCAGCAGGCTCCTCGTCTGCAAGAAGCTGGGCATTGAACGCCTGATAGGCCTGCTTTGCCGTGAGCTTGCCTGCGATCATCTGGGAGACCACGTCCTGGGAGATGGCAAAGAAATCGTTGGAGGCGATGCGGATGTACATGTGGTTTTCTTCCACCACAGAGCGGGTGTCCTTCATGGCATCGGTCAGGCGCAGGGGGACGTCCTGGCTGTAGCTCAGAATGTCCTGCCCTTCCGAGACGATTCGGTTCTGTGCCTCCTCGGAGAGCATGACGTCCAGCACCTTCATGGCTTTTTCGCGGCGGGCCGTGTCCTGCTCCAGGTCACGGTTCAGCGCCACCTGGAAATAGGGAGTGGTCATGATCCACGGTTCGCCGTTCTGGCTGAAGAAGGGCAGGAAGGTGGTGTCGATGCCCTCATCCTGGAACATCTTCACGCCGGCAGAGCTGCCAAAGTACATGGCCACTTTTCCGTTCCGGAACAGGTCCATCACGTCATCGTATGTCAGGTTCAGGTCGTCTGCCGTGAGGTGGGTATCCTGAATGAACTGCGCCATCCGCTCGAAGGCACCCGGCCAGATGGTATCGTCCAGCCCGACCCGCGTGGTGTTGGCGGGGTCGCTGTAAGCGGTGCGCCACTTGCGCCCGTCCACCGTGGTCAGCTCGGCAGCAGAAAGCCCCTGCAGCGTTTCCATGCAGGTGTAATCGTAGGCGTAATCGGCGGTAAAGCCGCGGATGCCCACCTTCTCAAATGCCTGACAGGCCGAAACGAAGCTCGCGTAATCGGTCGGCAGCGGGATATCGTACTGCGCAAACAGGCTGCGGTTGACCACGAAGCCGTGGGCGTCGGCGCACACCGGCAGCCAGTTCACGCTGCCGTCCTCATTTTTGAAGCTGTTGAGGTAGGTGTTGTAGACGGCACCCGCCTCGTTGGTGGTGGAAAGATCCATCAGGCTGTCCTTCAGGGGCGCTGCATCGTGCAGTGAGAAGCGGCAGCAGGTGATGATATCCGGCAGACCGCCGTTCTGCTGCAAAAATTTGTAAAAATCCAGATCGTTGTTGCCGACGATGAACTCAATGTTCACGTCCGGCAGCTGGGCCTGGATGTAGGGGGCGTAGGTGTCGTACAGGGCGGCAGTCCACAGATACACCTGAATGGTCTCGGCGTCTTCCTGTGCTTCCACCTGCTCGGTATCCGCTGCGCCGCAGCCGGTCAGCAGACAGACCGCCATCACCAGGGCGGTCAGCAGGGCAAACAGGCTGTGCAGTGTGTTCTTCTTCATTTTTTATGTTCCTCTTCCTCACGGCCCGCTGCCAGCCGCCGCAGTGCAGCGGGCTGGCCCGGATTCTTGTATGATGATACAGCCCACCCCACGGGAATGACGCCGCCGCCCCCCCTGCGTGCGGCCTGCCCGGCACGCTGGCAAAAAGCCGTTCGAGAGCCGGAAAAAAGGTGCAGCACGATCGAGACATAAGACCATTCTACCACCCCGACAACGGCATTTCAAGAAATCTTAACGTGTTTTTAGGAAAAAGCAATGAAAAATGGAGCCCTTTGCGGAAAATTCCGGACTTTTGTTGCAATCTGCCCGAAAAATGGGGGAGCGCGGGGCACCGGAGAAAGGTTTACCTGATTGAAAAAATGGCTTGAACGGGTGACTGGACGGTTGTATACTATAATTGTTATTGTATGCCATCTGGCGAGGCCGGAACGCACGGCAGATTCGAACATGTGCGAGGATGAAAATGAAGTTTAACAATCGACTTACGGATGAGATCTATACATCCGATACAGAAAAATTGGGAGAGAACGTGCTTCAGGTGATGCAGAACACGATCCATCAGAATGGCGGCATCGGGACCATGACCGGGTACTATGATGCGGGCCTGCCGATCCTGTCGGTCAGCGAACTGCTGCTGCATAACCTGAACCACAGCTATGCGTCCCTGATGGAGCGGACGAAGGGTTTGCTGAAAAACCTGTTTTATGGGGAAAACGTCAGCTTCCTCGAACCGGAGCGCTTTCGTCAGATCCGGGGCGCAGGGGAGGGCCAGATCCTCACAGCCGATGGAACACCGGTCTATGTGCATTTTTATAAGGAAGATGCCGTGGACGCAGACGGCAGGCCGCTTTGGGTGCTGTCGGTGCAGGTGAACTGGGCGTATGAAGACCTTGCGCTGGTCAATGAGTCCATCCACTCGGCACCGTGGACCTTTGAATGCGATGAAACGGGCCGGATCGTCCGTGTGAGCTGGAGCCATGCCTTCCGGCAGATCCTGGGGTACCATGACGCTCTGGATTTCCCGAACCAGTTGGATGCGTGGTCGGAGCTTCTGCACCCGGAGGACAAAGACCGGGTGATGACGCTGCTTTTGGAAACGGTGGCCGACAAGACCAACACCACAAAGTTCAGCATGGAGTACCGGCTGAAGCTGCAAAACGGCCCATACCAGTGGTTCCGGACCTCGGCAGAAGTGATCCGCCGTCTGGATGGCACGGCCAGCCGCGTCACCGGCATCATCCGCAACATCGAGGAAGAAAAGCAAAGCCGGATGCAGGCGCAGCGGGCGGCAGCGTTCCACCGCGCGTTCACCAACGCGAACCTCTGCGAATATTATGTGAATCTGGAACAGAACACCTTCGATACCTTCAAGGTGGAAGCCTCCCTGATGACGGCCTTTGAACAGAGCCAGACATGGGACGAGCTGGTCAAATTCTTTGTGGACAACTATGTGGTCGAACAGGACAAACAGAAGGTCACGGATTTCTACGACCGCGCCTACATCACCGAAAAATTGAAGGGGCTTGAGACCGAGCTGCGCCAGGATTGCCGCATCGTTCTGAATGGGGAGGAACGATGGGTCAGCAATGTGGTCATGCGCGGCGAGATCGGGGACTCGGACTATGCGATGATCTTTTTGCGGGACATCACAGAGTCCGAAGCAGAGACGGCACGGCGGATGCAGATGGCCTCGGACAACGCATCCATGGAGCTGCTGATCCAGAGCATGGTGCGCCTGCTGGACCGCTTCGTCGTCTGCGATCTGGAAAATGACCGCTATCGGTTCTATAATCTGCAAGGTGAAATGATATACGCGCCGACCGGAACCTACCATGATTTTGTGGAGCAGGTAGCTGCAAAGTATAAGACACTGGAATCGCTGGACGCATTGGATGCTATCATCTCGCCGGAAAATATCCGCAGGAATTTGCAGTGCGAGAACGACATCTACAAATTTGAATACTGCTCGCTGGACGAAAACACCTATAAGATCGCGTCCTTCATCCCGCTGGAGTGGGACGGCACGAAGCTGGTCAAAGTTCTGCTGGCGTCGATGGATGTGTCACAGGAGAAAAAGGCCGAGATCGAATCCCACAAGGCGCTGAAGGAAGCGTACCGGGCAGCGGAAAACGCAAGCCGCGCCAAGACGGATTTCCTCTCCAATATGTCCCACGACATCCGGACGCCGATGAACGCCATCGTGGGCCTGACGGCCATTGCGGGGGCCAACATCGAAAATCAGGACAAAGTCGTCGAATGCCTTGGCAAGATCACCAAGGCGAGCCGCCATCTGCTGGGCCTGATCAACGAAGTGCTGGACATGGCCCGGATCGAGAGCGGGCGGATGAGCCTTGCCGAGGAGGATTTCAGCCTGTCGGAGCTGGTCGATAACCTGATCACCCTCACAAAACCGGCAATCGACGAGCACCACCATGAACTCGAAGTCCATGTGGAGCACATCGAGCACGAGGCCGTCTGCGGTGACAGCCTGCGCATCCAGCAGGTCTTTGTGAACCTGATGAGCAACGCCATCAAGTACACCCCGGATGGAGGCAGCATCACCTTCTCCATCAAGGAAAAGCCGAACGGCTTCTCGGAGCTGGGCTGCTACGAGTTTTCCATCGCGGACAACGGCATCGGCATGACGCCGGAATTTCAGAAGATCATGTTCGAGCCGTTCAGCCGGGCGGACGATCACCGGACGACCAAGGTGCAGGGCACCGGTCTGGGCATGGCCATCACCCGGAACATCGTCAACCTGATGAATGGCGACATTCAGGTCGAAAGCGCCCCCAACAAGGGCACGAAGATCACGGTCACGGTCTATCTGAAATTGCAGGAAGACGAGAAAGAGCAGGAAAAAGAGCTGTTCAATCTGCCGGTGCTGGTCGTGGACGACGACCAGACCTGCTGCGAAAGCACCGTCGATACCCTGCGGGAGATCGGCATCGCAGGCGAATGGGTCCTGACCGGCAAGGAAGCCGTGGAACGCTGCGCGGCGCGGCACAAGACCGGCCGCGACTATTTTGCGGTGATCCTGGACTGGAAGATGCCGGAGATGGACGGCATCGCAACGGCCAGAAGGATTCGGGAATGCGTCGGGGAGGACGTCACGATCATCATCCTGACCTCCTTCGAGTTCAGCGAGATCGAGGAAGAAGCCAGAGCGGCGGGCGTGGATGCGTTTGTGGCAAAACCGCTGTTCCGCTCCCGCCTGACGGCGACCCTGCGGCAGTTCACCTCCGGCAAGAAAGAGAAAAACGCCCGGAATTATCTGGAAGACTTTGCAAAAACGGACTACACGGGCAAGCGGCTCCTGCTGGTGGAAGACAATGACTTGAACCGCGAGATCGCGACCGAGATCCTGGGCATGACCGGCGTGACGGTCGAAACGGCCGAAAACGGAAAGATCGCCGTCGAAAAGGTCGTAGCGGCCCCGGAAAACTGGTACAGCCTCGTCCTGATGGACATCCAAATGCCGGTCATGAACGGCTACGAAGCAACAGCGGCGATCCGTTCCCTTCCCGGCAGCCGGGGCAAAGTGCCCATCATCGCCATGACGGCGAACGCCTTCGCCGAGGACGTGCAGCTGGCCAAGAACACCGGCATGAACGAACATATCGCCAAACCGCTGGACCTGAATAAGCTGAACGACGTGCTGAAACAGTGGCTGTGAGTGAGCTGCTGAAAAAGAACCATTGAAAAGGGCTGAACCGAACGACGCCATCTACCGCACCACCGAGGACATGCTGAAACAGTTCAGCTATCTGCCCAAAGAAAAGGCGTATCCATCCCACGCGGCACCTACCCGCCCGGCACCCCGGCGGCATGGTCGTCGTGCCCTCGGCGACCTGCCGGAGAGCAGCCAGGTGAGCTTCTTCTAAAAATGCTTGACACCATATGTGACACCATATATAATGGGAACAGGGGGATTCGGAATGTCAAAATGGGATAAGCTGCTTGCGCGCATCTGTGCCTTATCGAAGGACCTGCGGTTCGACGAACTGCGAAAAGTGTTGGAAAGCTATGGCTACGAGATGACAGCCCCCAGAAGCGGGAGCAGCCACTACACCTTCCGGAAAGCAGGCTGTATGCCCATTACGATCCCAAAACATGAACCCATCAAGAAAGTTTACGTGGAAATGGTACGGCAGATCGTGGAGAGTGAGGCGAAGAACGATGAAGACGCTGAATGAATATTTGAAGATGCCTTACCGGATGGAGCTGGTGGAGGACCCGGATGAGGGTGGATTTGTTGTCTCTTATCCGGACTTGCCGGGCTGCATTACCTGCGGCGAAACGGTCGAACGCGCGATCGCGAATGCACAGGACGCAAAAAAAACATGGCTGGAAGCAGCGCTGGAAGAGGGAATCGAGATCCATGAGCCGGATAGCTTGGAGGAATATTCCGGGCAGTTCAAACTGCGGCTTCCGCGCAGTCTGCATCGCTCGCTTGCCGAGCATTCGCAGCGGGAGGGAATCAGTATGAATCAATACTGCGTTTACCTCCTTGCGAAAAATGATGCGATGTACGTGAAATAAAGGTTCCCAAAACCGCAAAGCCCCCTGCATCCGGGATGGATGCAGGGGGCTTGTTCTGTGTCTTACAAGCGCAGGAGTGAAAATTACTCCACGCTGATCATATAATAGTAAACGGGCTGACCGCCGCGGATGTGGCTGACCTCAACGTGGTTGGGGCACTTTGCCTTGACGATCTCGGTGACCTTTTCGGCATCCTCGTCGGAGACATCACAGCCGGAGATGATGGTGACGAAGCTGGAGTCCTTCTTGCACATGCTGCGGGCCAGACGGTAGGTGGCCTTGGTCAGGTCATTGGAGGTGGCCACGATCTTGCCGTTCTCCAGAGCCATGATCTCGCCCTTCCGGATGCGCTTGCCGTCGAACTCGCTGTCGCGGGCGGCGTAGGTGATGAGGCCGGTGGAGACCTTGTCGGCCGCAGCCATCATGTTGATGGTGTTGGTCTCGACGTTGGCAGAGGGGTCAAAGTTCAGCAGTGCCGTGATGCCCATGGGCACGGTGCGGGTGGGCAGAACGACGACCTGACGGTCGGCCAGCTTCTGGGCCTGCTCGGCAGCCATGATGATGTTCTTGTTGTTGGGCAGAACGAAGACGGTCTTGGCCGGGACGCTCTGGATGGCGGCGAGGATGTCCTCGGTGGCGGGGTTCATGGTCTGACCGCCGGAGACGACGGCGTCGGCCGCCAGGTCGGTGAAGACGGCCTTCAGGCCCTCGCCCGCAGCAACTGCCACAAAGCCGTAATCACGGCTGGGATCCACAGCAGCGTAGATGAACTCGGAGGTCGGGTCGGGCTTCTTCTCAGCAGAAGCCTGCTTTTCCAGGCTCTTGCCCTGCTTCTGGCGGGCCAGGAACTGCTCGTGCATGTTCTCGATCTTGAAGTTGGTCAGGTAGCCGTACTTGATGGCCTCGCTCAGGATCTTGCCGGGGTCGGCGGTGTGAACGTGCAGGTTGATGACGTCATCATCCTCAATGCAGACCACGCTGTCGCCGTTGGATTCGGCGAAGGCACGCATCTTTGCGGCGCTGGCACCCTCATTCTTGTTGATGAGGAACTGGGTGCAGTAGCCGTTCTTGATGTCCTCGACCTTCATCAGGTCATCGGTGAAGACGCCGCGGCCGGCGTTCTCGGTGGAGAGCTTGGCCTTGTTGGGGGCAGCCTCGCCGCCTGCGACGATGGGCTCACCGTGGAAGACCTTACCCATGCCCTCGAAGATGACCATGATGCCCTGGCCACCGGCATCCACGACGCCGGCCTTCTTCAGGACGGGCAGCAGGTTGGGGGTGTCCTCCAGTGCTTTCTGACCGGCGGCGAGCACCACGTCCCACAGAGCGGGGACTTCGCTGGCACCGCAGGCAGCTGCTTCTTCGGAGGCCACGCGGGCAACGGTCAGGATGGTGCCCTCGGTGGGCTTCATGACGGCCTTGTAAGCGCCCTCGACGCCCTTCTTCAGAGCCTCAACGAGGTCGTCTGCACCGGCTTCCTTCTTGCCTTCCAGCGCCTTGGAGAAGCCGCGGAACAGCAGGCTGGTGATGACGCCGGAGTTGCCGCGGGCACCGCGCAGCATGGCGGAGGCAGCGGTCTTGGCGGCCTCACCCACGGTGCAGCCGTCGTCCAGCGCATTCAGCTCTGCCACGGAGGCACCCACCGTCATGCCCATGTTGGTGCCGGTGTCGCCATCGGGCACAG
>OIYQ01000296.1_pt1 | contig 20543 bp, 23 predicted proteins | sample 1588311 | NCBI WGS metagenome assembly OIYQ01 (sample SAMN03283244) | human gut metagenome | biome: human-associated habitat; material: feces | host: Homo sapiens | place: Peru | collected 2012
TGCCCTCAAATTTAACTAACGCTACAATTTAATAAGTCAAAATGAAGAAAATTATCTGGGGCATAGCCCTTTTATTCAGTACATCGATGGTCGCCGGTGCGCATACCTGCTGTCATAATTCAGCACAGAAATGCGGCTGCAAGAGAGGTTATTACACACAGTATTACGGCGATAAGCCCGAACTCATAAAAGAGGCTATAGCTTGGGCTGAGAGCGGTATCTGGCGCAATGGTTTCGACAAGGCGAAGCCACATTCCAGCGTAAACCTCGCAGATTTCTATCTGCAGTATCAGAAGAATCCGCAGCAATGGCAGGCGCTCTTCGACTATCTGGCAAAGACCGATTTGCTGAGCATTCCGAAGGGAAAGCACAAGATTCCGGGTTCCGACCTCGTGGTAAGTGTAGAGGACAGCAAGAACGAGCCGCTGGAAAAGCGCCGCAGCGAGAGTCATAACAAGCACATCGATTTTCAGTATGTAGTAAAGGGCACAGAGCGTTTTGGCGTGATCGACCACTACTCCAGCACCCCCAACAGCAAGTATCGTCCCGACGTAATCCACTACGACTACGACCGCCGGAAGGCCCGTTTCTTCGACAGTACCCCCGGCGAGTTCTTCATCTTCTTCCCTAGAGACTGGCACATCGCCAAGGTGGCAAATGATGGTGAAGACCAGACCATCCGCGTTATCGTGATCAAGGTAGATTATAAGGATTAAAGATAATTAAAAACAAAGAAATGCAGCCTCTCGATTATATAAAAGAGAGGCTGCATTTTTCTTATGGAACTCAAATGGGTCTCAAGCTATTTTATATCATGCTCTCAGCACGTCGCTCAGCAATTCTTTCGTTCGATTTAACAGCTTCCGCACGGCTGTTAAAACAATTACCATGATCATCTCTATAGAACATTCTTGCTGCTCCTCCGCCACCTCCGCCACCGGAGTTGGAATGGCTACCAACAAAAAGGATGAGGATGGCACCTGCTACAACGAGAATTACCTGGATGATGAGACGCAGCAACATCGCGCCCAGACAGATGACTGCCACGATGCAACCTATCAGATAAATAGCGATGAAAGCCGTAATCAGGATACCTTTACGTTTGCCTACCATCTCGCAATTTTCCCTGAGAGACAGGAAGAAACCGATAACCAGCGAGAGCAGCACTCCTATTATCCAAAATACGGTAAGCACCTCTTCCGTCAGTTCAGTAGTCTGGCTCAAGACAAGAATCAGGATAGATACCGGCAGGATGCCCAGCATGCCATAGAGCGTAGGTTTGATAGAGAAGCCCGACAGCCTTTTCTCTCCGAAAATCACATTCTCGTAGAGCTTGATGCTACCAATCTGCGTCATGACAACCAATACGCCCGGTATCACACGGAAGAGCGCACCGAAGAAACCATAATAATTCTGGTCGCACCACCAGAAAACATCCATTCCCATGAAATAGAGTCCCAGGAATTCCAAGAACGTGATGGCAAGAATCATAGCCGGAATGCCATATTCAGCAGGCTTTCGCATTTTAGAATAGGCTGGACCGAAGAGCGACAGCAGCCAGATGGCTATCAGCAAACCGATGATGATAAGATAAGGGGTATAGGTATAGAAGAATCTGCCCATTCCCTGATGCTTCATATTCTGGGTATAATATACTTTATCATTCTTCTGCAAACTCGTCGGGTCGTCTGCCTTACAATAGATAAAGTTAACATCAACCGCATACTTCTTTCCATCCTTCTTAAAGAGATAATACCAGTAATCCTTGCTGAATATCATGTCGTTGGTTCTATGTTTCATTTCAAACACATTGATAGTATCCCCATTGTGCAGATAGAGCGTAGGCTCATCATCCGGTAGCAGATACTTGCCCTCCTTGAGCTGATATTCGAAACAAGGTGTAGAGTCGTTGACGAAATCATCAACCACGTAAACTTGAGCCTGAGTCATGGCAGCATAGCCCAAGAATGCGAACACGATGAGCATCATTCTCCGAAACAGAAAAGTAGTTTTTGTCTTTCTCATAAGTTTATGTTTATTAAATTTGTTATTTGTCAGTAAAGTAAAGAGAGCCCGGTTTTCATGGCAAGCGTCCGGACACATCCTATTTGTTGCCGACAAAGATAGCAAATTACTTCGAAATCGGAGTTTCAAAAGGTAAAAACAAAGTGTCATAGCGTAAAAATCAGCCTTTTTTACGCTATGACACTAAAAAAACGCAGAGATTCCCCCTGGCATCCCTGCGTTTTCTATATCATTTACCCAATAAAGCACGAACTTCCTCAGGCGTTCTGTTCATCATCTTAGCCACCATCTCCAGGGGCATTCCATTCTCCAGCATGCCCTGCGCCATGCTTTTTATCTGAGTAGCTTGCTCATTTACCTGATTAGCCTGCTCACTGATAATCTTATTAAGCTTCATCACCTGCGTATCGCGAGCTTCTATGGCAGAATAGTATTCATCCTCATCATTCATCTCCTGCCGGATATTAGCACTCATTGTGGCGAGTCCCAGACGGTGAACGATATACATCATATCCGAATCATCCTTATATTTATCACCCTCCAGACATAACATCTGCTGGTTCTTCTTATCCCTCTGCGACTGGTCGAACACGCTCAGCACCTTGTCGAGCCTATTGTTTATCTTGCCATGCAAAAGAGGAATCTGCACCAGGATACTGTCATGCGTCAGACTGTTGATGAAAGGATCATCCATCCCGTTCTCCACCTCTTTCCCGTCATAGTCGAGCGCCTTGTGGTTCACGTATACCACAGCCTTGTCAATATCTCCCACTCTATGGCCCAACAGATACACAGCCACCATCGGCACGGCATATCCCTTGCCCTCTCCCTCCTTTATCATATTCTCCTCAGCATTATACTGGGCAGCCAGATAACGTCGGAACCGGAGCGTCTCGGTATCGAGCCATGTCTTCTGAAGTTCGATAAGAATGAGCCTTACGCTTCCATCCTCTTCCCTCACCCTGGCAGCAAAGTCGATGCGAAACATCGAGATATTGTCGCGGGTGATGTTAGGATGCTCATGCCTTCTCATTTCCACGCTCACCACTTCCTTTTTCAGCAGGGCGGCGAGCACGGTTTTGGCGATGCGTTCGTCTTCCATCAGGAATTTGAACACAGAATCGTATATCGGATTAGCTACATAGTAAATCATATCTCTGTTCCTCCATAATTATATTTCCGCTACAAAGATACGAGTTTTCCGCGAAACAGCAAAGTTTTTGAGGATGAAATATCAGAAATGGCTGAAATTAATCGGATTATGGTTTAAAAAAATTATGTGGAATAATCCACTATTTGCTAACCACTATTTTCTTGCCCTTCACGATGTAAACACCGGCTGGCAAAGATTGTAGCTTCTTGTCATAACCCACATGCATACCTTGCAGATTGTAAACATGCCCAGAAGTTCCCCTTTGCATGACCACACCTTTGATGTCCGTGTTCTCTTTCTCCACGATTTTTTGGAATGCAGCCCAACCATATGCGCTCCGAACAGGCTCTTAGAGAGGCTGCCGGTCTTGAACAGGGCGAAGCACAGCAGGACCGTGTAGCCCATGCAGGCCCATATCGCGCCTGAGATATTTCCGTCCGTGGCGATACTCTGTACCAAAACAGAGTAGATTCCCACGCACACCATGATTAGAAATGCCTGGAACGCCAATGCAAACAGGGATTTCAAGTAGTTCTGTCCTGTATGGCTCCAATCCCGGTTTGTCATAGTGGCAAGCGGAATCGGTCCAACGGAAGTTGTCAAATACACCTCGATCATGCGGCCGTAAATGACAAGCATGATACAGATGGAAAGGGCGTTCATGGTAAGCCCCACGAAAAGGGACTGGAACCACAGCCCGAACAGTTCTCCCGTGCCCAGGGCTTCAAGCTGCGCCTCCATATCCGTGATGACGCTGCTGATATCAATGGAGGTATTCCCGATGATGACGCCTGCGCTGCTGTTCACAACGCTTTGCCCCACATCAAAGATACCCATGACGATATTCCATGTGTTCGTCACAATGAGAACGGCACAGAAGGTCTTGAAAATCCACTTGAAGAACATCCAGGTATCTACATCGTGCAGATTGTTTTTCTCTGTCACAAGCTGGATCAGCTCATAACACATTACGAATGTCAGGATAACCCCGGCGATTGGAACGATCACCGTTTCAGAGAGGTTTCGGATCATAGAAAAGACGCCGCTGTTCCATGCCAGCGGCGTCTGTCCCACTTCACCGGCGATCTCGCCTACTTTGGTATTGACCGTATCGAACATGCCCGACAGGTTTCCCGTGATTCCCTCGATGAGCAGCCCTCGGAGCCATTCATCGAGTTTGTCGAGTATGCCGCCCATAAGCGATCACCGCCGGACGATCAACCGAACAGGCCGGAGAGCAGAGGTACAAGGGTGATGCCGATGAGGGCGACACCGCCGCCGGCCATCAACTGTTTCATACCCTGGCTTTTGGAAGCAGGGTTGTCCTGACCGTAACCTTCCAGAAGGTTGATAACGCCCCAGATACCAAGACCTGCGCCCAGGGCCACTACGAGAGTCTGCAAAACACCAACTGCGCTGTTGAAAAATTCCATAAAATAATCCTCCTAAAAAATGTTTTTGATTTTGGGTTAAGTTGTTGCGTCAATCTCGTACACATCGAAGGTGTCCGTGGGTTTTACCACGGCACGCTGCTTCTTCATGTACCGTTCCATGTCAAAGACATTTTTAGGGTCGGCGTCGGCCGTGTATCTGTAATTTGGGTGCCGGGTGAGGTCGTACTTGTCCGAAAGGAACGGGCGCACGCCCCGCAGCATGAAGATACACTTTCCGCCGTCCATCACTGCTAATTCGTCCTGGGTCATCAACTCCTTTCCTAATTTCTGATAACTGAGGCCGTGGGAAACCTGGCTGCCCCGGTTTTCGGACTGGTTATAGAGATCAATGGTCTCTTTCCCCAGCAGCTCCGAAATTTCCTTGAGCGTGGATTTCTCTTTGCCTCCCAAAAACAAGGTGCTGTCGCAGTTACCGACGATGGTATCTGCCGCGTCCTTGTAGATGGTCTTTAGCTGACTCTGCGACTGCAAAATAATAGAAGCCGATATTTCACGGCTTCGGATGGTGGCAATCAGCTTATCGAAGTTCGGTATCTGGCCGATGTTGGCAAACTCGTCCAGGATCAGACGGACATGGACAGGCAGCCGCCCGCCGTAGAAGTCATCCGCCTTGTCGCAGAGCAGATTGAAAAGCTGACTATACATGAGGGCCGCCACGAAATTGAAAGTGCTGTCCGTATCCGAAAGGATCACAAACAGCGCCGTCTTGCTGTCGCCCAGGGTATCCAGTTCCAGTTCGTCATATTCCATCAGGTCCCGCAGCTCCTTGATATCGAAGGGAGCAAGCCGGGCACCGCAGGAAATGAGAATGGATTTTAAGGTTTTGCCCGCCGCCATCTTGAATTTGCGGTACTGCTTGACGGCGAAGTGGTCCGGCTCCCGTTCCTCCAACTGAGAAAAAAGCAGGTCCACCGGGCTTTGATAGGTTTCGTCATCCTCTCTGGCTTCACTGGCATTGATAAGGTCCAGAAGCGTGATGAAGTTCTTTTCTTCCTCCGTGGCCTCATACCAGATGTAGCCGATCAGTGCGGAATAATAGAGGCGTTCTGCTTTGACCCAGAAATCTTCCGAAGATTTTTCGCCTTCGCCCTTCGTGTTCATAATCAGGGCGTTCACCAGCTTTAAGATATCTTTCTCTGATCGGATATAAGCCAGCGGATTGTATTTCATGGATTTTCGGAAGTTTATCAGGTTGAGGCACTTGATACGGTATTTCTTCCGTTCCAGGAAAGCACCGATCTCCGGCAGCAAGGTTCCTTTCGGATCAGTGCAGACATAGGACGAATGAGCTTGCAGCAGCGACGGCTTACAGAAGAACCGCGTCTTGCCGCTGCCGGAACCGCCGATTACCAGAATGTTTTTATTTCTGGCATACTTCGGCTGCTTTGGACGGCTCGCCATCGTGATCCGTTCCGTCTGCGTCATGGGGATGTTCTGGAAAAAGTCCTTGTCCATGTAGGGAGCAATATCCGCCGCCGTACCCCACCGGGCAGAACCATACTCGATTCCGTGGCGGTATTTCTTGGCGTTTTTGCCTTTCAGGTAGACCGCCATGCGAAGGACCACCGCACCGGCTATACCGATCAGCAGGTCCGTGGGATAGAAACTGAGCCACGGGGAGGAAAGGGCTGCCGTGAAGCCGTCCCCGATAGAAAGCAGCTTGCCGGAGAGGTCAGCACCGGGCGCAAGCCGGAAAGCCTGTGCCAGCTTATCGAAGGGATACACGAACAGGAGATACGGAAGGTTCAGCAAAAACAGTTTTTTCATGTTCATCTCTGCACGCTCCGATCTTTGACCTTTACTTTCTCCCGGTCAATGGTGCGGTGTTCCGTTTTCTCCGCCGCCTGTTCCTTCGCCTGGGTCAGCCGCTCCCGGATGGATGGCTTTTCCTCACGGCTGATTTTCCGGCTGGCAAACTCCTGAAATGCCGCTGTGATGGCGTCTGCGTCCCGGCTTTTGAAAAAGACCAGGTAACGGGGCTGCTCTGCGGAGGTGTCTTTCTTCAAGGCAAAATCTACATGGTATTTCTTCGCCACACGGGAGAAAGCTTTGATATTCTTGTCACTGATCTCGATATTGGCAAGACCGGCGTTCTGGCTGGCAAGCTGTTTAAGACTCTGCCTGCCGCGGTAGATTTTGGGCTTCTGGCTTTTCTGGATTTCCTCCAGGAACTTTTTGACGGCCTTTTCAAAGACCTGCTCACTTAGCTTGGCTCCGTCAACAATGAGTGTCACGGCGCCCCGCGTTACTTCCTCCTGCATTTAGCCTCGCCCCCTTTGCCCGTCCCCGTACATATCGTGCTGCACCAGGGAAGAATAGTAGCTGTTGATGGTGGTCGGGGCGTTATACAGCGCCGCCAGAAGGTATTTCTTGATATTGCGGACATAGGTGGTGTTGTCCTTCATGCAGTCCATAACATACTGAACATGGGAGCTGTCCAGCTTCATAAACCGGGACTTTACCACCTCCGCCGGATAATCGTCTCCGGCAATGCGGATGACTTTGCGGGCAGAACATACGGTATCCACGATCAGGTCAACGATCTCGTCAAGCTGCTCACGGTCGATATGGCTGTCCTGCACCAGATAGCTGTACTCGATGTTGTCCAAAATCACTTCACGATAACATTCTCTGGCTCCCATCCGATCCGTTCCCATCCTTGCCCCTGCGGGGGTAGGGGGATTTGATTGGATAGGATTTGATATCTCCGTACTTGATAAATCAGTCTTTGTTTGATTAGTATTTAATTGTGCGGGGTTTTCCGTACACGGGTCCGCCGTATCCGGGATACCCATATCCGGGTTTTCCGTATATGGCTTTGCCGTACCCGGTAAAGGCGTACCTGGGCTTGACGGCGGTTCGCACTGAGGCATTTCGTAAATGACATACTCGGTATCCGTGATCTTGCCTTTTTCATCCCGAAGCTGGGTGCGCCGGATATACCCGTGGTTTTCCAGCTCCTTCAATGCCGCACCGATGCTGTCCACACCTTCCCGGCAGATCGCCGCAAGACCTCTGGTGGTGTAATTCCACTCGTCAGGGAGCGACAACATCATGGACAGCAGCCCCTTGGATTTCAGGGTCAGCGTCCGATCTTTCAAGTGATGGTTCGACATGACCGTATAATCACGGGTCTTTTCAATACGAAAAACAGCCATCTTCGCACCTCCTTCCTGTGAAAATAAAAAGTGTTGATTTTGAGCGGTTTATCCGTCTGTATGCCTCCGTTTTCTCCTGCATGGGAAAACATCCACGCCCTGTTCAGAACGAAAGCCACGGAGGAAGAAACAGAAGATATCCCACTGATTTTGATACATTTTGGGGGCGGCTACCTCTCACGGTCTTTATGGTCATAGTGGAGATCGCCGGAAAGCACCTTCGCATGGTTACGGATTTTGATATGTCCCTTTTCCTGATTTTCCAAAGCCTTGCTGTATCCGGTGTCGGTCAGGAACAGGCGCATTTTCTCACCCTTCCAGCCAACAGGCGAGTCATGGGTAAGAACATCAAAGACGATCATGTGTCTGGTCGCCGGGTCGAAACGCTCCAAAGCCATAATGTCATGGCCGGATAACTTCTGCGCCCCGGATTTCTGTCTGGCCTCTGCCAACATTTCCCCGATGGTGCGGGCTTTCTCCGGCAGACGGTATTCGGCCTGCACCTTGCGGATCAAATTCATGCACTCCTGATCCGACAGGGGGCGGAGCTTGTCCAGAAGGCCTTCCGCCGTTTCTTTCGTTGCCGGGTTCGGCGCATAGCGCCATGTCATGTAAATCTCATTCAGGGCAGCGTTCTGATTGGTACTTTCAATCTGAAACACCATCCTCATTTCTGCTTCTGTCAGTTTCATTGCCAGCCTCCTTCAAAAATGGGTATAAAAAAACGCCATAGGTTTTTTGAGCCTACGGCGTTTCTTGCAATATTCACAATTCCAAACTTTCCAGCCACTCGTCAAAAGATTTCTTGGAGACGCGAATTGCATTTCCTATGCGGACGATCCTGAACTCCTCCTGCTTGACGAGCTGATATGCGGTTGTGCGGCCAATGTTGAGCATGGCCGCAATCTGTTCCACGGTATATGTGCGCGGTTCCGGCAGTGACTTTTTCTCTTTCTTGTCCATAGTAACCTCCATGTATTTGCCTTGTCATTTTGACTAAGGGAGTGAAGAATGGCAGTAGCAATCGGCTTTGGCTGGGTGTCCTCTTGCTAAGAATTTGCTAATAGGACCACCCAACGGACACATAAAACTGCGTCAGAATAGGTGTTTTGCACCATAAAGTTCGTTTACTACAAGTCATTCTGCGTAAGGGATGATATTGGAAGTTACATCCGAACCGTGTATCACATGGTAAGCCATACTCCTAAGCGCTAGTTGTGGGTTCAATTCCCGCCGGGAACATCGATTTTTTGCAACAATGATCGTAAAAATTCATTGTTGCATTTTTTATTTTATGGTGCTTGCGAGCACCGAAAAAATATAAAAATGAGTAATTGGAGCACCGAAAAGACAAAACGGGCACCGAGAACTAAATCTATCCAAGCACCCAATGGAGATAACTAAAGTGTAGGATAAGATTTAGGTTGTCAATGAATGTAAAAATGGTTTTCTTGCTTGAAGAAAACAGGCATGACGAAGTATCGCTCAGATTAGATTAAAAATTCTAGTCTGGGCGATTTTTTTCGTTCAGGGAAAAGGAGGAAGTGTCATTGACAGAAAAGACGGATATCAGAGATTCGGATGAAAAAGTAGTTGAAATTGAAATGGAGTTCTTAATCCATTGATCGTCAGGCCGAGAAAAGAAGGTTACTATGAAATCATTTCAGGCCACAGAAGGAAATATGCAGCGGAGCGACTGGGATATAAGAAAATTCCTGTGATTATCCGCATGATGCAGGATGATGAGGCTGTAGTAACTATGGTGGATTCTAATTTACAGAGAGAGCAGATTACGCCAAGTGAAAAAGCATATGCTTACAAGATGAAATATGATGCCATTAAAAAGAAAGCAGGCAGAAAGAATTGTGGTCAAGTTGACCACAATACAGGAAAGAGAAGTATTGATGTGATCGGAGAACTTTGTGGAGACAGTGCAAAGCAGGTCCAGCGTTATATCAAAATGACAGAACTGATACCGGCTCTATTAGATAAGGTGGATGACGGATCAATGGGATTTACCCCGGCAGTGCAGTTATCTTATCTGAAAAAGAAAGAACAGCAGGAAATTATTGATGCAATGGAGGCAACCCAGTGTACGCCATCGCTTTCGCAGGCAATAAGGATTAAGAAATTAAGTGAGGCTGGAAAGCTTACAGAAAGCGAAGCGGAAGGAATCCTTGGAGAGATAAAACAGAAGGAAGCAGACAGAGTAGTTTTTAAGAATGAACAATTATACAGATTTTTCCCATCAACCTATACATCGGAACAGATGCGTAGAGAAATATTGGAAATATTGAAATCATGGAGAAATAGTAACTGGATTTAGGAAAGGAGGAACGGATTGTGTGCAGAGTAAAAAAGAAAATGGGATAATTAGGTGGGTATATGAAAGTGTATTTTATCAGATTGATTTTGCGAAGCTCCGTTTGAAAATGATGGAATATGAAAAAGAAAAAGTTTATTTCTTAATCTATACTGTTTGTATATCGGCTAATTATGAAATTGATATGTGGATATTATGAGAAGTTTGTAAATAAAATATGAGCATAAAATGAATCCTAAATAGATTATTTAAGAGACTGTTAAGTAAAAATAGTTCGACTCCATGGACAAAAAGGTGTATAATAAAATAAAACTCCAGTATATTAAGGAAAGAGATATTATAATCTTCCAGCAACTCCGCAATGGCATTATGGGACAGACCATGAATCTTCCGGGTAAGGGAGGCCGCAAGATTTCGGTTGCGGCTTATCGATTGTCGCAGAAGGTTGTCGGATTTAATTAAGAGGATAAAGGGGAATATAAGGGCAATTCGTTTGCAATTACACAAGTGAGGAGAAGAGATTATGGCAAGCATTCGAGAAGTTGCAAAGCTGGCACATGTAGCACCCAGCACGGTATCCAGAGCGTTAAATGGTAGCGGATATGTATCAGAGAAAAGCAAAAACAAAATTAAGAAGGCGGTAGAGGAGCTAGATTATATTCCTAATCAGTGGATCAGAAATCTGTATAAGAAAAGAACGGGTATTATCGGTGTTATGACACCAGATATTATCCATCCGTATTTCTCAACTCTTTGGAATTATCTTGAGGCAGAATTAGATCAATACGGATATAATGTGGTTATTTGTAATACCAGAGGAAATCAGGACAAGGAAAGAGAATATCTTGATACATTGGAACGTAATCTGTTCGATGGACTGATTGTAGGATCTGCGTTTCTTTCTGATGAATATTATATGAATATTGAGAAACCAATTATCTCACTGGATCGGATTATACCGGGAATCCCGCTGGTGACATCGGATCATCATCAGGGAGGAATTATAGCGGGCGAATTGTTTTTGGAAAAAGGCTGTAAAAAAGTGATGTGCTTTAGTGATCCGACCAGGATGGAACTTGCCTCTGCCGATAGCGCGAGAGCCCTTATCGATGTGATGGAGAAGCATAATAGGGAGGTTATCATTGAATCTTTTCAATGGGAGGAAGTTGTAAACTATCAATTGTGTATGAAACGTACCAGAACATTGTTGGATCAATATCCGGACGTTGATGGAATTATGGCTTTGGACTTGTGTGCAGCCGCCTTCCTCAAGACAGAAAAAAACAAAAAAATATTGGCTTATGATGGAACTTATGCCACGGACTTCAATTACCATTCGATTGATTCAATTGTACAGGATGCGAAGAAGGTTGCAAAGGAAAGTGTGAATATGCTTATTAAACTGATCAATGATCAACCGCTTAAGAAAAGGGAAGTATTGGTTCCTGTAAAATATAAAAAGGGCGATACTTTGTAGAATGGAGAGCATTGGCACAAAGGAGTGTGTGAAACTTTTTCTGTAAATAGCTAATAACAGCAAGGTCTTCTATGGTAAAATATAAATCATAGGAGGCCTTTTATTATGGCAAGAAGAGGCTTCCAGCTCAATCATTATCATAGAAGATTATTATTTACAGACTTTTCTTCATAGTCTCCTTTTTTGCTAGTGATTTTTAATAAAAATTCAAGATGATTTTTGGATATAGTAACGAATCTGTGAATAAACTGCATTTTTATGTTGCAATATAGTTACGCATAGTGTATATTACAGATATGGAACAGTTCCACAAATGATGTGGACAGTTCCGTGGCACAAAACAAGGCATCCATAGATGAAAAATTTTTTTTGATCAGATATGGAACAGTTTCACAAAAAGGAGGAATATATATGAAAGCAAAGAAGTTAGTAGCAGTTGGAATGACAGTGCTAATGCTTGGGGGATTATTTGTGGGATGCGGAAATTCTGCAGATACCTCGACAGGAGCAAACAGTGGAAAAAATGTAAAGATTACAATTTTCCAGAGTAAGATTGAGGCAAATGAAGGATACAAGAAATTAATTGCAGCATATGAAAAGGATCATCCAAATGTAGAAATTAATCTTGAAGCTGTCACAGGAAATGATTTTGGCGCATCAATGAAAGCAAAGATGCAGTCGGATCCACCAACAATCTTTTCTGTAGGTGGTTTTTCGGACATGAAAGATTACGGAGATGTTATTGAAGATGTTTCTGATCTGGATATTATGCAGCACGCATTAGAAGGAACAACGGATACTTTTACAAAAGACGGAAAAGTATATGCCATTCCGTTATACATGGAAGGTTATGGATTCGTTATTAATAAGCAGATGTTTGAGGATGCTGGAGTTTCTGTAGATTCTATGATGAATTTCGAAGGCATGAAGGCCGGTTTTGATACTTTGAAAGAGAAAATCGATAATGGTGAGATGAAGGATAAATATCCGAATCTGGAAGCTGTTATGGAATACCCGACAAAGGAGTTATGGATTGCAGGAGACCATGACGCTAATGTTGCTTTAACACATGACTTTAAGACTCCGAATGAAGCATATGCGGCAGATTCGCTTCCGGGAACCGGCTTTGAAGACTATAAGAAAATGGTTGATTTTCAGGCCAGTTATACAACCAATGCCAACAATACGGCAAATCTTAATTCTGTAGACTACACAACATCATTAGAGGGTGGACTTGCCATTGAACGTGTTGCATGTATCAAGCAGGGAAACTGGGTAGCTCCAGCAGTAGAGACAACGGATCCGGAAGTCCTTCAAAAATTGGATATGTTACCATATTCTGTTCCGGGATATTCAGATGGCAAGTATTTTGTAGGTGTATCAGGATATTGGGCAATTCATAGCAAGGCAACCGATGCGCAGAAAGCTGCTGCAAAAGACTTCATCAATTGGATGTTCACCGATTCGGAAGCACAGAAAATTGTTGTGAATGATTGTAAGTTTATTCCTCCATATGATAATTTTGATGGAATAAAAGCATCCGATCCACTTTCACAGAGAATTATGGATGCAAATAATTCCGGAAATACCATGAACGGATGGGTATACAGTGGAGCTCCAAATACATGGGGTCAGCAGGTGGCTGGTGTAGAAGTACAGAAATATCTTGCCGGAGAAGCTGATTGGGATGAGGTTACAAAGACCTGTATCGAGCAGTGGAGTGAGTTAAGAAAACAACAGAACAACTAGTAAGAGTTAAAGAGGGTTCCGGGATAGAGCTTCTATCCCGGAAATTCAAATAAGGGTAAAATCCTTTGTTTGGAAAGGACGGATAGAAGAAGTATGAGAAAAAGTAAATTACGGTTTTGGGGCTTTTTGGCACCGTCATTAATTGCATTTTGTATTGTTGTAATCATACCTACATGTATTGGATTTTTCTATTCCCTTACAAACTGGAATGGAATTGTAGGCTCGGACATTAAGTTTGTAGGTTTTAAAAATTTTATTGACATTTTTACGAGAGATGACTCATTTGTACATGCTTTTTTATTTACTGCGCTTTTTTCGGTGTGCGCAGTTGTATTGGTAAACCTTGTTGGCTTTGCTCTGGCGTTGTTAGTGACACAGAAATTTAGAGGCGCAACGCTGTTACGTGGAATTTTCTTTATGCCAAATATGATAGGCGGATTATTGCTTGGATTTACTTGGCAGTTTATTTTTATATCGATTTTTGAAGCTTTTTCAAAAAAGACAGGAATTGCAGCCTTTAGCGGATGGCTGTCGAATCCGGAAACCGGATTTATAGGATTGTTGATTTTGACTGTGTGGCAGATGTCGGGATATATGATGATCGTATATATTGCGCAGATTCAACAGATACCGGAATCGGTTAAGGAGGCAGCAAGAATTGATGGAGCAAACTCATGGCAGCTCATGAGATATATCATCCTTCCGTTGATGATGCCTGCGTTTACAATCGGATTATTCTTATCTATTTCGAGTTCATTTAAAATGTTTGATCAAAATTTAGCTTTGACACAAGGTGGACCATACAAATCAACAGAAATGATTGCGTTAAACATTTACAATTCTGCCTTTGGAGCAAATGAATTTGGTTTTGCACAGGCAAAGGCAATCGTTTTTCTGATTATTGTGGCAGGAATCGGAGTTACGCAGTTGGTTATAACAAAGCGCAAGGAGGTTGAAATGTAATGAAGAAAAAAATCGCTTATGGAGTAACAGGACTTATTCTTGGATGCATTTTTTTGTTTCCGATTTATATTTTGATTATGAATTCGTTCAAGACGACCAAGGGGATTTTTACAGATGTGTTGGGATTTCCGGCGAAAGGAACATTCACACTTGAAAACTATAAGAATGCGTTTCAAGAACTGGATTACATAAGATCTTTTATGAATTCGCTGCTTATCACGGTAGTGACAGCGGTTCTGGTGCTGTTGATATCGGCTATGGCGGCCTGGGTACTTGTACGTTATAAAACCAAAGCAAGTAAGATTATTTTTTTGATATTTGCAGGTTCTATGTTGATTCCATTTCAGTGTGTCATGCTTCCATTGGTTGGATTTGCAAGCAAAATCGGTTTGCTGTCTCGTGGTGGCTTGATCTTTATGTATATGGGCTTTCAAACAAGTATGGCAATCATAATGTTTCATGGGTTCATAAAAAATATTCCGGAGGAATTGGAGGAAGCCGCTACAATTGACGGGTGTGGTTCAATACGTCTGTTTATTTCAATCGTGCTTCCTTTGATGAGGACGATTATAGTCACGGTTGCAGTTATTAATGTTATGGGAACATGGAATGACTTCTTATTACCATCGCTGATTATTAATAAACAGGGCTTACAGACGTTGCCTTTAAAAACATATCTGTTCTTTGGACAATTTGCAAAACGTTGGGATTTGGCTTCTGCCGGATTGGTTATGTGCATGGCTCCTATTATTATCTTTTATTTGTTTAGTCAAAAATACATTGTAAAAGGTATTACAGAAGGGGCAATAAAGTAAGGTGAGGAATTTGTGAATGAAAAACAATTGGTGGAAAGAGTCCGTAGTGTATCAGATTTATCCGCAAAGTTTTATGGATAGCAACGGAGATGGAATCGGAGATTTTAACGGAATTATCCGGAAACTTGATTATCTCCAAAATCTAGGCGTAGATGTATTATGGATATGCCCGATGTACGCTTCTCCACTTGTGGATAATGGATATGATATATCGGATTATTACAAGGTAAATCCAATCTTTGGAACAAACGAGGATATGGAGCATTTAATAGAGGAGGCTCAAAAAAGAAAGATTAAAATCATATTGGATCTGGTGGTCAATCATTGCTCGGATCAGCATGAATGGTTCCAGAAGGCAATGAAGGATCCTAATTGTGAGGAAGCGTCTTATTTTTACTTCCGAACAACGGAGAATGATAAAGAACCGAATAACTGGCGATCCAATTTTGGCGGATCCGTATGGTCGAGATTACCGGATGGCAGATGGTATTATCATACGTTTGCGAAGGAACAGCCAGATCTGAACTGGGAATGCAAAGAGCTGCGTCAAAAAATTTATGAGATGATAAACTGGTGGTTGGAAAAAGGAATTGCCGGTTTTCGTATCGATGCAATTACCTTTATCAAAAAAGACTTAAGTTTTGCCAGTCGTCCTACGAATGATGGGGAACGATATCCGGTTGAAAAACTTACGGATTATAAGGGAATCGGAACATTCCTTGATGAGATGAAAGAGCAGTGCTTTGATAAATATAACTGTATGACAGTTGCCGAAGCACCTGGAGTTGACGATGCTGCTTTTGAACGGTATGCCGGAAAGAATGGTTACTTTTCCATGATTTTCGATTTTGGATGGGAAAATATGGAAGGGGAAAATGATAAATCAAGCATTCATGCGGTAGAACGGTGGAAGAAAAAAATGTTTACACATGTAGCGCATAATAGCGGAATCGGTTGGAGTGCTATCTTTTTAGAAAATCATGATCAGTCCAGATGCCTGAACAAATTTCTGGAAAGAGAAAATATTAGTTTCTATAGTGCATCGGCACTGGCGAGTATCTATTTCTTTTTATATGGAACGCCTTTTATATATCAGGGACAGGAAATTGGTATGACCAATGTTAAGTGGAAGAATATTAATGATATGGATGATATAAGGGCGAAAAGAACCTATGAGGAAGCGGTCGGACAAGGCAAGGATCCGGATGAAGTGCTTGCATACTTTTCAGAGTTAGGAAGAGATAATGCAAGAACGCCGATGCAGTGGGATGACTCGGAAAATGGAGGATTTACGTGTGGAAAGCCATGGATTAAATGCAATGATAATTATAGAACAATCAATGCACAGAGTGAGGTGAATGATCCGGATTCATTGTACAATTATTATAAGCGTTTGATTCAGTGTTACCATGACCATGCAGATATTGTGAGACAGGCGGAGTTTCGCCCGATGTACGAAGAATATCCGGGATTATTTGCATATGAAAGAGAAGTAAACGGCAAAGGTTTATTGGTGATCGTGAATTTTACAAATGAAAAGCTGATGTTTCAAAAAATTGATCAAAAATGTGTATTGTGCAATTATCATGAAACGGAGTCCGAATGGTTGCAACCATATGAGGCGAGAATATACAGCAAATAAAAAATTCTATGTGTAAAATAAAACATTTTGGCGTTAAATGAAATTGGACTGTCAGTCGATTAAACTTTTTATAAATACAGACCTCTCAGATACTGAAAAGTGTAATGGGAGGTCTTGTTTTATTGTTTAAAATTCATTTTAGGTAGCCATACAGCAGCGAAATTGCCTGTTGCATTACATGAATGCTTCCGGTTGAAGAAAATGAATTGCCGAAGCTGACCAATTAATTCTTATTTAATGAAATTGACCAATCTAAATTTGTGGAACTGCCTTATTTATTTTTGTAGGAGATATGACGATATAATATATATAATAATGATTTGGTTTTAAACGGAGTTTTAGTTTATTTACAAGGAAGGTTTTTGTATGTCGATGAATATTAGTGGATTAGGTAATGCCTATAGTGGTGTCAATACTAATAGCAAACAATATAAAGCTTTGGAAGAAAAAGGCTGGTTAGAAGGAGTAATTCAGAACGAAGCTATGATGTCTCCAGAAGAAAAAATGATATATGAAATATTTGGCGGAAGGGATACTATTGTTAATAATTTGATGAAACAATTTGATTCCGATGGGGATTTACTGAATGCAAATGGAGTGGCAGGAATGGATGTTACTGGCAAAGGTACATCGTGGCAGAAACTCACGAATGTATCTGAGGAATATCGTCAAAAAATGTTTGATAATGTAAAGAAAGAATTTATTCAAGAAAATGGTGTTTCAAATGGTGATACAACTAAGCGTTCAGATATTTTCAAAGATTATCAATTAAGTGTGAATAAAGATAAACGTTTAAGTGGTACATGGACTTTAGAACAATATGAAGGACAGTATAGATCCGCTATGTATGCAGCAGTGAAAGCAGCTAATCCAAATTGGAAACCGGGACAAAAAATTGATACAAGTATTCTTGATAATGTCACAAAAGAATCAGTGGAAGCAACACTTGTCAAAAATGGTAATAGGCTAGTTCGTAATTCTATTGATGTATCAGTATAGAATACAACAACTTTTAGTTTTTGAAACTGAGAAATCGGAAGTTGTGAACTTAAAATTAGAGGTGTTGAAAATGAAAATAATAATTATATTTATTGATTTACTGATGGCAACTGTTCTCTTTTTTGTTGGAAGATTTTTTATCAAATCAAGGAATACAGAAAGAAGTGTGCTGTTTTTATCAGGAGATTATACTGGATTAAATACAGAGAAAATATGCAGAGTTACTGGAAAACGGATTAAGACATGGGCAATGCTCTTTTGTCTTGGCGGTATAATTGATTTTATCAAGCTGGGCGCAGGAATAATAATAGTTTCCGTTTTTTTTATTATCTTACTTGTATTTCATTTGGTTGATATGACTATAAATCGAGACAAGTACCGGGTATAAACTCCAGTTTGTAAAACCGATGGAGTAAAAGAATGTAAAGCTGGGAGCATTAGCTTCCGGCTTTTTAAGTTAAAGCAAATATAAGTAAATAATGGTCAAAAACCCATCGACATCCGACCTTGCACACGTTATAATATAAGTAATCTAATAAGAAAACAGTGTTATCATTACCACATACAGAGTGAGAATGGTAGCCATAAATATGAATTCGCAGGAACGGAATGGTTGAACCCTCAGGGTGACAGTGTCACTCATTTGTCAGCGAGAGGTGCTTAACTTGGATGATTTTCAGTTTTCTTATTTTGACATGGATTTACAGGAAAGTCAGTAAAATCAAGTTGTTGCTTGACTTATGTTGACCAAGAAAAACATAGATTTTCTGTAGTGACTTGAACTCCTAAGCGCTAGTTGGGGGTTCGATTCCCCTTGAGAACAGTTGTTTGAAGCAGTAATGATTAAGAAAATTCATTACTGCTTTTTACTTTTTTGGGTGGAAAAATCCACCGAAAATCATTAAAAAAATGATTATTTCATCCACCCAAAATTAAAAATTTCCACCCAAATGAGAGGTAATGATTTCCACCCGGTATTTTCAAGTATTATGCATCTAATGGAAGTGTTGGTGCTAAGCCTGTAAGGAATCCTGAGAGGGAAAAGCCTAAGTGGGAGGATACTATCACAAACCGAATGTTGCATTGGTCATATACGCCGGAGCAGAAAGAGGAAGTGAAGAAAGCACTTGCTGCCGGAGTTCCGAAAGCAACGATTCTTACTTACTTCTATCCGGAGGTTACTGTGGAGAAAATGAGATCGTACCGCAAGAAGCAATAAATGTTATCGCATAGGCACAGGAGGTGTGATATACTGTGCTTATACGAAACGAGCGTGTTTTGTTATTCGGTATTAAGAATACAGTAATTCATATTAACCAGATTAGGAGGATGTTTAATGAGTAAAATGAAAAGATGGAATGATGAACCAGCGATACAGCAAAAAGAATATTCACAGGAAAAATACAATAAAAAGAAAAAGAGATCTCTTCGGGTTGCTAAGCTGTCTTGTTATTCAGGAGAGCTGGCAGCAGTTTTCGGTTGGAACAGTATGTTGTCTCTTATTCTGTTTTTAGTATTAATGTTAGGCACATCAGCACTTCCATATATTATGGATGTTAATATTGATTTCGGACCTGAAACATTTTGGTGCAGAGGCGGTATCTTTGTTAATATATGTTTAGTATTACTTATTCTGTTTTCAATTGCAGCATTTACGTATGCTATTAGCTATAAAGTAGCGGAAGTCATGTGTATACTTCTGGATGGTGGATTGGATGGAGCTATAGAGGTAAATGATGCTGCCATGAGAGCTAACTTTAAAGGACAGGTAGCAAAGGCAGCTGGGGTGGCTTATGTCGATACAGAAGCACTTGCAGGACCGATGAATATTCTGACCAGATACTGTACTCAAATAATACAACAATGCTAACGCCGCGTTTCTTTACAGTTTTGCACAGAATATTAGTTGTTGCGCAGATTCTCCTTGCATGTATTAGTATATTTGAATTGTTTCATTAAGTATTAGTAGAAAATAGGTTGCGTTGTGTAATGATTATATTATCTACTTTGATAAATATTCCGTTGTACCATAGTGATAAGGATACGATTGGATTTGTAGGGTTGATTCTTATGGCGATTCAATGTTTTCTTATGGTTGTATCTATTTATCTGACAGGGAAAGCTCTGAAAAAACATTTTAATGATGATGAAACTGTAGCTAATTCATATTTGTCTGACTCACAACAATTTGATACCAAACCAATACAAGCACTTTAGCCAATAAGGTTAAGGTGCTTTTTTTGCACCTTGAAAGGGAGGAAAGACAATGGTAATCGAAGTAAACAAGGATATAGACCGCTATCAGGAATCGGTTGCGATTGGAATGGCAGCCGTGTTTGTGCTGGCGGTAGCGGGTGTGGCTGCTTATAAAGCAATGCACTAAAAAGGAACCTGCATAAAAACAGATTTCTTAAATGAGGGAAAATCCCTGTCGAAGAATGGAGGTCCAGTTACTTTTCTGATAGAGAAATCGGACTATGATTACAGTCTGCTTTTCTTCATCAATCGTATAAAAGGCAAGGTAATTATTGATTATTACAAAACGAATTTCCCAACTGGCTAAAACTGGATCATCGACAATACGGAACTTTTGAGGAAAATCTGATAGTGTTCCTATCTGCTTTGTGACAGCATCTAACAGATTGTCAGCAGCTTGAGGATTTTTTAGTGTGAATTCGATGTAATCCACAGCACGCATAATATCATGCTCTGCGGTGGATGTGATATGAAGCTGATAACTCATCGTGTGCGGCGACTCCTGATATCTGCCATAGCTTTAGAGAAA
>OIYQ01000305.1_pt1 | contig 20356 bp, 10 predicted proteins | sample 1588311 | NCBI WGS metagenome assembly OIYQ01 (sample SAMN03283244) | human gut metagenome | biome: human-associated habitat; material: feces | host: Homo sapiens | place: Peru | collected 2012
TCACTCCTATGAGAGCTGCAAGTCCCCCGCGGCAGATGGAACGCGAAAATGAGATGATCGTTATTTCACATCGCCTTGTTTTATTTCTTCTTTCCATCTTCCTTCTTGCGCTTCTGTCTCATGTTTCTGCCCTTGTGTCCGAGCGCTTTATGCTCTTTCTTCTTGGTCGGCTTGTACATGCCGGGCGTCACGACCTTCTTCTTCGGCTTGCCTGCCTTCACGCGGCGGACATTCCCCTTCTCATCATAGCGGGTGATGGTCTCTTCAATGGATTTTTCCAGCTTCCGGAGAAGGAATCCATCCTCCGGCGTCGCATAGGTGATGGCGATCCCCTTCGTACCGGCGCGGCCGGTGCGACCGATGCGATGGATATAGTATTCGAGATTTCTTGGGATCCCGTAATTGAAGACATGCGTAATGCCTTCGACGTCAAGCCCGCGTGCCGCGATATCGGAGGCAACGAGCACCTGAATGCGTGCTTTCTCAAATTCGCGAATGACCTGATTTCTCTGGCTCTGGCTCATATCCCCATGGATCTCATCCACGATGAAGTCCGTCTCCTCCTGCAGCTTGCCGGCGAGCTCATGCGCTTCCTCACGGGTATTCGTGAAAACGACGGCCATGTACGGATTCATCTCCGTCAGATGACGAACGAGGAGCTTAAACTTGCGCGGGAGAGTCGTCTCATAGATGCGCTGCTCGACCGTCGATGCAGTCGCTTTTTCTGCGACATCAAGAAAGGCAGGGTGGTGCATATACTTTCTGGCGAGGCGCTTCGCATCGTCAGGCATCGTCGCAGAAAAGAGCAGGAGCTGGCGCTTCTTCGGCGTCTCATCGATCAGGGCTTCGATATCTTCGCGGAACCCATTCGCCAGCATCTGGTCGGCTTCATCCAGGATGACCGTCTTCACGTTCGAAAGGTCGAGGCTCTTTCTGCGGATATGATCCAGAAGGCGCCCGGGTGTCCCGATGATGACATGCGGATCACGCTTCAGCTTCTGTAGCTGGTTCTCGATCGTGCGTCCGCCGATGATATCTGCCCCATCCACACCGCACTCGATGGCAAAGGGACGCATCACGTCAAAGACCTGCTTGGCAAGTTCGCGGGTCGGTGTCATGATAAGCACCTGCGTCATGGCTTTGTCTGTTTCTACGCGCTGAATGACCGGCAGCAGATAGGCCAGCGTCTTCCCTGTCCCGGTCTGCGAACGGCCGATCAGATCGCGTCCCTTGAAAGCGTTTGGGATCGCGGACATCTGGATGGGCGTCGGGGTCTTGATCCCCTGTGTCTTCAAAAGTTTCGTCAGCGTCTCATTCACGCCGAGCGCAGCAAATACGTTCATAGGTCCTCCTGTAAATGGGTTGGTTGTATGGAAATACGTAATTTAAGGTTTATGGTTCAGGTAGCGGCTTCGCCGCAATGATGTATGAGGCGATGCCCGAAAGTAGTATTCAAGTCACTAGTCCCTCGAGCTTCCTAATTCCTAGCTGTTAATTCCTAGTCACCAGTCACTGGCAGCCCCTTTTCTTATTGATTCTTCCCCAGCACCACGCCAAGATCTTTATATCCTGCTGCCCCATTGAGCTCTTCCTTCGCGGCCGCATTCACCAGATCATCGATGGCATATAGGAGCGGCGCTTTGCCTTCGTCGGGGGTGAAAAGCATCAGGACATCGAGTCCTTCACTTCCGGGGAAGAAATAGGAGCGGCAGTACATGGGGAGCTTCATCCCCTCCGCATTGTATGTGATCAGCCCGCCTGCGGTATAGACATAGGCCTCATCGACATCCAGGCGGCGGAAAGGCTCCAGCCGAGAAAGCTCTACCTTGATCGAAGAATTCGCAGCGGGGCCGATGGCATTGCGAGCCAGACTCAGGACCGTCTCTTCGATCCCCTTCCGAAGAGGGGATGCCGGATTTAAGAGCGCGCGGTTCATCTGCGTCAGCCGGCGCCAGACATGTTCATCACGATTCATCTTGAAATACGGCTTCAGCGCTTCCGCCATCTCTACAGGGAGCAGCGCGCGAATGATATAGCCGGATGAGAAGCTCTGCTGTTTTTCCAATGTATACTGCAGCTGTCCCATCTGATAAGGAATGTCTTTCTCCATAAAATGGAGTGTCTCTGTCCCCGCTGCCTCCCGGTAGGTAAAGCCTTTGGGAAGCGAAGCGGCCGCGACGGCATTCATATCATACGCTTCTCCCCCCGCAGAGATCCCGCAGGCCAGTGCAAGCGTGAGAATCAAACATTTCCATTTCATGGAAAATCCCCTTTCAAAAGTAAATGCAGCAGTGAAAAAGGCTTACGCTGTCCTGCCTAGATGGAGCGCGCATCATGAAGCGGAAGCCCCGCGCATTTTGAAATCATCGCATCGCTGCTATCTCATCTCTTCATCCGATAGAATCCATACAGCAGGATATCCGACAGCTGTTCGGCCGCCGCGTGGCTGCCATTCACCTCGATCAGATAGTACTTATCCCCCGCCTTCAAAAGATTGGCAGAGATCCAGAGGGGAAACGACAAGCCCTTTTCATTCGTCAGGATGACCTTCGCCTCCTGTCCCCAGCGGTAGGTACCGTCTTCATTTTTGAAAGCACGCCAGGGGACGAATCTCAAGATCTTCACCTGTATAGATGGACCTTTTTTCTCAGAGAGCACCTGATCCACCAATGCCTGGAACTCCGATGTCTGGATCTTCGGCATTCCAAAGAGCGAGGTCGGACGCTTGGCATCCTCAAGGAAAGCCGTAGACCAGAAGCGGGCTGCCTTCGGATGCCCCTCATGGAAGAAATCCTTCTCCGTCCCCGAGATGACATAGATGCCCGCGCTGTATGTCCCGCGCACATCCGTCTTACGGATCTGGTACATGTGCATCGAGTCATAGGGATACGGCGCTTTCTCCGGATACAGCTGCATACCTGGCGGTACCGTCAAGATCGACCACATCGCAGCACGCGCCGATCTCCCATAATTTTTCTGGTGTGTCCCTTCGATCATGAACCGAGAAAGCTCTGACCCGCCGCCATCCGTGACCGTCACGTCCTTGGGAAATGGCAGGCGGCCGAGCCCATCGATCACAAGATCCTCCGCATCGGAGATCGAAAGCCCCGCCACTGAGAACATCGCAGCTAGCGCGAGATGGAAGAGTTTTTTTATCATAGCATCTCCTTGAAAAATCCGAGAACAGGAAAATGGAATCCGTGTGAACCATTGGGGAGGCACCCCTTTGATCTTGGGCGAAAGAGATTCGGGAGATCCTATAGAGGCAACGAGGTCGTGCAACGCATAGGATCGTAGGATCATCGCGGAGAGTGATACAAACGACGCCTGTGATGCAAGTCTCCCCGTCATATCTATTCTATTGTAGAGAATCTCGAAGAAATTCGCAAGAGGAAAGCACGGTGACCTGCAGCAAGCAGCTGCTGCCCATTAAATACGCCGGATCGTGCAGAATACCCTCCATGCAAAAAGCAGTCCCCACGATGTGAGGACTGCTTCGGCTATACCTGATGCATCAATTATTCCGCATCGGATCCGGTTTCGAAGGATTCACCCTTATGGATGACATTCAGCTTGCGGTAGCGGGACATGCCTGTACCGGCCGGGATGAGTTTGCCGATGATGACATTTTCCTTGAGGCCAAGGAGCGGATCTTCCTTGCCTTTGATCGCTGCTTCGGTGAGGACACGGGTGGTTTCCTGGAAGGAAGCGGCGGAGAGGAAGGAGTCTGTCGCAAGAGCTGCCTTGGTGGTACCAAGGAGCAGGTTTTCTCCAACGGCTCTGTCTTTGCCTTCGTCGTCAAGACGCTGGTTCATCGCACGGAATGCAACGATATCGACAGTCTCGCCCGGGAGCCAGCCGGAGCCGCCCGGTTCGGTGATCTTGATCTTACGCAGCATCTGATGGACGATGATCTCGATGTGTTTATCGTTGATTTCTACGCCCTGACTGCGGTAAACCTTCTGGACTTCCTTGACGATATAGTTCTGGGTCGCCTGTACGCCAAGGACATCAAGGATATCGTGCGGGTTGACGTTACCTTCAAAGAGGCGGGTGCCGGCTTTGATAAATTCGCCGTTTGTGACGGAGATCTTCTTCGCTACCGGGATCTTTTCGCTTTCCGGGGCAATTTCCGGATCATTGCTGGTGATGGTAATGATCTTGACATTCGGGTTATCCTCTGCACTGGTGATGGAAACCGTGCCGTCGATACGGGAAATGATCGCATTGCCCTTTGGCTTGCGGGCTTCGAACAATTCTTCGACTCGTGGAAGACCCTGTGTGATATCTTCTGCAGAAGCAACGCCGCCGGTATGGAAGGTACGCATGGTCAGCTGGGTACCCGGTTCACCGATGGACTGTGCAGCGATGATGCCGACTGCTTCGCCGATCTCTACGTGACGGCCAGTTGCCAGATTTCTGCCATAGCACTTCGCGCAGACGCCGTGAGCGGAATGGCAGGTGAGGATGGAGCGAACCTTCAGCTTGTCGTAGTATTTCTGGATCTCTTCTGCCTGGGCATCGGAAATTTCTTCATTCTTCTTCGCGATGACTTCGCCGGTGGTCGGGTTCACGACATCTTCCAGCGGGCAGCGGCCTGCGATACGGTCAGCCAGAGACTCGATCGGCTGGCCTTTTTCTTCGATGAGGGAGACTTCGACGCCTTCCGCTTCATCCATACGGACTTTGAGCACCGGGATATCGGAAACAAGGATCTTCTCTGCGACATCGCTGTCGATGACGGTGCCTGCCGGGAAGAGGACATTGCCTTGGCGGTCATAGGCATCTTCTTCGAGTTTCTTGCCTGCGAAGTGGACAGTCAGATGATGGCGCATAGCGCGGTTGTATTCAGCGACAGCATCCTGTGTGCCGAGGTCAAAGGTCTTCGGCTCTGCGGCTTCGATGCCGTCAGCGGTCGGGATGATGACGGAAATATGTTCTACGAGGTGACGGTTCAGCAGGGTCACATCGTCCGCATCGAGGGTCTTGCCCTTGACGAGGAGGATATCTCCATTTCTGCGGTCGAGGATATCTTCATCCAGAACTGCGCCGAGGAGTGTCTGCTTGAGACCCATGATGGTCTTCTTGACTTCCGGCTGAGAGGCGATGAGGCTCTGTTCTCTGTCGAAATTCAGGACCTGTACGTCGCAGTCTTCTTCGCGAACGATGACGTCCTGAGAAACGTCGACCAGACGACGGGTAAGGTAACCGGAGTCTGCGGTACGGAGTGCGGTATCGGCAAGACCCTTACGAGCGCCGTGGGAAGAGGTAAAGTAATCGAGGACGGTCAGACCTTCACGGAAGTTTGCCTTTACAGGGAGTTCGACCGTCTTACCGGAGGTATCGGCGATCAGGCCGCGCATGCCGGCCAGCTGACGGATCTGGTTATCGTTACCACGGGCGCCGGACTGGGCCATCATGGTCAGCGGGTTGAACTTCACCATGGAGCTCTTCATTGCAGCACCGACTTCGTCGGTCTTCTTGCTCCATACTTCGACGACTCTTCTGTATCTTTCGTCATCAGTCATGAGGCCGCGGCGGAAGAAGCGTTTGATCTGTTCGACTTTTTCATCGCCGTCTTCCAGGATCTTATCCTTTTCCGGTGGTACAGCGACATCGTAAATGCCGATGGAAATACCAGAGATCAAAGCGTAGTGGAAGCCGAGGGCTTTCACGGAGTCGAGCAGGTCGCCGGTCGCCTTGAATCCGAGTTTCTTGAAGCAGTCATTGACGAGCTTGCCCATCTGCTTCTTTCCGATGGTGACGCCGAGACCATTGTTTTCGACGGTATAGGTATTGCCGTTTTCATCAAGGCGCTTTTCATGACGCTTGTAGAAGAAACGCAGTTCTCTCGGGATCGCATAGTTGAAGATCAGGCGGCCCGGGGTGGTGATGACAAGATCATCATCAGATTCATTGAATCCATCCGGACGATCTTCCTTCGGGATGAAGACCTTGATGAAATCATGGATCTTGATCTGATGCAGGTTGTAAGCCAGCATGACTTCGTCATAGCCGGTGTAAGCGCGAAGCTCGGAGGTGTCCATCTCATCTTCGGCTTTCTTCCACTGCTTCATGACATCGAATTTCGCCTTCGGATTTTCTTTCTTTTCTTCATCGGTGAAATCGACCTTCGTATCGTTGGCTGTCTGTACGATGGTGAGGTAGTAGGAGCCGAGGATCATATCCTGCGAAGGAATAGCGACTGGCTTGCCGTCCTTTGTGGACAGGATGTTATTGATGGAGAGCATCAGGGTGCGTGCTTCAGCCTGCGCTTCGACGGACAGCGGCAGATGGCAGGCCATCTGGTCACCGTCGAAGTCGGCGTTGTAGCCGGGGCATACGAGCGGATGCAGCTTGATCGCGCGGCCTTCCCAGAGAATCGGTTCAAAAGCCTGGATACCGAGTCTGTGCAGTGTCGGTGCGCGGTTCAGGAGGACCGGGTGTTCTTTGATGACATCGCCAAGGACTTCCCAGACTTCCGGAGCGAGCTTGTCGACCTTCTTGCGTGCCGCTTTGAGGTTGCTTGCGACGCCTCTCTTGATAAGTTCATGCATGATGAACGGCTTGAAGAGTTCGATCGCCATTTCCTTCGGCAGGCCGCACTGGTACATTTTGAGTTCCGGGCCGACGACGATAACGGAACGGCCGGAGTAGTCGACACGTTTGCCGAGGAGGTTCTGACGGAAACGGCCCTGCTTGCCCTTCAGCATGTCGGAGAGGGATTTCAGCGGGCGGTTGCCCGGGCCGGAGACGGCGCGTCCGCGACGGCCGTTATCGATCAGGGCATCGACAGCTTCCTGCAGCATACGTTTTTCGTTTCTGATGATGATTTCCGGAGCACCGAGTTCCAGAAGTCTCTTCAGACGGTTGTTTCTATTGATGACGCGGCGATAAAGGTCATTCAGGTCGGAGGTGGCGAAACGGCCGCCATCCAGCTGGACCATCGGACGCAGATCCGGGGGAATGACCGGCAGGACAGAGAGGATCATCCATTCCGGCTTGTTGCCGGAGTGCAGGAAGGCTTCGACTTCCTCAAGACGACGGATGCATCTGACCTTACGCTGACCGCTGCCCTCTTCGATCTCTTTCTGCAGTGCTTTTTCCAGCTTCGGCAGATCGAGCTCTTTCAGCAGGTACTGGATCGCTTCTGCCCCCATCTGGGCTTTGAATGCTTTCTTGCCATAGGTAGCTACGGCATCCTGATATTCCTGTTCATTCAGGACCTGGCACTTGGACAGGTTCGTATCGCCCGGATCGAGGACGATATAAGCTGCAAAGTAGAGGACTCTTTCGAGCTGGCGAGGAGAGATTTCAAGGATGAGGCCGATACGGGACGGCGTACCCTTGAAGTACCAGATATGGGAAACCGGGCAGGCCAGAGAAATATGGCCCATGCGTTCACGGCGGACTTTGGAAGAGGTGACTTCGACACCGCACTTGTCGCAGACGGTGCCTCTGTAACGCATCTTCTTGTACTTGCCGCATTTGCATTCCCAGTCTTTGGTCGGTCCGAAAATCTTTTCACAGAAGAGACCGTCGGTTTCTGCCTTCAGGGTTCTGTAATTGATGGTTTCCGGCTTCGTCACTTCCCCGTGAGACCATTCAAGGATCTTTTCCGGAGAAGCGATACCGATTTTCATGGAATCAAATTCATTTACATCTAACAATTGATTAGCGCTCCTTTCCGGAATCAGTCATCCTGGCTGTCATTCATAAAGCCAAGTTCTGTATCAAGATCAGTTTCACCAAAGCCGGCTTCTACGGGAGCCTGTGCATTGGCTTCTGCTTCGAGTGTATCATTGAAGGATGCGACATCATCGCCGGCGTTTTCAATAGCGCCATTCATGTGGCTTTCCATGTCGTTTCTGGAATCGGAAACGGCATCATCACCTTCCATGGCTTCTTTCAGTTCATCCTTATGCCATGGCTGTCCGCCGCCGTAGCCCTGTTCCAGATCGCTTTCATCGAGCTCTTTCAGGACGACTTCATCGCCGTTTTCATTCAGGATACGGACGTCGAGACCGATGGACTGGAGTTCCTTCATGAGGACCTTGAAGGATTCCGGTACGCCTGGACTCGGGATGTTTTCGCCCTTGACGATCTTTTCATAGGCTTTGACACGGCCGATGACATCATCGGACTTCACGGTCAGGATTTCCTGCAGCGTGTAAGCCGCACCATAGGCTTCGAGAGCCCAGACTTCCATTTCGCCGAAACGCTGGCCGCCGAACTGTGCCTTGCCGCCCAGCGGCTGCTGGGTAACGAGGGAGTATGGGCCGGTGGAGCGGGCATGGATCTTATCATCGACGAGATGATGAAGCTTCAGCATGTATTTCCAGCCGATCGTGACCTGATTATCCAGTTTTTCGCCGGTACGGCCATCATAGAGGTCCGTCTTCGCACCAGCCGGAAGGCCTGCTGCCTTCAGGGTCGCTGCGAGGTCTTCATCTCGGCAGCCGTCGAAGACCGGGGTCGCGATATGGATACCGGACTCGGTCGGTTCCGGCATGCCGTATTTTTCGAAATCATAGCCGCAGTCGATGAGGCGCTGCTTCATTTCTTCATACTTCGGAGAGCCGACACCGGCAGCCATCGCCGCATGGATCTCTTCGCCGAGCATGTGGCAGGCCCAGGAAAGATGGATTTCCAGGATCTGTCCGATGTTCATTCGGGACGGTACGCCCAGTGGGTTCAGTACCAGATCGACCGGACGGCCATCCGGGGTGAACGGCATATCTTCGACAGGCATAATGCGGGAGCATACGCACTTGTTGCCGTGACGGCCTGCCATCTTATCGCCTTCACGGATCTTACGTTTCTGCGCGATGTAGACGCGGACGAGCTTGTTCACGCCCGGTGCCAGCTCATCACCGTTTTCACGGGTGAAGACCTTGACATCGACGACCTTGCCGAATTCGCCGTGCGGTACACGCAGGGAAGTATCACGGACTTCTCTTTCTTTGTCACCGAAGATCGCACGCAGCAGGCGCTCTTCCGGCGTCAGCTCCGTCTCGCCCTTCGGGGTGACCTTGCCGACCAGGATATCGCCAGGACGGACGTCAGCGCCGACCATGATGATACCGTTTTCATCGAGGTATTTCACAGCGTCTTCAGAAACAGAAGACAGCTGACGGGTGATTTCTTCTTCGCCCAGCTTCGTGTCACGGGCATCGCATTCATATTCTTCGATATGAATGGAGGTGTACAGGTCATCCTTACAGAGACGTTCGGAAATCAGAACGGCGTCTTCGTGGTTGTACCCTTCCCAGGATACGAAAGCTACGAGTACATTGTGGCCGAGGGCGAGTTCGCCGCCATCGGTTGCCATGCCGTCTGCCAGCGTATCTCCTGCTTCCACGCGGTCGCCCTTGGATACGATCGGGTGCTGGTTGATGCAGGTGGACTGGTTGGAACGCATGAATTTGATGATGTCGTAGGTATCGAGCTCGCCATTGTCAGCGCGGACAATGATCTGGCGGCCGGTGACTCTTTCGACAGTACCGGCGCGCTTAGCGAGGATGCAGACGCCGGAGTCCTGACCAGCGACCCATTCCATGCCCGTGCCGACGAGCGGTGCTTCCGGACGCAGGAGCGGTACAGCCTGACGCTGCATGTTCGCCCCCATCAGAGCTCGGTTCGTATCATCGTGTTCGAGGAATGGAATGAGGGAGGTACCGATGGAGACGACCTGCTTCGGGGATACGTCCATCAGCACGACTTCGTCCGGTTCTGCTTCGAGTACGTCCGGACCGCGGCGGCTCGCTACATTCTTATGAACAAAGTGACCTTCTGCATCGAGCGGTTCGCTCGCCTGTGCGATGATCTTATCTTCTTCGATATCAGCGGTGACATATTCACACTTATCAGTGACAGTGTGGGTCTTTTCATCGATCAGACGGTACGGTGTCTCGATGAGACCGTACTTGTTGATGACGCCGTAGTTGGACAGAGAGGAGATCAAGCCGATGTTCGGACCTTCAGGGGTTTCTACCGGGCACATACGTCCATAGTGGGAGTAATGTACGTCGCGGACTTCGAAGCCTGCACGTTCACGGGAAAGACCGCCAGGTCCCAGAGCAGAAAGTCGACGCTTATGCGTGAGTTCGGCAAGCGGGTTCGTCTGGTCCATGAACTGAGACAGCTGGGAGCTTCCGAAGAATTCCTTGATAGCAGCAACGACCGGGCGGATATTGACGAGCGCCTGTACGCTCATCTTATCCTGGTCCTGGGTGGTCATTCTCTCGCGAACCACTCTTTCCATACGGGTGAGACCGATACGGAACTGGTTCTGCAGGAGCTCACCGACGCAGCGGACGCGACGATTGCCCAGATGGTCGATGTCATCACTCTTACCATAGCCCTGCATCATGTTCAGGAGATAGTCAATGCAGGCGATGATATCGCAGATCTCCAGCGTGCGGTAATTGTCTTCGCGGTTGCCGGAAGAGCAGATCACCTTGACCGGAGTGCCGTCATCTTTCTGTGTCTTGACTTCGACCTGTTCATTTGCGTAACAGGTTACCTTCAGAGAAGCATCTCCAGCGGTACGAAGGTTGACTTCAACCTCAGATTTGTGCTTTAAAGTTTCTTCAATTTTCTTGATTTCATTCTTGCCAATGCGAACATTAGCCTCAATAATAGCATTCTTTGGGCTTGCAGAACCATAAACCGGTTCCTGCGTTACTTCCCCCAAAATGCGTTTCCTCCAATTGAATACGCCGCTTTCCTCGATCCTTGCGATCGCTTCTTCATCGATGATGCTGTTGCCTTCGATGACCACTTCACCCGTTTCCAGATTGACAATCGGGCCTTCGGTCTTGTGACCGAGGAGACGGTTCTTCCAAGCCAGCTTCTTATTCAGTTTGTAACGGCCGACCTTCGCGAGATCATAACGGCGCGGATCAAAGAAGAAATTATGGAGCAGCGTCGTACCACTATCTTCGGTGGCCGGTTCGCCCGGGCGGAGCTTGTGATAGATCTCGATCAGAGCAGCCTTTTTGTCCGTGGTGCTGTCTTTCTCCAGCGTCTTTTCGATATGGATATCATGATCGAAAAGCTCCAGGATCTCTTCATTGGAAGAGTAGCCCAGCGCACGGATGAGGACAGTGACCGGCATCTTACGGTTACGGTCGATACGGACGGAAACGGAGCCTGCCGGATCCGATTCCAGCTCGATCCACGCACCGCGGTTCGGGATCAGCTGCGCGGTATAGATCTCCTTGTCGAAAGCATCTCTTTCGCGCTTGTAGTATACGCCGGGGGAACGAACCAGCTGGGATACGATGACACGCTCGGCACCATTGATGATGAATGTACCCGTATCCGTCATGACCGGGAAATCTCCCATGAACAGATCGTGCTCTTTCAGCTCGCCGGTTTCCTTGTTTTCCAGACGCGTCTTCACGTACAGCGGAGCGGAGTAGTTCACATCCTTCGCCTTGCACTGTTCGATATTGTACTTGCCTTTGCCGAAATAGAAATCGCCAAAGTGCAGCGCCCATTTCTTAGCGCTGTCCTCGATAGGAGAAATATCTGCGAAAACATCCTTCAGCCCTTCCTTGCAGAACCATTCATACGACTTCGTCTGCAGATCGAGCAAATGGGGCATCTTCAGTACTTCCTGCGATCTGGCATAGGTGTATCTCTTCTTCTTCCCCACCACGACAGGTCTGAACATCTTGCTGTTCGGCATTCCTTGCCTCACCCTTTCATAAAAACAACATGGCTTTCTTCCTCCCGGAAAAAAGAAGCAGGAAATCGAACCAATCATCGAGTCCCTGCCTGCCTCCGGAAGCATTACATCACCTATTATATATACTCTACTAAAAGAACCGTTGCGAATAAAAATTATATCACACAATGTCAATATCCGCAATGTTTCTAGCGAAAATCTGCATAAATATTTCTTCTATAGCGTGCATGATGTATTTTCTTTTATAGAAATTATCATGCGCTGTATAAAAATTTTTATGCGTCAATTTTTCTATTGACTTTTTCAAGATCTTCGTTCCGGCCTATTCTAGCATTGTGCTCTGAAAAATGCAAGGGGTTAGGGGAGCAGGCTCACGGTGAACCCAAGAGGCAAGACGCCCCTTCATGAGGAATGAAAGCCTCGCATGGATGAGAAATGAAGATGGCGGCAGCGCCGCAATATATAGGGCGATGCCCGAAAGTGGTATTCAAATCACCAGTCACTAGTCACCAGTCACTAGTCACCAGTCACTAGTCACTAGCACTAGTCACTAGTCACTAGTCACTAGTCACTAGTCACTAGTCACTAGTCACTCGAGATTCCCCCAGCCTGCAAAAATGCTATACTATAAGAAAAACGATTTCCACGAAAGAAGGAATCCCTATGAAGCCAACCATGCCAGAGAAACGCGCTTCTCTCATCACTTCTATCTCGCTCACGCCGCCTATCTTTGTAAACGCAAACTTCACGCCTGCCACGCTGAATCTCATCTATGGAGAAAACGGCAGCGGTAAGACCACGCTCGCACATGCGATTTCCGAAAAAGAGGGACTTACCTGGGCGGATGGTACAAAAGAGGAAAGCGTCGAGGTTCTTCACTTTGATCGCACATTTGCTGCGGAAAATATGCAGGGCGACCAAGAGCTCCCTGGCGTCTTCCTCATGGGAAAGGCGAACATCGACACAGACGGCCGTCTGGAAGCGCTCCTCGCCCGCCGGCGCGAGCTCGAAGAAGAGAAGAACGCGCTCGCTAAAGAAGTACAACAGCTCTCTGAAAACAAGGAAAAGCAGCAGACCGCCCTTCGCGAACAACTCTGGCAAGAGGGCGAAGGATTCCGCAAAACCTTTCCTCGCTGCCTCGGCAAGGCAAGAACCACAAAGAAAGCCTTCGCTTACGAAGCCTTCTCACTCCTTCGCGAGCCCATGGCCCCCGCTCTCTCCATCGATGAGCTTCGCTCCCTCTATGACACGGCCTTTAGTGACAATGACAAGAAACTTCCGCCCCTCATGACCATAGAAGACCCCGAGTGCCTCGATCATCTGGAAGGCGCAGACATCCTCGCCCGCCCCATCATGAGCCGCGACGACTCGCCCTTCGCTGCCTTCCTCACCTCACTCTCCGCGACCGACTGGGTGCGCTACGGTCATGACCACTACCATGAAAAAGCCGCAGACCGCTGTCCCTACTGCCAGCAGACACTCCCCGCGGATTTCGAAGAACAAATGGCACGCGCCTTCGATGAGCAGTACAAGAAAGACCTTGCAGCCATTTCTGAATTCAAAGAAATCTATCGAAAGACCGCCGGACGCCTCTACGTCGCCCTGACAAAGATCCCGCCGGAGTGCTCACTTGATACAAACTGGCAGGAATTCCAGGCGCGCCTCGTCATCCTGAAATCCGCGATTTCCGAAAATATAAAAGCCATCGAAGAAAAGGAGAACACCCCTTCCAAAGTCATAGAACTCTCCCCCCTCTCCGTCTATCTAGGCGACCTCTCCGACCTTCTCGCCAGCTGGAATCAAAAGATCCAAACGCACAATGAAACCGTCGACCACCGCGTCACCCGGCAGAATGACTGCCAAGCCGCCGTCAGAAACGCCATGCACGTCCGCCTCGCCCCCACACTGAAGCGAGGCCAAGATGAAGCATGCGCCGTCAAAGAACAGGAAAGACAGATTGAAACCCGCCGTCAGGACATCGAGCGCTCCCTTCTTAAAGTGAACTCTTCGATTTCCGAAGAGCGCAGCCACTTCACAGACACCAGCACCGCCATGGAAGAAATGAACCGGCTCCTCGACGAAACAGGCTTCAGCGGATTTCCAGCACACCTACCGCATTCTTCGCGCTGACGGCAGCCCCGCCACCGGCCTCAGCGATGGTGAGAAACAATTCCTTGGCTACCTCTACTTCGCCAGCCTCGCCTTCGGCACGAAAGGGAGCGGAACAGAAAAGCAAAAAATTCTCATCATCGACGACCCCACGGCCCTCATGGACAAGAAGGCTTCCGCAGCAGCCGCCTCCCTCACCCGAGAACTCGTCACCGCCTGCCTCCTCCACACAGATCCAGTGACCTACCAGAAGAAATTCTCTGCTGCCAAAGAAGCCCCCATCGCCCAGCTCTTCCTCCTCACCCACGACACCAGCCTTTTCAGCGACATCGCCGGCCCCCTCACACAGGAGTGGGATACCACGACCTTCTTCCTCCTTGAAAAAGAAAATGATGCAACTCGCGTAGAGCCACTCATCCACGGCGAGCAGGGCAAACGCTGGATGAACGTCCTCCCTGCCCTCGCATGCGACGCCCGCCTCTGGCAGCGCTACCGCGATACCGTCGATCCGCGCCTCCTCCTTCGCACCTGCCGCACCCTCATCTTCGAATACTTCCTCCAGACGAAACACCTCACCCGCGCCGCCCTCCGCAGCGCCATCACCCGGCACGCGGCTGCCTTCCAGGCAGACTACGGCCCCCAAGGCCTCCGCATCGCATACGCCTTCATCCTCTATTTAGACGACGCCGCGGAGAGCTACAGCCAGCTCGCCTCTCTCCCACCCGAACGCGCCCTCCCGCTCCTCCGAGCCATCTGCCAGCGCTTCTTCCTCGTCATGAGAGAGGAAATGTATTTCCGGCAGATGAGCCAGTGAGTCCACTCCGTCCGTACAGGCTGACGTTTTTTCACACACGAAAATATGCCACGGAAACACTCACCTATCTATTTTTCTCACACAAATCCGATGATGCATTCTATATCCGTATTGGAAAATGAGAAAGTTTGCGCGCATAATTAAGCAAATATATTGTGCATAGCACCAATTCCTGCGAAGGAGGCCCATCCCATGGAAAAAAAGAAGAAAACGATCAAAAAAAGAAAAGGCTTCATGCTCTTAGAACTCATCATCGTTGTCGCGATCATCGGCATCCTTGCCGCGGTCGCCATACCGAACCTTGTCGGCATGACCGACGAAGCAAAGGTTGCCAAGATCCAGTCTGATCTTTCCACCATCGGCACCGCCATGGAAGTCTACCACGTCAAGAAAGGCGGCACCTACCCCACCGACCTCTCTGTGCTCGAAGGCGATAACGGCTATCTGAAAGAAGTCCCCAAACCGCCCACGGGGGCCGGTGCTTATACTGTAGGAAACAAAGGCAAAGTCACCTGCACCTTTAATGGCGTCACCTACTCCTCCTTCGGCACATCGACGGGGAGCACGAACAGTGATACAGGGAACTAATCTACAGGAAATGCCGATGAAATCATGATCAGATCATCAACAATACCGCAGCATACAAAAAGCGCACCTCTTCCAAGAGGCGCGCTTTTTGTGTGCTTGCCGAAAGATTCCCCTACACGCCACGAGCTGCTCTCCCGTATCGTCATCCTGAGCGGAGAAAAACGCCCTATGTTAGAAAACAGCCAGAACAGGCGGGGACTGAGCCGAAGGATCTGGCGTCACGCATGTGAGACGATTCCTTCCCTCGTATCGTAGGAGTGACTTGTGACTAAAAAGCCACTTTCGGGCATCGCCCAATAAAAAAGGCGGCGAAGCCGCCACCTCAACCTTGAACCTATAGAACCTACACCCTGAAGTTTGAAAGCAGAAAGAACAATCTACCCCTTATGTGAATCCTCATAGGTGAAAAGGGTTCAAAAGGTTCACAGTGTTCCCATCTTTTGTGAATACCATATATTCAAAACTCCGCGGCGCTTCTATATTCTTATGCGCCGCACCGCCCCCGGGCTAACCTTGAACCAATTCACACAAAGCAAAAAACACCAGCCATAAAGACTGGTGCTTTTTCTTGCCATAGTAGGATTTCAAAAACAATTAGAAACGATAGCCGGCCTGGATGTACCACTGGTTCGACTGGGTATCACTGCCCTTCTGATAGCGATAGCCGCCGCCCAGAGTCCATGTGCTGTTTTCTGCTTCTACGCCGAGACGGGCGAGGAAGGCACTTTCACCGATGTCGAAGGCGAAGGTATCCGCTGCATCACCGAGGCTGACGGTTTCCTTCGTGTCCTTATCTCCCATCGCGAAATTGTACCCGATTTCTACGACAGGGGTAAGGCTCCAGTTGCCATTCTTGACCTCATGACGGAATTCCACGCCGACCGGCAGGTTCCAAAGGTTGGCATTTTCCGTTTCATGCTTCATGCCGAGGCTGTCTGTGAAGTCGCCGGTATGGATGCGGTAGTAGCGAAGTCCTGCATACGGAGTCAGGGAAGACTCGCCAAGCGCAATTTCCTTCTCAGCACGAATGCCGGCGAAGAAGGCATTGCCATCCACAGAACCCTTGATGGTCGTTCCCAGCTGGGTCTGCTCCAGATCATTATCGCTCTTGATGAAACCGATATCCGCTTTATACTGGATACCGCCAGCGGTAAAGTGATGGTACAAATCACCGCCATAGTACTTGGTATCATTCTTCCCGGTTACGCCATCCTTCTCTGTATGGCTGCCATCCGCATACGCAAAAGCGATGCCCGTGCGGGAGTTTTCATCGGAAATCAGATCACTGCCGATGAGGAAGCCATTGTACTTCACATCATACTTCGCCTTTCGTCCAACGACCTGGAAACCGTCCACCTTCTTATCCTGACGGAGGTAGTTTGCCCAGATGCCGCTTCCTTCTCCCTTGAGGTTAGCGATCATGCCGGAGAAATCCTGTGCAAATCCATATGTACCGTGGGTCACGCCAGCCATTTCCGCAATCGCCGCTGCATGTTCAAGCGCATTATTCGCCTGTGCATCCGTCGTGCCTTCGCCAAATGCCTTGTCCAAGAAGTCCGTCAGTTTCCCTTCACTCTCATCCGCTTCTTTCAAGATGTTAGAAATCGGGGAATCCTTCGAAATCTCATCGATATTTGACTTGAAGGTGTAGTTGCCGTTTGCATCCTTTTCGACGGCTTTCGTGCGGCGGCTGTCACCATAAATCTTATCGAAATCATTTCCTTTGTTTTCCGTCCCGCTCTTGATAGCAGTAGAAACATCATAGACCGTGCCATCCTTCTTCGCATTCGCGATATACAGGCTGCCCTTCGTCACGTCGACCGTGCTATTCGCATCCGCCGTGATGATGGTCTTCACCTTGTTGTTGGCATCTGCTTCCGCCTTGATGCCAGCGCCCTCTGCCAGCGTGACGCTGCCGCCACCGGTGACTGCGATCTGCGCATTTCCGCTCATGACATTTTCCTTGCCGTTGATGGTATAGGATGAACCCGGTCCAACGACATTGACTTTGCTGTCATTGGCGAGCTTCATCTGGTTCGTGATGAGCTTCGAGCCATCATTGACCTTAAGCGTACCGCCATTCATCGTGAGCGTATCCTTGACCTCTACAGTCACCCCATTCTGCGTGACATCCATCGGCTGGATATCCTCATCCGCATCGAGTGCCAGCGTAGTCACCTCATTCTGAATGCCGCTCAAGGAGAGCGTGGTATTATTCAGCGTCATCTTGTTCGCGATCAGCGTGCCGACGCCCGCGATGTCGATTGTTGCGTCGTCCATGGTGATCTGGTCAGCATTTACCGTGCCTGCCGCGAGGATAAGTTCACTCCGATTCTTCAGTGCCATCTGCTGGACATTCACCTCAGCAGGAGATACCTCATCATCGAATTTATCATCAGAACGGCCTACATAAATAGAAGAGTTATCTGCCGTCAAACTCTTTACGTCGAGCTTGGCATCACGAAAAGCGCAAAAATGAACCTTATTGGTAAGATTGATATCGTCAGTACTCAACGACCCGCCCATAAATCTGATAGTGGAAGTACCATCCGCCTTGATCGTTTTCGCTGTAGTTGCCGTGTTTGTAAATTCCATTTCACGGTTTTTCATTTCAACGGAGTTCAAAGTGGCTGTGCCGCCAAAGAAGTTAATCCCTTTATCTGCAATCGCCTCGTCGGATGTTAATTTCAATGTACCATTTACCGTAAACTGACTATCTGTTACATCTGCATGTCCATACTTTATAAATGTAGCGTTATTCAGTTCAATCTTGCTGTTCGTTGCAGTAATCTGAGCATCCCCTTTATCTGCCTCATAGTCCGTTCCATTTACAGTAATCACGCCTGCCTTAAAAGACCCGCCTTTGATTTCTGCGGAAGAACTATCCATAGTGAGTTGCTTGACTGTGAGCTGACTATCATTAAAATATGTAGACCCATACTTCCCAACATTCATTGTATTGGCCCTCACCGCACTCGACTCGCTGACCTTCAATTCGGCACGATCTACATGGCCATTGTAAGAATTACCCGTCACATCGATGGTATCTGCTTTAATCGTAGATTTCCCATTTACAGTGAACAAGGTGGCCTTATCCAGCTTATTGATCGTATCGCTATTCTCTTTCTCTGCCTGCGCGGTATCCAGTCCCCAGGCTCTGACAACGATTTCTCCGCCCTTCTTAATGCCGGTAGTTGCCTGCGTATATTCATCTGTAGCACTCAGATCCCCCGTCAGATCCAAAACCGCGCCATTCGTGACCGTCATTGAGCCTTTATTCTGCACCAAAGCATTCTTAACATTAGCCTTACCGCCATCAATGGTCAGAGTACCGACTGGCAGCCCTTCTTCCACTTTGCCTTGCCCGAATTCATTCCCAGCATACAGCGCCACCCCTGTAGTAGTGCTGTTCTTCAAAATAATCGTACTATTGCTAGCCAAAACACCTGTCTCGATCGTCGTCCCATCCGTGGTAGCAGTGCTTCCACCATCCGCAGTGAAGGCTACGCCCGGCACTTTAATGCTTCCGCCCTTCATGATCAGCTTACTGGAGCTATCCAATCCCACCTCATTCGCGGTTCCTTTATCATTGAAATTAACGTTATTCGCCGTTAATTTTGCTCCATCCGTCAGCCAAATGCCTCTTACATCTTTGCCGGTAATGGACAGGCTGCCATCCGCAGCAGTATCCACCAATGTATTATCTACTTTCACGCACTTAATAGGATCGTACTGCTCCACCGTCGTGCCTTTAACTACGACCTCATCCGCCGTGTTATATGCCCATGATGAAACCACACCCGTCATTCCGAAGACCAGCGAAAAGGCGGCAATCTGTGCTAACATCTTTTTGCTTTTCATTTGCATTCCTCTTTTCTGCGAGACACGCTCGCCACACCACGAAGAATCTAAAACAACTATTATTTAGCAACCTAAAAACCTGCTTAAAGTTTACCCCCCCCCTTAGTTATATTGTCAAATTTCTATATATCTATACTAAATATGCATAGGTGCTATGAGAAATAATATAGAGAAGAATCATCTTGCAAGAGTGACTTATGAAAAAACACTTCGGGCATCGCCCAATCAAAAAGGCGGCAAAGCCGCTACCATACAAGCCTTCCCCGCATTGGGAAGGGAGACCGTGTCATCGGCGCTCGGGTGCTTTCGCAAGCAGCACAAATGCGCCTCTCTTTCCACTATACTACCGTCTTTCATGCCATGTCTGCCCTATCCGGCCCCTGCGGGGCACCTTCCCCTAGAGGGGAAGGCTGCGATACGAGGATACCATCTTCTAAACAGGCGGCGAAGCCACCCTTGTGAACCTATCCGCTCCCCAAGCACCGTCATCCCGAGCGAAGCCGAGGGATCTTTATTGCACTGCCGCCATATGCACACATGCGCCCTCACTCAAATAACACTTTGGTGCTTCCTTTTTCGCCTTTCCCTCACCCACGTTTTACCAGTCTGCAAGAAGGATTCCACTACTTCGGTCGGGATGACGTTTAAGGGAAACGGATAGCCTCACATAGTTTTTCACACTGCTTCGTGGATCCATCCTGCGCCTTTGGCGCGGCCCTTCTCCAAGGGGCTACTCGTATCAAGTGACTTGTGACTAGTGACTGGTAGCTGGAAGACTTTATCTCAACTGTCTTTCATATCATAGTCACCCTATCCACCCCTGCGGGGCACCTTCCCCTAAAGGAGAAGGCTACGATGCGAGAATGCCCTCTTCTAAAAAAGGCGGCGAAGTCGCCGCCCCGTGAGACCATCCGCTCCCCCCCGTATCGTCATCCCGAGCGCAGCCGAGGGATCTTTATTGCACTGCCGCCATAGGCACACATGCGCCCTCACTCAAACGACACCTTGGTGCTTCCTTTTTCGCCTTTCCCTCGCTCACGGTCTACCGGTCTGCAAGAAAGATCCCTCCACTTCGGCCCTCATGACAGGTGGAAGACGGATAACCTCACATAGTTTTTCACATCGCTGCATAGAGTTGTGCCTCTTCGAGGCACTCTATCCTGCGCCTTCGGCGCGGCCCTTCTCCAAGGGCCTACTCGTATCAAGTGACTTGTGACTAGTGACTGGTAGCTAGGGATTAGTGGCTAGGGATTAGGTTTGCGATACGAGAAAACCGCTAGTTTCAAACC
>OIYQ01000306.1_pt1 | contig 20334 bp, 12 predicted proteins | sample 1588311 | NCBI WGS metagenome assembly OIYQ01 (sample SAMN03283244) | human gut metagenome | biome: human-associated habitat; material: feces | host: Homo sapiens | place: Peru | collected 2012
GATGTTTGACAAAGAGTTGTCGCTAAGAGTATAACACCAGATGCTTGCGCTATTTTTCTTCTCCAGATGAGAGAAGAAAATGTTTTTCATGTCAGCAGAGAATACTGGCGAATAGTTATTATCTCCACTTGTAATCAGACGACACACATATCCTTGATTTGCGTCAGTAACGAAAATACGGTTGTCATTTCCGTTCGATTCTACAAAGCATAATTTCTTTCCATCTGGGGAGTAACTAAAGTCCAATACTTGCTGGCGATTGGTTCGCTGAAGGGAGCTTCCAACCCCAGAAATGGATTTTACATATACGTTTACGGTGCTGTTTCTTGCCGACAGATAGGCAATATCTTTGCCATTCGGTGACAGTTGTATGACGTGTCCCATCCACCAGTTAACGCTATGGTTATTACGTTTCACTTCGGGCATGACAACGTAGTCGTTGTCACTTGATACTTTCGTTAACTCCAATCCTTTCTCCTCTTCTACAGAAGTTACAGAATAATCTACACTCTGTGCCTTGGCTATTTGAGCGGAAAATAATAAAATTGCCAGAAAGTAAGCTACTCTCATCTTTTCTATAATTTTGCGAACCCGCCCCCCCTTGTTCAGGTTTAGTATAAGTTGTGGAATAAAAAAGACGTGGGAGTCTGTACTCGCTTATCCCAGTCCTCAGGCCTTCGCATTGCCTAACCCAAAGGATAAGCAACGCAAGAAGCCCACGCCAAGAGATATTATATACGTACGCCAACAATGGCGCAGATACAATACACCTAACGCGGACGTTCCGTTGCCGTATCTCTTTTGGGTTTAGTCAAAGTTGCGAAGTTTGAGGACCAAAAGATAACGTTCGTAAACGTCCTTTCTGAGCCAAAGACCTTAGGATATGCATATCCTACTGCCTTGAAGACTCAATTCCATCGATGTCTGATTTGCCGACTCAACCAAAAGAGTTAGCATCTCATTGGCAAAATTAAGAAATATTCCTTAAAGTTGCAACAGAGAGGTGGACTTTTTTTAAAAAAAATGTTGTGCCCGCCAACACCATACAAATCAGACTCACACAATCCATCCTGTTAGTATGTGAGAATGTGATTGTGTGAGTTATCACATATTTTATAGCTTATACTGGTTGACGTTATAGCCTTGATCGACAAGCTCGCGGAGGAGTTCCTCACGGCTGCGATGACGGACATTGGGGTTCTCGCCACAGGTGGAACCAACGGCGATGTTCAGCGAACAAGGGATGCAAAGAATGCTTGGCAGGCGGAAGAACATGGTGTTCTCGATGCTCTTCACCTCCGCTGCCAGACGGGTGCCTTTCAGATGGTTGAGCCGACGGGTGAGGGCAGCCTCTATCTCTCGTGAGAAGTACTTAGCGATGAGTTCTTCTTTGGAGATTTCGTCCGCACGCCAGGCACGCACGTCCTCAGACTCCGCGCGCTTCGATATGCGTCCATACCCCTCGATGCCAATATGCAGACTGGGGGGAGCCTGATAGGGTTCCATGATGTTGAACTTGCTCATATCAACGACAGAGGGAATGCCATACATTCGAGGCTGCTTCACGCTTTCAGCCAACTTGCGAATCATGATGCGCAAGGCGAAATCATTGCGCACCTGATGGCGAGCCACCAAGTCGCCAAAGAATATCTTGTTGAACAAACTGCTTATCCACGAACGCTTGTCGCTCATCATCAAGGTTTCAGGCAATCCGCCATCCCTGAAATATTCCTCGTAACTCTTTATGATATCATTCCTATACTTATAGATAGCGTTCTTGCTGTTAAAATCAACACGCTTAAAACCAAGATATTCCTGGAAAGAAAACGGATAGATTTCTATGATGAGATCTTTCTTGTGGACAAAGTTAATGCTTTTTGCCCGATTTAATAAGTTTTATCGAATATACTCGATAAAATAGAGGTATGACTCATTCGCCGTTTCTCACCACAATGGCTATTGTCTTCATGCGCACATAGTTGTAGCTTAGGTACATGAAACCGCGATAGGGATTGTCGGTGCCCCATGAGTTCTTCGCGATGAAAAAGAGATGACCATCAGCATCTCGCGCGAGACCGCACAGCTCCATGCAGTGGTCGTCGGTGGTCAGGAACTGCTCGAAAGCGCGCTGCCGCTCCGCTTGGGTAGGCGTGTGGCGCTCATCGGGCAACGTGGCGCAACCGCGCCTAAAGTCGAACCCAGGCTCGGAGATGTCGCCCTCCCAGCACACGGGATGCCCATGGCGCAATGAACTGACAATGGTGTTCATCAAGCGGTCGAGAGGAATATTGATAAACGTGTCGAGCATACGGTTGTCCGCCGACTCCATCACGAACGCCGTGCCAAAGGGATGATGGGTGAAGCTCGTCAACGCCACGTAGTCGCCCTCGACGTAAACGCTCTGGGCAAACTCCTGGGGAGTGTAGCCCACGCCAAGCATGAAGAGCGTGGGAGGAAGGTAACCTATCTGGCGGTCGAGCATGGAGCCGAGACGCGTGTCGAGCATGCGCAAGCTCCGAGAGGCGCGCGCCACCTGCATGGCGGCACGTGAAAGGGATCTGTAGCTTATGCTGCCTAAGGGATGGTAACTGTCGTAAGGCTCCATGCCATAACGCTCAATGAGCCTCAACGCCATCGGCGCCATGCCGCGAAGCGACACCCCCACCCTGCCACGCGTGAGAAAGCAAGCGCGCGCCTGCTCTTGCAGCCACAAGCGGGCGAGATAGCCGGGCGAGAGGTTCACGGAGTCGCCCATCTCCAACCGCTCGGTCTCAATGGTGGCAAGCATGGCATAGGCCCAACAAAGCTCGCTGCTACCTTGGTCTTTCACCGGTGTGGTCTTCAGCACAACCTCATTGCGAAAACTGCGAGGAACCGACTTGTCGGCCCTGTCAGCGCACGAAGAGGCCACCATAGACAACAAGACAGCGAAGAATACAGAATGCCTAAAAATGTTTTTCATTGTTCAAAATCGTATTTCAACGCAAAATTAAGCATTTGCGTTCTCTTTTGGTTCATGCGACTTATTTTTTCAAGCCAAACCACGGAAGATGTCAGAAATATTACCTATATTTGCAACATAAACCTTATTAAAGACAGATAGCCCTATGATGCAAGAACTGATAGATACCCTACACAACGAGCAACACACGCTCGTGGTTCTCCACGACGGTCGCGTGACCACTTACGACGGCCAAGGAGTGCGCCGCCTCTACAACATCATGAACGAGGAGCCCGAACTGCTCTACGATGCCAAGGTAGCGGTAAAGGCCGTTGGCAGGTCGGCAGCCTCGATGATGGCAGACGGCGGTGTGGCGCAAGTGTTCGCGGAATACATATCACAACAGGCTTACGACACGTTGACAGGCGCGGGCATTAAGGTTTCTTTCGACAAGAAGCTCGACCACCGCGAGTTTCTTGAGGTGTGGAGGAAGCTGGGGGAATAGGATAAAACCTGTTTGCCGTTATCCTGCCAACCCACCTTTCAGAAGAACAAAGGTGGATTACATGAACATGCCTTGCCTAAAATAGTAGTGCGATTTTCCCGTATTTGTTTGGGTAGCCCTTATAAAAGGGTTACCTTTGTGGAAAATTAGCGATAGACACAACTACAATCTAACTCAATAAATGATCATTCGTAATATCTTAACCGCAGTGGGTTGTCTCTTGGCAACCACGCTGTCTGCCCAGACTCGCTTGGCGGGTTATGAGTATGGCTCAGCCACTGCCCCCACCTGGCAGGAGTGGCAACAGCCCGAACTGTTGGGCTACAACAAGTTGCAACCCCATGCTTGCTTCACCAGCTTCGCCTCGGAGGGCGAGGCCAAGGGCGTGTTGCCAGAGAAATCGAGCTACTGGCAGAGTCTCGACGGCAAGTGGAAGTTCCATTTCGCCAAGAACCCCGACGCCCGTCCCAAGGACTTCTTCCAGACTGCCTATCCCGACCAGGGATGGGATGAGGTGGAGGTGCCAATGTCGTGGAACATCTACGGCCTGCAGAAAGACGGAAGCCAGAAATATGGCACGCCAATATATGTCAACCAGTGGGTCATCTTCAAGTATAACATCGCCGTGGGCGACTGGCGAAAGGGCGTGATGCGCGAGCCCCCCAAGAACTACACCACCTATGAGTATCGCAACGAGGTGGGCTCATACCGCCGCACGTTCACCCTGCCTGCCACATGGAATGGCCGCGAGACCTACATCAGCTTCGATGGCGTGGACTCCTTCTTCTACCTTTGGGTCAACGGCCACTACGTGGGTTGCTCAAAGGATTCGCGCGACGTGGCAGAATTTGACATCAGCCAGTGGGCCAAGGCCGGCAAGAACGAGGTTGCCGTGGAGGTCTACCGCTCGTCAGACGGCTCATTCCTCGAAGCTCAAGACATGTTCCGCCTGCCCGGCATATTCCGCACGGTGGCGGTATACAGCAAGCCAAAGGTGCACGTGAGCGACCTGAAGGTCATTCCCGCTTGGCACTCCGACGGCACGGGCCTGCTGGCCGTAGACCTCTCGGTGGCCAACGTCAGCGGAAAGAACGTGAAAGACTATACCGCCATATTCAAGCTCTTTGCCAACAAGCTCTATGGCGACGCCGAGGGCGAGGGCCAGACGCTGACGTCGACGCTTGGCACGCTCACGCTTGCCAAGGCCGACACGCTGACACGCCACGCCGACTTCACCGTGGCCGACGTGAAGCCCTGGACCACAGAGGAGCCAAACGTCTACACGCTTGTTTGCGAGCTGCGCGACAAGAAGGGCAACACCGTAGAGGCGGTGAGCACGCAGACGGGATTCCGCACGGTGGAGATACGCGACGTGGCGGCCAAGGACGACGAGTTCGGTCTGGCCGGCCGCTACTTCCTCGTCAACGGCAAGCCGCTGAAGCTAAAAGGCGTGAACCGCCACGAGACAAACCCCGCACGCGGACATGCCATCACGCGGCAGCAGATGGAGGAAGAGGTGATGATGATGAAGCGCGCCAACATCAACCACGTGCGCACTTCCCACTACCCCAACGACCCTTACTTCTATTATCTCTGCAACAAGTATGGTATCTGGCTCGAGGCCGAGGCCAATGTGGAGAGCCATGAGTATTTCTATGGCAAGGCCAGCCTGAGCCACGTGCCCGAGTTCCGCAACCAGCACGTGGGACGCATGATGGCCATGGCACACGCCCGCGTCAACGACCCCTGCATAGCAATCTGGAGTCTGGGCAACGAGGCCGGGCCTGGCGACAACTTCAAGGCCAGCTACGCCGCCGTGCACGCTTTCGACACATCGCGCCCTGTGCAATATGAGCGCAACAACGACATCGTGGACATGGGGTCAAACCAGTATCCGTCGGTCAACTGGGTGCGCGCAGCCGTGCGTGGCAATATGGGCATAAAGTATCCGTTCCACATATCAGAGTATGCCCACTCCATGGGCAACGCCGTCGGCAACCTACAAGACTACTGGGACGCAATAGAGTCGACCAACTTCTTCTGCGGCGGTGCCATCTGGGACTGGATAGACCAGTCGATGTACAACTACACGCGCGACGGCAAGCGCTATCTCGCCTATGGCGGCGACTTCGGCGACACGCCCAACGACGGCCAGTTCGTGATGAACGGCATCATCTTCGGCGACATGGAGCCCAAGCCTCAATACTATGAGGTGAAGAAGGTGTATCAGAACATAGGCGTGAAGTGGGCCGACAAGGCCAAGGGCACGCTCGACATCTTCAACAAGAACTATTATGCCGGCGACCTCTCCGACTATGATGCCACATACAGCCTCACGACCGATGGCCTCGAGGTGGCGACGGGCAAGCTCGCCGTGGGCAGCGTGGCACCACGCCAACACGCCACGGTCATCGTGCCGGCACTGGCCAAGGGCACGCTCGACGCGAACCGCGACTACCAACTCCTGGTGCAGTTCCACCAAAGGCACGACACGCCCTGGGCAAAGGCCGGATATGTGCAGGCAGACCAGCAACTGCTCGTGCAGACAGCGGCCGAGCGCAAGGCCCTTTCCGCCGACGCTAAGACCATTGGCAAAGTGAGCGTCAAGGAGACCGCCACAAGCATAGTCGTGGATGGCGGCAAGGCCTTCAATGTCAATTTCGACAAGGCCACGGGCTCCATCCGCTCGCTGACCTATGGCGGCAAACCCGTCTTCGCCGACGGTTGCGGCCCGCGCCTCGACGCGTTCCGCGCATGGGTCAACAACGACAACTGGGCTTACCAGGCATGGTATGAGAACGGGCTCCACGACCTGCAACACAAGGCACTTGAGAGCCATGTCGTGACCAACGCCGACGGCTCCGTGTCGGTGAAGTTCGTGGTGGAGAGCCAGGGCAAGGACTCAGCACACTTGGAGGGTGCCGACAAGAACTGGAAGAAGCTGACCACGACAGGGCGCAAGCCCGACTTCAAGTTCACCACCAACGTGGTCTATACCATCCATCCCGACGGCTCCGTGGAGAACCGTAGCGCCGTCTCGGCATCGCGCGCCAACGTCACGTTGGCCCGACTGGGCTATGTGATGAAGTTGCCCACAACAATGAAGCACATGAAGTATTACGGTCGCGGCCCCGTGGACAACTATCCCGACCGAAAGACAAGCCAGGCCGTAGCCATCTGGGACCAACCCGACGTGGCCCGCGAGTTTGAGAACTTCCCCAAGCCGCAAGACATGGCCAACCACCAGGACAGCCGCTGGGTGGCCTTCAGCGACGGACTGCATGGAGCAATATTCGTGGCCGACAGCGTGATGAGCTTCTCGGCACTGCCTTTCTCGGCACAGCAGCTCGCCATGGCCAACCATCCACATGAGTTGCCCGCCAGCGATGGCGTATGGCTACACATCGACCATGCCATCACGGGTCTTGGCGGCAACAGCTGCGGACAGGGTGGCCCGCTTGAGGCCGACCGCGTGAAGAGCACCAGCCAGCAGTTTGGCTTCGCCATACGCCCAACCACATCGCTGGCCGACGACAAGCTGACCGAACTGGCAAACGTGTCGCTCGACGGACAGGCACCGCTCAGCGTCAGCCGCTCGCTCGACGGCAAGGTGAGCATCAGTTGCCCGACAGACCAACCCATTTATTATAAGGTGAACAACGGCAAGCGCCTCCTGCGCTACACCCAGCCTTTCGCCCTGCGCGATGGCGGCAGCGTGGTGGCCTTTGTCAAGGGGTCGAGCTTCAACTACCAGCAGCGCTTCGACCGCATCGAGGCCATACCCGTCACGGTGAAGTTTGCCAGCTCAGTGGAGAGCGGCGAGGGCGACGCCGAGCACATGACCGACGGCAACCCCAACACATTCTGGCACACCATGTACAGCGTCACGGTGGCCAACTATCCCCACTGGGTCGACTTCGACTGTGGCACGGTCAGGACGCTCAAGGGCTTCAGCTACCTGCCACGCCAAGACAGCAACAACGGCAACATCAAGGACTATGAGGTGCAGGTCAGCATGGACGGCAAGACGTGGGGGCAACCTGTGACAACAGGGGCCTTTGCCAACGACCGATCGCTCAAGCGAGTGATCTTCGACAAGCCCGTGCGGGCCCGCTACGTGCGCTTCACCGCCAAGAGCTCGCAAGACGGACAAGACTTCGCCACATGTGCAGAGTTCAACGTTCTCGAACAGTAGGAAGTGCCTTTTAACCATCAAGGCTGATTACACATAGCATCGGCCCCAGTCATGGCGACATAGTCGCTAAGGCTGGGGCCGATACCATTTTGTGAAGGCAAATAAAAAAGTAACCATCCGAAAAAACCGCCTTGTTAATTACAAAAAAAACTCGCAAGTAAAAATGCGATTGCGATTTCAACGTATTACACAATAGCATATTGATTGCTATACTCACAATTATAAACCAAAATGTCAGAACAACTGGCAATACCGCTTGCTTTTAGTTTTTTAACGCATTTTCTTTCTCCATTTTGTTTTTTTCTCATTATCTTTGTATTGATTTTTAATGTATTAACATCAAACTTACAGCTTATGGGAAATTTTTTATTTTCAGACTCAGAGCTATCGGAATTAGAAAATATGAAGCCGAGGAATTCGACTTTAAAACGGCAATTATAAACTACATTAATCAAGCTTATGAAAAGTAGTGCGATTTTAATATTACTCTTGTTATTGTCTGTAAACCTGATGGCACAAAAGACAGACTCAATAGCTTCAAAAGTTGATTTGAACGAAATCGTTGTTACTGCAAGAAAAACCATATCAAAAGGTGACCATGAGCTGATTTTCATGTCTGACAAAAATCGTTCATTTGGAACGAATGCCTTGGATGCGGTATCTTCTTTGGCTCAGTTTAAAACAGACATAAACGCATCGAACTTATTGTCTGCAGACAGAAAAAGCATATACGTCTTGATAAATGGTGTACCTGCCACTCCCAATGAACTCCGGTCTTATAAGGGTGATGACATCAAATGCGTAGAATATTACCCGGTAGCCCCTGCCCAATACATGACAATAACATCCGGCCCTGTGGCAAATATCATCCTAAAAAACAGAACAGAGCATTTTGTATCTGCAGACATTTCAACCAGCAATTCCGTGAATACAGGATTCGGCACCAACCAGCTGGGGCTAACCTTTGCCGATTCGCTGAACCAGGTGAAAGTAAATTATATTATAGACTATCGCCATATCGGTGACAAAAGCCAAAGCTCTGTATACAACTATCCCGAGCCACATGTTTATGAAGGCGAAAACAATGTTTATGAAGGATGCTTCCAATATCTGCAAACGGCTTACCAACGCAGTTGGGGAAAGCATTTGTTCAATATAGAATTAAACTATACCCATGATGGCGACAAGCAAAAGGAGCCTACCACAGCAAGATATAAATCAGAAGGCAAATACATTACGGCATACAACAATAGTCTTTTGAATAACCGGCTGCAATCATTCGTTGCCGACCTCTATTATAAATGTAAGTTTTCTGACAAACAGTCATTGGCATTCAACATTGTCAATACATACTCTTATTCTACTGTAGACAACCAGATAGAACAGGATGGCATTATGTCTACATCATCATTCTTCAGCAATCATGTCGAGTCGTTGATAGGCAACATTGCTTACGAATTATCATTATGGGGTGTAAAATGGAGCATAGGGGAAAGATCCGAATATAAAAAGAATCGTCAACATTATCTAAATGACATATACCGGTCTTCCTGTATCAGTAACTTTGCATATCTTGGCTTGCACAAAAAAATTGGCAGAGTCACGGTCTACCCAACCGTTGGCATCAACTCAATTGAAACAAAAACGGAAGGAAACAACATACATAACACGATTCCCTACCTAAGGCTTTACACCGACTGGTGGGGCAAAGGGAAATTAGAGGGGGTTAGCGTACAAATGACAACTTTGGTAAACACAATATGTCCAACAAGTGGTCAGTTGTTGTCATCACCAACGTATTTGGAACGTCAATTTGTGTCAATTGGCAATCCACAACTCAAGCCTTATTGGAATGGTAGCATAACGTTATACCTGTTGTATTTTGGCAAGAACGACAATTACATCAATTTATCATATGCTCCTTCTTACTCGCGTCGCCCATTTGCTACCACGCTCTATATGAAAGATGGAATGGCTTACTCCCAACCACAGGAAATATCCGATGTGGTAAAGCACCAGATGAGCCTTACAGGAAGTTGGCATCCTTTCCCTTGGTTGGAACTGGCACCATACTTGGAGTATTACCACACATCGTATAGCACCTTACAGCAACACGTGTGCTTGCCTTACTTCCGGTATGGAGGAGGAATTACATTCCCATTGAAAAGCTGGAACCTTGGCATCTATGCCAACTCACCAACCAAAGAAGCCGAAGGAGATTTAATAGAACATGGGAGCGCACAATATGCCGCCAAATTACTTTATAAGTACAAAAAATGGTCATTTGGCATGGAATGGCATTACTCTGGTCATAACGAATATACATCAGGAAAGGTAAAGGATTTCAACTATAAAAAGACAACAGAATGGAAACCCTTGCATTCTCTGGTCTTGCTTACTGCCACATGTTACCTATCAAAGGGAAAGAAGAGTGAACATGATGACAAGTCACTTAATAACACCAACGAAGACTACGGATTGACTAAAGACAATTCTCCCAAGAAACCTCATTGACATCGAGGCGCAATCGGGCAGGATACAAACACGTTATTTGGAAAAAGGTGGGAAAACAAGAAGTCTCGCCCACTCTCTACCATAACCGGGAAGGGTGAGCGAGACCTCAAATATAGATAAAAGACTTTAGCAGCTTTTATGCGTCATGATGTCGAGCACCATGTCATCGGTAGGATTCATGGCCTCCTTGCCAATTGACGTGAGGTTGTGAATGCTCTTGTCAACGTCGTTGTCTACGATGCCCTCGGCAGCGGTTACCTGATGGTGCTGCATGGAGAGGAGGGCGGAAAGGAGGGCGGAAGACACTCCCGAACAAATCTTTATGCTGCACGAAGGCTTGGCTCCGTCGCAAATCATGCCCGTGAGGTTTGCCACCATGTTTTGTATGGCCGCGCACACGCGTCCGTAATCGCCTCCCATGAGATAAACAATGCCACAACTCGCGCCCGTGCTCGCCACCACGCAGCCACAGAGTGCCGACAACGTGCCAAGGCTCTGCTTGATATAGATGGCGGTGAGATGAGAGAGGGTAAGGGCGCGAACAAGCTCCTCCTCGGTGTTCTCGTTTTCCTTGGCGAACACCGCCACGGGATTGGTGGCGCAGATGCCCTGGTTGCCCGAGCCACTGTTGCTCATCACCGGAATCATGGCGCCACCCATGCGCGCGTCGCAGGCAAGCGCCGTCTCCGAGATGATATGCGAGAATATGGAGTCGCCAAAGATGCCGTGGCTCAGCGGGCGGTCGATGGTCTTGCCCAAGCAATGGCCATAGTTTCCCTTACGGCTTTCCTCCGCCGCGCGAATGTTGTAGTCGCAGGCCTCTTCCATGAAGGCTATCTCCTCAAGAGGAGTGGTCGTGGCAAACTCCCACACCGTCTTCATGTCAAGGTCCACGCCCTTATGCTCCTCTGTGTCTTCGGTGCATTGACGCTTGTCGAGCAGCACCTTGCCATTGCAACTCTCGTAAACGAAGTTGGTATGGCTTCCGGCTATCACCGCCGTGGCGCTGTCGTCGCCAGCCGAACACGTGACCTCAATATACAGTTTCTCCGTTATGTTCTCCTTCAACTTGATGTCGATACGGTTAGGGTCGGCAATATAAGCCTTGCCTTCCTCAAGCGTATCGGGCGTGAGATCCTTGATGACCTCAAGTTGATATTGGCTCTTGCCCACGATGGCTCCCAGAGCCACCGCGATTGGCAAGCCTATCATTCCCGTGCCGGGAATGCCTACGCCCATGGCGTTTTTCAGCATGTTGCCACTGAGCAACACCCGTATCTTCTCGGGACGCCGGCCCAAGTCCTCGGTGGCCCTTGCCGTGCAAAGCGCCACGGCCATTGGCTCCGTACAGCCCACTGCCGGCACCACTTGCCGCTTGATAAGCGCGATGATTTGTTCACGTATGTCTTTGTCGAGCATGATTCAAGAGTAAAATTATTGATGTTTCCATATAGTCACAAGAAAGGCTTGACAGCCACGTTGACCGTCAAGCCTCCATCATATTAATGTTTGTAAGCGTCAAGACCCTTCTTGAGGAAGTCGAGATAAGCCGACACGTCCTCCTTGTAGGTAAACGACCCTGACAGCACGTTGCCGTTGTTGTCGAGCGTGACGTAGAAAGGCTGGGCGTTGGCCCCGAACTTATGGCTCTGCAAATAGCTCCACTTGTCGCCAACGGTGTGAAGCGTACGCTTCTGTCCATTAGGCATGGTCACCTCCATTGGTTGTGGCAACTTGGTCTTGTCGTCAACGTAGAGCGAGATGAGCACGTAGTCTTTCTCCAACTTGTCAGCCACTGACGGGTCAGTCCATACGGAAGCCTCCATCTTTCGGCAGTTGACGCAACCAAAGCCCGTGAAGTCGAGCATGACGGGCTTGCCCTGTGCCTTGGCCGCGGCCATGCCAGCCTCATAGTCAGTGTATTTGGCCTCAACCACATGGTTGTTGAGATTGAAGTCCTGGGTCGTGACAGGAGGCGCGAAAGCCGACACGGCCTTGCAAGGAGCGCCCCAAAGTCCGGGTACCATGTAGATGGCGAACGCCAACGAGCACAAGCCGAGCATGATGGCCGGAACGGGCATCGGCTTCTGCAAGTCGCCGCCGATGGCATCCTGCTGGAACTTGAGCCAACCCACGAGATAGGCGCCAAGAGCAATGAAAATTACAATCCAAAGGGAGAGGAACACCTCTCGGTCCATGATGTGCCAGCCATAGGCAAGGTCGGCCACGGAAAGGAACTTTAGCGAGAACGCCAGCTCCACGAAGCCCAGCACCACCTTTATCTGATCCATCCACGAGCCGCTGCGCGGACTCTTCTTCATGAGCGTGGGGAACATGGCGAACAAGGCGAATGGCACGGCAAGGGCAATGGCGAAGCCAAACATGCCGACGGCAGGGGCAAGCCAGTCGCCAGAGGTGACGGTCTGCACAAGCAAGAGGCCAATGATTGGCGCAGTGCACGAGAAGCTCACGAGCACGAGCGTGAAAGCCATGAGGAAGATGGAGATGAGACCCGTGGTGCTCGAGGCCTTGTTGTCTACCTTGTTTGCCCAACTGTCGGGGAGCTTAATCTCAAACCAGCCGAAGAAACTCACGGCGAAGACCACGAGCAAGAGGAACAGGAAGATGTTGAACACGGCGTTGGTAGACAACGCGTTGAGCGTGGACGGGCCAAAGATGGCGGTAACGCCGATGCCCAGCGCGAGATAGATGACGATGATAGAGACACCATAGATGACGGCATCGCGCACGCCACGCTTCTTGTTGTCCTTGGAACGCTTGAGGAAGAAGCTCACCGTCATTGGGATAATTGGCCAGATGCACGGCATGACCAAAGCCAGCAAGCCGCCGACTATGCCCATGAGGAATATATATAATAATGAGTGGTTGGCCAGGTCGTTGGTGCCGCCAAACTGTTGCAGCTGCTTTACTACTGGCTGCCAAAGGGCATCCTTGTCGCTCTGGGAAAGAGAGGCCGCGGCCGCGGCGTTGGCTGCGGCAAGAGAGTCGGCATTGACGGAATCGGCACCCTGGGCGCCAGTGGCTGTGGCGGCAGCATCGTCGCCCACAGGCACGTCGGCGGCATCGGCCGCGGCGTCCTTGGCATCTTGCTTGGCGTCCTCGGCCACGGCAGGGCTCTTGCCACTCTTCTTTATGTCAACGCTCGTGGGAGGCATGCAGTTTTGGTCGTTGCAAGCGCCATACTCAAGGTAAGCGTCGATGTGATAGTTGGGCTTGGTGAACTTCACCTTTTGCACGAACTCCACGCTGCCCTCGAAATAGCGAAGGTTCATCTCGAAGAGCGGGTCAAACTTCTTTATCTCGTGGCCACGAGGCTGCAACTTGCCCACAAGCTGCACGCCATCGAGCTTGTTGACATTGAACGTGGCAGAGGTTGGGCCGTCACCGCCCAAGCCCGTGCTATATACATGCCAGCCGCTACTGATTTTTCCCGTGAAAACGATTTCGCCCTCAGCGCTGTTGTTAGTCTTCAACGTAGTGGAAAACTTCACGGGATCCAGCATTTGGGCATTGGCCATGATGCCTACAAGCATCAACAGGGCCAGTGTCAATAGTTTTTTCATTGATTGTATGGTATTCTTTTTGTTGTTTTATCTTTAATACGTCAATGTATGCGAAAGGGGCATCAAAAAGCATGATTATTCATGTTTTTTAACCCTACAAGACTCCTATCCAGCGCAATATGTCGTTCAAGTTGGCCACGACCATCAACAAGACGAGCACCGTGATGCCGACATACTCCGCCTTGATGAGGAAATTCTCTGATGGCTTGCGGCGAGTGATCATCTCATAGAGCAGGAACAGCACATGGCCGCCATCGAGGGCGGGAATAGGTAGGATGTTCATGAAAGCGAGAATGATGCTGAGGAACGCGGTCATCATCCAGAAGGCGTGCCAATCCCATGTCTGCGGGAACAAGGAGCCTATGGCCCCGAAGCCTCCAAGACTCTTGGCGCCATCGGCGGTGAACACGTATTTCATGTCGCTGACATAACCCGACAACACGTCCCATCCATATTTCACGCCCGCGGGGAAGCTCGACAAGAAGCTGTAGCTGACGTGGGTAATCTTGTCCCTGTACATATACTCCGGCCCGCCTACCGCAAAGCCGAGCTTAGCGTCGGGTGTGAGCACGGCCATGACCGTGTCGCGCTTGGCGTTGGCCTTCTCTATCACGAGCGAGACCGTGCGAAGGCGCAAGCTGTCCTTATGAGTGTTGACAGCTGCAAGCTGGTCGCTTATCACGCCCACTGCCTCGGTGAACTCATTGTAAGAGTCGATGGCCTTGCCGTTGACGGCGAGAATCTTGTCGCCCTTGCGCATGCCGGCCTTCCAAGCCGGAGACGCCACCGAGTCGTTGTCGGACACCGGTACTGACCGGAACACGGTATCGGCGACCGCGGGAACGAAAGGACGCACAAACTGTGGGGTCACCTTCAGCATGTCGAGCAAGTTGAGATTGCCCGGAAGGTTTATACGCACCTTCTTGCCGTCGCGCAGCACGTCGCAATACTGTGCCTCGGATATGTCGCGGAACACGTCGCCGCCAAAGTCCTTGAACGGGCGGATGTCGGTGCCAAGAAGGATGTCGTGGTCCTTGAAGCCATACGACTTGGCTTCCTTGTTGAACTTCATTCCCTGCGACATGTCTGCCACGCGAACGTAACTCTCGCCCCAATGAAACATTATCATAGAATAGATAAAGAGGGCGAGGATGAAATTCACCGTCACGCCGCCAACCATGATAATGAGGCGTTGCCACGCCGGCTTCACGCGAAACTCCCATGGCTCCGGGTCACGCTTCATCTGCTCGGTGTCCATGCTCTCGTCTATCATGCCGGCAATCTTGCAGTAGCCGCCCAATGGCAACCACCCCATGCCATACTCGGTGTCTGACTTGCGAGGCTTGAAACTGAAGAGCTTGCCGCTCCACTTGCCCAAGCTGACATCAAAGAAGATGAAGAACTTCTCCACCCTCACGCCGAAGAGCTTCGCGGCTACCATGTGGCCTCCCTCGTGAAGGAGCACGAGGAGAGAGATGGCGAGGATGAACTGTAATAGCTTTATGAGGAAAACTTCCATTTATTTTTATAATTAATGTGTTAAGCCTTCAGCAGCGAGGCGGCTATCTGGCGTGCCTCGGCGTCGGTTTGGAAATAAGTATCGAGATTCGGGGTCTTGTAGAACGAGGCTTGCCGCATGGTGCGCTCTATGACCTCTGCCATGCCAAGGAACGAGCACTCGCCACGGCGGAAGGCGGCGTTGGCCACCTCGTTGGCGGCATTCAAGATGCACGGCATGTTGCCTCCCTCGCTGATGGCCTCGTAAGCCAAGCGGAGGCACGGGAACTTCTGCACGTCGGGCTTGAAGAACTCAAGCTTCCGCGTGCTGAAAAGGTCGAGGCGGTCGCCATTCAGCGGAAGGCGTTTAGGGAAAGAGAAGGCATACTGTATGGGAAGCCGCATGTCTGGAACGCCGAGCTGCGCCTTCACCGCTCCATCCTTGAACTGCACCCCACTGTGGACAACGCTCTGCGGATGCACCAGCACCTCTATCTTCTCTGCTGGCACGCCAAAGAGCCATTTCGCCTCCATGACCTCAAAGCCCTTGTTCATGAGCGACGCGGAGTCGATGGTAATCTTCGCGCCCATCTTCCATGTTGGATGGCGAAGGGCGTCGGCTGCCGTCACCGTGAGAAGCTGCTCGTGGGTGAAGTTGCGGAAAGGCCCTCCTGAGCAGGTGAGGAGAATCTTGTCGACCTCGTTCATCTCCTCGCCGACAAGACACTGGAATATGGCCGAGTGTTCCGAGTCGACAGGCAATAGGTCAACGTGATACTTGCTCACGAGGTCGAGAATCAGCTCGCCAGCCACTACCAACGTCTCCTTGTTGGCAAGGCAAATAGTCTTGCGGGCACGGATGGCATGGATGGTCGGCGAAAGACCGGCATATCCCACCATCGCCGTGAGCACCATGTCCACGGGTCCGGCCTCAACAATTTCGTCCAAGGCCTGCGCTCCTGCATACACCTTAATGTCGGGCATGTCAGCGAGCAGCGCCTTGAGGTTCTCGTAATAGTCCTTATTGGCTATAACGACAGCGGCAGGTCTGAACTTGCGCGCCTGCTGGGCAAGCATCTCGTAGCGGTTGTTTGCCGTGAGGCAATACACCTCATAAAGGTCGCTATGCTGTTCTATAACATCCAGGGCCTGTGTGCCGATACTACCGGTGGAGCCAAGGATACATATTTGTTTCTTCATAAATACTCTTTTTATTGTCTTTAAAGGGAAAGCAATCCTTCCGGCAGATTCATCTCGATGATGCGTTCTTCGGTGTTGATGTCGTTTATCAGCTCGTCCGTAGCGGGGATGAGCAGGTCGTCGCCTTCGGGTGTTACCAGCTCAAAGAGCGTGTTGATGGTGGAGTCGTCCACGGAATGTATCTCGCCGACCACCTTTCCTGTTTCCGCGTCGCGCACGCTGAAGCCCACAATCTGCGCCCATGAGAGCTGACCGTCGTCCGCTTCGGCATGCTCACGGGGGAAATAGACCTCAGCTCCTGTGAGCTGACGTGCCTGTTCCTGCGTGGTGATGTCGCAGAACTTGACGAGAGCCGTCTCGTCGTTCTTGAATCTGTATTCGTCCATGAAGAACGGCACGAGTATGCCGTCAACGTCAAGGATGAGGTATTCGGTGTCTGTACGGTCGAAGACGTCGTCGTCGAAGTGGAACGACACCTCGCCGTCCACACCGTGCGGCTTGCCGATGCGTCCGATGCGATAGACTGTTTCTTTACGTATCATCAGTCTTTCTCCCTTCTTATATGTGCTCCGAGAGCATTGAGACGTGCCTCAATGTCCTCATAGCCACGGTCAATCTGTGCGATATTGTCAATGCGGCTTGTGCCCTTTGCGCCGAGAGCAGCGATGAGCAGCGCGATGCCCGCTCTGATGTCGGGGCTGGTCATGCGTCCGGCCCTGAGCTGCTTCTTGTTATCGTGTCCGACGATTACGCAGCGATGCGGGTCGCAGAGGATGATCTGCGCTCCCATGTCGATGAGCTTGTCCACGAAGAAGAGGCGGCTCTCAAACATTTTCTGATGTACGAGTACGGATCCTCTCGCCTGTGTTGCCACTACGATGAGGACAGACAGCAGGTCTGGCGTCAGTCCTGGCCACGGCGCGTCGGCAAGAGTCATGATGGTGCCGTCGATGAACGAGTCAACCACGTAGTGCGGCTGCTTCGGGATGACGAGGTCGTCGCCCTCCTGCTTTATCTTGACACCAAGCCGACGGAAAGCGTCGGGGATGACACCGAGTTCTCTTACGGCGCAGTTCTTGATGCGTGCCACCTCTTCGCCTGTAGTCTTGTTCGTGATAGTGAGGATGGCGTTCTTGTCGTTTTCTGCTGCCGGATGCCAGATGAGTCGGGAGAACATGAGGGCGGCATGAGCGGTGCGCTCCTTTACATTGCCTTCGGTATCCTTAAACTCAGTGGTCCAGGTGTAGTATGGGGTATATGTCAACTCCTCGTCGGGGAGGAGAGAGTTGTCGTAACTGATATCGCCGTTGGCATTGGTTATCTGATAACTGAAGTCATCGGCATTGATGTTGGCAGGCTCGTCGGTCTGATGCAGGCTGATGGTGAGCTGCTTGGTATCACGAACCAGACCGATGGTATGGCGTGTAACCTGCAGGTCTTTTACTTCAACCAGTTCATTGCTGAGTCCTTGCCAGAGTGTATCGAGCGGTTGGCTCTGGTTGTTCACCTTGCCCTGTTCGCGGTCGAGTCGTGCATGGAGTGCGGTGATGTTGTCACCCTGCTGTGGCAGAGCTATCTGGAATTTGGCACCTGGCTGCGCGAGTGCATCTTCGTATTTCTTTTGGAAGGCGAAGGTTGCGAATCGGTATTTGCCCGGTTCCAGATTGATTCGCATGGCATAGTTAGGGTCCTTGAGCGGCTGTGATGTCGCATCGTTATAGGCATCATGGCGAGCAATGAAGTTGCCCTGCTCGTCGTATACGAATACGCTGAGTCCGCCCACATGATCATTGAACATGTCGGCACGCTGCACGTTGTAGTCGTACTTGAACTGCAAGTCAACACCCATGTCACAAGGAGGCAGGTCGTCGTGCATCAAGTCGTTGCAGCTTGCTAGCAGGCTGCCGGCCATGATGAAGCCCCATCCCATGCATATATTCCTGATCCAACTGTTAAACTTCTTGTTTACCATGATGCTTATCTGTTTTATGAAAAAGTAAAGTGTATAAATTGATTCTTATTCTTCCGTGATAGCCAGCCGCTCCTTAGCGTTAGAGCGGCTGAGCTATATATAATAATGTGTAATGGATTACAAATCGACTGTGTCTGAACGCTTAGCCCAAGAAAGGATCTTTACGCTGACGCTAAGATACTTCTCGTTCTCATCATCTGGCAGAGTTGGGTCTACTGGAGGTACACCAGGGTAGCCAGGACCATAGACGTTGCCAACTGTCAATTCATACCAGTTGTTACGGAGCATACCATAACGGCCAAGATACTGTTTGTTGTTGTCTCCATAAGATTCACCTGAATGCCAATCAGTCAATGAGCCGAAGTGCTTAACACGAGCAATATAGTATGTAACACCGTGCTTATAGGTATTGATACCAACCTTCGCTTCTGCACGTCCTTCTCCATCAGTCAAGCCGAGTTTATCATTAATCTCCTTAACGATTTGAGTACCCTTTTTACCGTTATAATCTTTATCGGCAACAAGAGTTGTACTACCAGCATCCTTGATATCTTCCAAGGTAATCACATGTGAGCCTTTCCCCTTGATATTTGTATAGTCAATAGAATAACCTGTTGGGAGAACTTGTTTTGCAACTGCATCTACAGCAGTCTTCAACTTAGTCTCATTCAGAATAGTTGTCATATTACCGATGGTGTAGAATGTTCCATCGTCCTCTGCAAGGGGATTGCCTTCATCATCCATAGGAGTATATGTTGCCTTGAAGATAACGCGGGTTGTCTGACCCTGATACATGTTAGCCAAGTTGAAGGTGTTCTCTAAGCAATATGTAGACTCGCCAAAGGCAAGATTGATATCACTTGTGTTATTGATGAAATTGAATTCTGTGCCTCTTTCGCTATCACCAGTATCATCATTTTTCTTGAGATTCTCTTTGTCGTAGTTAGGATCCTTACCCCAATAAACACGACCATTAGTTCCCAAGAAACGAGGTGTAGACCAAATATCGTTAAAATCAGAACTTAAGCCATCAATATTATGAACAGCGTATGTCTTCTGGTTTGTGATATCTAAAGCCCAGTTGTCGAATTTTACAGTACTCTTTGTATCAGCATCTTTTGCCTTATCTTTTACTGTTTTTGAATCAGTAGGAGTAGTAACAGATATCTTTGCTACACCACGCTCTACATAAACTGTTGCGGCACTAGTTCCAGCCTCTGCTTTTTCCTTAGTAGGATAAATATTATCTTTATCAATAGTAACCAAAGTTGTTGGTGAGGCATCTACTCCTTTCAAAGGAGCATTAGCCATATAGAAGTCGTTTTCTGCAGCCAAGTCTGTTACAGTTGGAATCTGAGCGTTGTTGTTCCAATCATTATAGCTTTGTCCTACAGAAGGCAAAGTTATCTTTACACCACTTGCAGTCTTGTTGTTAAGCAAAACCAAAACACAATATTGATGCTTGGCATCCACATTGGTAAGCTTTGCTACCAGCTTTTTAGAAGTTGTTGTGATACCATCTGTAGTATCGTCAGTCCAATCTGCAGCAGCTGTTGGTAAATCTACGCTCTCAACAAACTTGCAAGAGCCTTCATCTGCACCATACTTCTGGAAGATAAGGGCAGTTGCGCTTTTTACAGCATACTCTTTTGCATCTCCTTCTTCCATTGTAGGATCACCTGCAGCACGAGTTCCACTTACCGAAGGCAAGTTGATGGTGAAAGTTGCATAACCAACACCTGCTTCACCAGTACCTGGACCTGCGGTTCCCAGGTCCTCATTGCTTGAACAGCTTGCTGCCATAGCTGCGATGACAGCCAAGCCAAATAAATGTTTAATCTTCATAATCTTTGAAAGTTAAGCTTGTTTATAATCGTTATTCTCTAATTTTCTGTTATTCCAATTCCTTTATCTGCTTGAAGACAT
>OIYQ01000308.1_pt1 | contig 20252 bp, 21 predicted proteins | sample 1588311 | NCBI WGS metagenome assembly OIYQ01 (sample SAMN03283244) | human gut metagenome | biome: human-associated habitat; material: feces | host: Homo sapiens | place: Peru | collected 2012
GTTGCGGCTTTGTGACAATAAACCATTTGATATTTCCCGTTTTTGAATTGCTCTACTTGATTTCTGTTGTATTCACGGCTTATTGATGATTTGCTCTTACCTAGTATATTAGCTATGTGTCCGAACGAAAATCCTTCTTTTTTCAATTTCTCTAATGTAAAACGTTCATTTTCTGTGAAATGTGAAAATGCAGCACCCATAATTTCTCCTTTTTAGTAATTTTATCAATAATTCCAAGGTGTTGCATTTCAAACGAAAACATTTAAGCTAAATCACAAAGATAAATTTTTCCAAAAATACAAATAATATAGTATAATATTATTGTATTTATTTGGAGCGTTACTCAAGAGGCTGAAGAGGCGCCCCTGCTAAGGGTGTAGGTCGGGAAACCGGCGCGAGAGTTCAAATCTCTCACGCTCCGCCATTTATAAATATCAATAAGGAAGTATTTTACTTCCTTTTTTATTTTGTATATAAAATTAAAAAAAGATTGAGAATAACTTCTCAATCTTTAAGATAAACTAATGTGGTTTTTAATCACATCAACTATAGGTTGTTGATAATTATCAATCTTCACTTGTTTGATTTTATCAACAACTTGTTGATAAAATTGATCATCTGTGGCAAACTTAGTAATTGCCTGATCAATTTCATTAATTTTTGCACAAATTCCGATTTGTGTTTGTTTAATATATTCTTGGTTTTTTGATTCTTGAGCTGCAACTGATTGATCAATATTTATAATCATTGGTTTTTCAGCACGAATACATTCACTAATACTTATACCTCCTGATTTAGTAATAACTAAATCAACATCCTTATAAATATTATACATATCACCAACAAATCCATAGACTGTAATATCCTTGCGGTCTTTTAAGTACTCATACATTCTTTCATTTTTACCACAAACAACTTTTACTTCTAAGTTGTTTTTTAAACAACTATCAATCATTAAGTCGATATCTTTTTTACTAATTTGTCCTCGTGCTCCTAGTGTAATTAAAATCTTTTTAGCACTACGAGCAAGATTGGTTTGATCAAATTCTGGTCTAACCGGAATTCCTGTGACAAAAATTTGTTCAGGCTTAACATCAAATTTTGTAATCATTAATTCTTTAATAAGTGGCGAAGCAACACAGTAAATAGTATTAGCAGTTTCTGCTAAATAGATATTAGCAAAGTTATAATCTGTTATCACACATACACGCAAGGCATGATAAGTATCTTTAATAATATGGGGATAAGTCTCTACGATAACATCTGGCTGATAAGCTTTAATCTTGTCAGCTAGTTGTTTTCGTCCATTACTTTTTGCAACATTATATAAGAATTTATGTTTGACACCGCAATTATATAACGCATTAAATCCTGGTTTGATGATTCTTGTTTTAGTATGCTTACTAATAACATTATTATACGTATAAACACTAACTTTAGATTTTAAACTATGGTTGTCGCTAGTAGTAACAATTAATTCATATTGATCATCACTACTCAGCTGATCGATAATTGCTTGAGAAACAGCTAGATGACCATTTCCATATTCAGCTGCTACAATTAAATATTTCATTATTTCTCCACCACTTGACAATGATTAAATTTATTCCAAAAATCTTTTTTAAAATAAAATAAGATTAATAAGATTACTGCTACTAGTAAACTAGCTACTAACATATATGATGCTAAATTGATATTAAACGGATAAATAATTGTTGCAAGCACAATTAAGATCATCATATAGTTAAATGGTTCTCGTAAACTAGCTTCAAGTAAAGTAAGTTTAGGGCTAATTTTTATCCCTAACATTTTTTTCCCTAAACTTACTTGAAAATAATATGGAAGTAAGATAAACCAGATTATATAAAAGATAATCATAATGATATTTAAAACCCAAATATTTAAATTAGGAAAAATTAAATTCAATCCTAACATTAATAACACATAACTTAAAATATCAATTAATTTAGCACAAAAACGATATAAAATAATATTCATTATACTCCATTTCGCCAATTACGACCAACACATTTTATTTCAGGTCCTAATGCATATAATTTTGATTCTAATGTTTTACAAATTTTATCATCATGTTTATCAACCATATAACGAGGAATTAATTCTTTGGCGCTAAAATTTGTAATCACAATTGTCATCAATGATTTTTCTAAACGATGATTAATAATTGGTAGTAAAATATTATCACGACTAAAATGGGTAATATTTTCAAATCCCAAATCATCAATAATTAAATATGGTGCTCGTTTTAATTGTTCAATATAATTATTTTTATCACCAAAATTAAAACAACCGTTAATCACATCGGGCCATGAGACATATAAAAACTTCACATTATATTTTTCATAGGCTTTATTCGCACAAGCAATACAATATGATGTTTTCCCGATTCCATTTCCACCATAAATAATTGCTGAATCTAAATTAGCAAATCGTGCTAAAACAACACTACGACAATCACCACTTGCATCTTCATTAATTTCGAATTGATCAAGCTCTAATGGTAGATCAAAATAACTATCTTCTAAATAATATACACCAGGGTTTACTAATTTAATGCGATTAACTACATTAAGTTCTGGTTCTAAGATAACTTGATAATTATCAGGATCACGTAAATATAAATTTAGTAATCCTTGTTTTTCAAGAATTTCTTGATCACTTACGTGCTTACGTAATTCTTGAATTTTTGGATGTTCCAAAATACTCATATATCCTACTTACTTATTTTTGTTTTTAAATAGTCGCTTAATTCATCAATTTTGATCCGTTCTTGTTGCATACTATCACGTTCTCTAACTGTAACACAACCATCATCTAAACTATCATAATCAAACGTTACACAAAATGGTGTTCCAATTACATCCTGACGACGATAACGTTTACCAATGGCTCCACTTACATCATAATCAACATTAAAGTCTTTACATAAATTATCAAATACAGTTAATGCTGGTTCTTCTAATTTTTTAACAAGCGGCAGCACACAAACTTTATATGGTGCTAATTGATAAGGAAGGTGTAATACTTCACGAGTTTCACCTTCACCTATCACTTCTTCTTCATAGCTATTTAGAAGTAGTGCTAAGAATAAACGATCTGCTCCCACTGATGGTTCTACTACATACGGGATAAATTTTTCATTAGTCGTTGGATCTAAATAACTCATATCAACTTTACTTTTTTCTTGATGCGCTTTTAAGTCAAAATCAGTACGACTAGCAAGTCCCCATAATTCTCCCCAACCAAATGGGAATTTATACTCAATATCAACCGTACGGTTAGAATAGTGACTTAACTCTTCTTGACTATGTTCACGGATCCGATAAACATCGCTATTAAATCCTAAACTAGTTAGAAATTTTTGCATTTTATCTAAATAATAATCAAAAATTTCTAACTCCGTCCCTGGTTTACAAAATACTTCCATCTCCATTTGTTCAAATTCACGAGTTCTAAAGATGAAGTTTCCTGGAGTAATTTCATTTCTAAATGATTTACCTATTTGTCCAACTCCTAATGGTAATTTTTTACGAGTGGTACGCATAATATTTTTAAAGTTAATAAAAATTCCTTGGGCAGTTTCTGGACGAAGATAAACTGTATTTTTACTGTCTTCAACTACACCCATAAATGTTTTAAACATTAAATTATATGCTCTAATATCAGTATAATCTAAACTACCACATTTTGGACATACTAATTTATGTTCATATATATAGTCTAGCATTTTTTGGTTTTCCCAACCATCAACAATTAAATCATTATTACTTTCTTCAATTAATTTATCAGCACGGAAACGACTACGACAATTTTTACAATCAATTAACGGATCAGAAAATCCCCCAACATGTCCACTTGCTTCCCAAACAGTTGGATTTAATAAAATACTTGAATCTAAACCAACGTTATTTGGTTCTTGATGGACAAATACATCCCACCAATATTGCTTTAAATTATTTTTTAACTCAACACCTAATGGACCGTAATCCCAAGTATTAGCTAACCCGTTATAAATTTCACTTCCTTGATAAACAAATCCATATTGTTTAGCTAAGTTAATAATCCTTTCCATTATAACTCCCATTCCTCTTCTTCTTTTTTAAGGATTGCTCGATTATATCGAGCAATTACGATACAAATAAATAAACCGATACTCATAAATAGATATGAGTTTAAACCATTACTAATAAATGGTAGTGTTACTCCGGTCATAGGAATGACATTAGTAACTCCACAGACATTTACAACTGTTTGAATAATTAATAAAAAGGCATATCCATAACAATATAACATTTCCCAACGCTGCTTAGTATTATTACCAATTTGTAAACAACTATAAGCAATAAATAAGATTATTCCAATCGTAAATAGAGCTCCAAATATTCCCCATTCTTCACAAATTGTTACAAAAATATAATCAGTACTAGCAGCATTAATAAATGTTTTTTGTACCCCTTTAAGATACCCACTTCCTAAAATATTACCATTACTAATTCCGATTAAAGAGTTGTTAATATCCCAACCTTCTCCTTGAATCGCTTCAAATGGGTGTAACCAACTAAAGATACGATCTGATTGATAGTTACCATTAGCTCCCGATGTTGTATGTCCCATAATTACTATGGCAATAATCATCGGAATCATTAGTAACGCACTAACTTTAATTATCTTCATTGCATAAGTTCCATGTAAGATAAACATTACATAAATTAACGTAAAGACGATAATCGCCCCACCTAAATCTGGTTCAATAAAAATTAAGAAGACTGGAATCATCATAAAGATGGCAAACTTCATTAAGTCTTGTTTGTTAGTTAAGTTTTTTAATTTAAAAGTTCCAATTTTAAAACTTAACTGTCCAAACACAATACTCATAAAGAGAATTACAATAATCTTGACTAACTCAAGGGGCTGGAAGTCAACAATAAAGTGTACTACACTTTTAGCTCCTCCACGCACTGCCCCAAAAACGTAAACAAAGATTAAAGCAAAGATCCCAAAATAATATAACTTCTGATAATTGTTAACAATAAAACGATATACTCGTTTATATTTTTTTCTAAGGATTCCTAATAATAAGAAACAGAATAAGAATCCTAAAATTGTTGTTATTACTGATTTAGGAATAAGAGCATTAGTAATAGCTTTCATATAAGTTGTCGAATATACATTTAAGATTCCCCAAATACTAATAAGTACCCAGGCAACAATTAGTAGTTTGGAAATTCGACGCAAGCGTAATCGTTGTTCTTTCATTCCACCCCCTTTTAACTTTTATTTTTAATATATTGGTTATTTTTTTAAGTATTTGTGTGTAGAAATAAAACTTCCTAAAGCACCAATTACTAATCCAAATACAATTACGGTGACAAATAGTGGTGCAATAATTTCATTAAATGGGATAAATAAATCACCAGTACTTCCATAGCTTCCAGCTAAGAAGCTCATTGTAAAGTTATAAGCACCCATTAAGACAATAAATGCTAAACCTCCACCAAATAATCCGAATAAAATACCTTCCCACACAAACGGTGTACGTACATATCCTTTAGTCGCTCCAACTAAACGCATGATTTCAATCTCTTCAATACGCGCTGTAATTGTTAACTTAATAGTATTAGTTACAATAAAGATCGAAATAACAATCATGATTAAGGCAATAATTAAACTAAAGGCTGTTACACGGTGCATAAATTTAATAAAGTTGTTAGTCGCTTCACTATCACCTATCCCTACATCTTTTACGTTCGGTAAGGCGCTAAGTTTCTGACTAGCTTCATCTAGTTTAGATCCATTAACTAATTGGATTTTAAATTCATCAGATAAGGGGTTAGCATCACCACCGAACAAATCTAATAGTGCTTGGGGATTATCTTTATATAATTTATTAGCAAATTTATCTAACGCTTGTTCTTTAGTTTCTAATTCGATTTTATTAACATCAACTGTTGCTTCGATATCTTTTTGTAGTTGTGCTACTTGTTCTTCAGTTGCTTCTGGAATTGCACGCACATAAATAGTTAAGTTATCTACAGCGCCTTTAGAAGCATAAGCTGTATTCATACTAATTAACGTTACTACTCCTAATACTAATACCGTTAAGAATACAAGGATGACACTGGCAAAAGTCATAGCAACATTACGACGCATACTATTTAATGCTACTTTAATACTATTCATAAATGTATCCTCCTTGTTTATTCTCACCTTTAATACCACCTGATTCTATTTTTAAGGTACGGTGTTTGTATTTATTTACAATTTTTGTATCATGGGTTGCCATAATCACAGTGGTTCCACTTTTGTGGATACGTTCTAAAATTTTCATCACGATGTCAGCATTTTTAACATCTAAGTTTCCCGTTGGCTCATCGGCAACAATAATTTTTGGTTCATTAACAATTGCTCTGGCAATAGCAGCACGTTGTTGTTGCCCTCCTGATAATTCATTAGGATATTTATCTTTTTGATCTTTAATTCCAACTTTTTCTAATGTTTTTAATACTTGTTCATCTTTTTTCTTTTTCGGATATCCAATTACATCTAGTGTATATTTAACATTTTGATAAATAGTTAAATCCGGAAGTAATTTATAATCTTGGAAGATAACACCTATTTTTTTTCTAAGTTTGTGTAAATCATGTGGTTTTAAACGAGTAGCATTAATTCCATCAACCCAGACAGTTCCACCTACATTGTTAACATCACGATAAATTAATCTTGATAAAGTTGATTTACCGGCTCCACTAGGACCTACTAAATAAATAAATTCGCCTTCATGGATTTTTAAATTTAATCCCTCAATCAATTTATCAACTTTGTTATAACGCATTGTCACATTCTCAAAATCAATAATAGTTGGATTGTTTGAATAATCAACTAGTTGTTTTACATTAGTTACTTCTTGTTCTTCTTCATCTTCTAACTCAGCTTCTAATTTATTAAGCTCATCCATTTCTTCAGCACTTAATTTTTCATCACTATCTGCTTTAACCTCTTCTTGAGCTAAATTACGCTCTTCTTGGCTTTGTGCATCAATTGTTGAAAAGTCTTCAGAAAAATCAACTACTTTTAAATCATCCATTGAGTAGTCAGTAAATTCTACTACTTTTTCGTTTTGTAACTGTTCTGTTAATTTATGTGTTTCGTCGCGACATTGTTTGATTAATTCATCGATATTTAATTTTTTATCTTCCATAAACTTCTCCTATCATTTTTTGAAGTACTTGTTGTTCAATGTACTCAACTGCTCCTTCTTGCATATATTGTACAGTTTGTCCACCTTTTCCTAACAATAATACAACATCATTGTTATTACATAAACTTATTGCTTCTTTAATAGCTATTGCTCGATCTTCTTCTTCAACTACTTTATCTAAATTAGTTATCCCTTGTTTTATTTGTTGATTAATATTATATGTCCCTTCACTACGCGGATCATCTGTTGTTAAGAAAATATGATCACAATATGTATCCATAATTGTCCCAATTGTTGGTCTTTTGGAACTATCACGTTCGCCAGCACAACCATTAACAACAATTAATTGTCCTTGACATTTTTCTTTTACTAACTCTAAGACCTTTTTAATACTATCAGGGGTATGGGCAAAATCAATAATTACTAACCCGCCATTAGGAAGTTGATATTGCTCCATACGACCATCAACTGTAATAGTTTTAATAGCTTCTAATTGCTTAGTGATATCAAAACCAAGGTTATTTATCATTAATAGTGCTGAAACTAAATTATAAATATTAAATTCACCAATTAAATTAGAAATTATTAATTGGTCATCTAATTTAAATTCAATTCCAGTCAAATCACTTTTAATTACTTCAACTTGATGTTTGGTATTTGCTTGATGTAAACTAAATCCATCTACTTTACTATTAACCGCAATTGGTTGAAAGTTATAATCATCACCATTACAAACAACAACGCTATCACTATTACAATATTCAAGTAATTTTAATTTTGCTTGTAAATAACTTTCCATATCGTGATGAAAGTCTAGGTGTTCTGGGGTTAAGTTAGTAAAAACTATTCCGGCAAAATTAATGCTACTAGGATTTCCTAGACGTTGTTGTTCAAGTGCATGTGATGAGACTTCCATCACTAAATACTCACAACCAGATTCATAACTTTCTTTAACATAACGATAAAAATCTTCAGCAAACGGAGTAGTTAATCCTAAGTATTCACCTTCTTGGTTACCAATAATAAAACCACTAGTCCCAAGATAAGCACTTTTAGTATATAAATTTAAAATCCGATTAATTAAGTATGCTGTTGATGTTTTTCCATCTGTTCCAGTAATACCTATTAATTTAATCTTATCTTTTATATCATTATATCCATATAACTCTTGAGCTAATTTAGTATAGGTTTGATTAATATCTTCTACTTGAATATAATTTTCAATCCCTCTGATATTTTTGGTTCCATAGATTTTTACTGCACCTTTTTCTAGTGCTTGGTTGATATAATCATGACCATCGACATGTTGACCAGGAAAACAACAATAAATACTTCCCGGTTCAACAAGTCGCGAATCTTTAGTGATTAACTTACTCATAACTTTCCTAACTTGTTTGCTGTGTTCGCCGTTTATCAATTTCTTCTTGCACACGTGACGGTAGTCCACATTCGATATTATAGATACCTTGTCCATTATCAACCACAGCACTTACATTACCTGTCCCATTGAATTGACAATCCCAATCCATAATATCACATACACCACGTGCTTCACCAACTGTTTTACCAATTAGTGTTTGTGGTTCAACTTGGCCATCTCCACGCAAAATAATTTGTTGATTATTACTAATAACTTGATTTGGTTCAGGGAATTGTTTAATAACGTTCCCTTGACCTAATGTTGTTACTTGTAACCCCTGAGCTTTTAATTCTTCAGCTACTTCTTTAATTGGACGATTAGTATAATCACCTAAATAAGTACGATGCGTGTTTTTATCAACAACAATTCCATTTGATTTTTTCGTTAAATAGTTTGTTGTTTTGTTTGCAATATTTTTAACTAAGTTTCCTAAGAAATCTAAATAATTTGCTTGCGGATTTACTAAGACTGTATACATAAAGAAACGCGGATCATCGGCTGGTGCAATTGTAGCGTAAGAAGAAATTTCTCCTCCACCTTTAGAATATCCTCCAGCGTTTGCTACTTCGGCAGTACCTGTTTTAATTGCTAGCGGTACTGCTCCACCATCAGCTAAATAACCTGTAGCTCGACGATACGATAAGTTTTCTTTATAAGTAACAGCATTAGTCATTTCATTAACCACAGCTGTTGCTGTTTCAGGCTTAATAACTTGTTTAGTTGCTAAGTTCTTATCATCAGTATCTTTATAAATAACTTCACCTGTATCAGCATCGGTAATTGTTTTAATAATGTGTGGTGTTACCATTACTCCACCATTACCAAACGCAGAATATGCACGACTCATTTGCATCGCATTAGTTGTAATTCCTTGACCAAATGCTGATGTGGCAATTTCTAATGGATGGTTAGGTGATACATCACATCGATCACTTTCACCAAATGGAGTTGTTACGGCTTGGCCAAATTCCCATTTATTTTTAAGTGCATCAACCCAATTTTCATAACCAACGTTATCAAGAATATCCATCATTACTGTATTTGAAGATAAATAGTATCCTTTATTCCATTCAAGCATACCCCATGAAGTTTTATGCTTATTATATAACCAGTCAGAAATATAAATACCTCCCCAATTAGGGCGAGTTGTTGTTCCTGTTTTGGTTTGTTTGTTAGGATCCCAAACTCCGCGTTCCATCGCTTCTGCTATTAAGAAACTTTTCATCGTACTACCAGGTTCAAAACAATAACCACTAAACGGATTTAGATAATTTTGGACATCACGTTTATTAGGATCAAATGTTGGTAATGAGTATTGTGCTAAAATTTCTCCGGTATGTATATCAGTAATCATTGTATAGGCTAAATCAAACTTACGATTTTTAAGATTGTTGTTCATCTCTTCTTGAACAATTGCTTGCACATTAGCATCAATTGTTAATTCAATATTACTTCCATCTACTTTAGGCTTTATCGTTACTGATGCTTGTCCATCAATTGGATTACCATGTGCATCTAAACTTTGGACAGATTCTCCATTTTGTCCACGTAGATATCCGTCTAATTCTTTTTCTGTACCAATTTCTCCAACCATTTGTCCTTGGTCATTATATTTAGCATACCCCACAGCATAAGAAGCAAAATCACCATAAGGATAATAACGTGTTGCTACTTCCCTAAACATAATTCCTGGCAACTTTAAATCTTCTATTTCCTGTTTTTTATCTAAACTTAAATTTTTACCATAACTACCAAATTCAACTTGTTTGGCTTGTGAATCTAATTGACTAGTAATTAATTCTTTCGCTTGTCGATTATTTTGTAATCCCAATACGTTGATTAAATTCTCTGCTGTTGTTTGTTTGTCTTGCACATAAAATGGTTGCCCATTTGTTGATTTAAACTCTGGATCTAGGATTGCATACATATCGTAAGTGTTGATGTTGATTGCCAACTTGTTCCCTTGAGCATCAACTATCATCCCACGATTAGCAACGGTAATGTTTTTGTTATCAAACATTGCTTTACTACGATCAACTAGGTTAACACCTTTATAACGGTGTAATAGTTGTAGTCTTGCAACTTGGAAAATGCTGACCGTTAATAAGAAGACAAAAAATGTTAATAAGATTTTTGTCATCTTTTTGGCTTTTAATCGTGCCGCTTTATTGTACTCTTCTGGAGTAATTAATCGTTTTGCTGTTCTTGCCATCTTAGTTACCTTCTGGATCTAAGTAATATACATTATCGCGAATTTGCATATCTCCATGTGATTGCAAAATTTGTTCACGTGAGTTTAATGTATTAATTTGAATTTGTAATAAATCAATTTCTTCTTGTAAAGTTTGATTATCACGTTTTAAGTTTTGGGTATCATTACTAAATTTATAAAGTAGTGTATTTGATAAAGCATACACTATTCCATAAATAACAACTAAGGTAATGATTACTTTGGCACGATTTTTCTTTTTAAACATAATTTTCCTTTACTTAATTTTTTCTATAATACGTAATTTTGCACTATGGCTTCTAGTATTATTTGCTTGCTCTTCGTTGGTTGGTAAGATTGGTTTGTTAGTGATGATTTTACCGGCTGGTAGTAATTCCTCGGGAATTACTGGCAAGTGCTTGATCTCTTCATCAACACTACTTTGTTGTTTGAAAAATTGTTTAACAATTTTATCTTCAAGTGAATGGAAGCTAATCACACACATGCGCCCACCTGGTTTTAACAATTCCCAAGCTTGTGTTAAACTTGATTGTAAAACTTCTAACTCCTTATTAACACAGATCCGTAGCGCTTGAAAAACTTTTTTCGCCGGATGTGATTTTAATTGATAGTAAACCTTCTTCGGTAAGCTTTGTTCAATTACTGCAACTAATTCTAAAGTTGTCGTAATTGGGCTAACTTGTCGTTGTTCTACGATTCGCTGCGCAATCCGTTTACTAAATTTTTCTTCACCATACTTAGTAAAGATATGCGTAAGTTCATCAACACCATAAGTATTAACAATGCTATAAGCATCAATCGGATTATCGGGATTCATTCGCATATCTAAACGTGCATCATGAATATAACTAAAACCACGTTCATGTTCATCTATCTGCATTGATGACATTCCTAAATCATAAAGAATCCCATCAATGGCATCAATCCCTAAATTAGCTAAACTAATTTTTAGTTCACTAAAATTAGCATTAACAATTTTCACACAATCACGATCATGAAACTTTTCTTGATTATGCTTAATTGCCACCGGGTCTTGATCAAAACCAACTAAGGTTCCATCCACTAAGCGGCTTGCAATTAGTTGACTATGACCGCCACCACCCATTGTGGCATCAACATAAACCCCATCAAACTTAATGTTTAATCCATCAATACATTCTTCAAGCAACACACTAGTGTGATTAAAACTCACCACTTACTCCTTTATATAAAATTCCTACTACAACAAGTAAGATGTAGATTTTCGGAAAGATAATATAAAATTCATTCAAAAATGTTCTTACTACATATTGTAAATAAACTTTACGATATTTTTTTCTTACCAAAAAAAATACATAAAGCACAAATGCAATTAAACAAATAAAACCAATAACAATTCCAGGGATTAATTGAAAAATGTAACACAATAGGACAAACATTGTTACTAAATATAGAGGCGAGAGCATAAAACTACGTTGTTTCCGACTCATCTTTTTAAGCCCTAATAGCCAATCAATAACAAAAGGGAAAATGATAATAATCTTAAACAAATCAATTAAAATCATTTTAACCTCCTTTTAAAAATAGAAAAAAAGCTATTTAAACTAAACAGCTTCATTTCCATCTTTAGTACGGTTAACAACTACTTTATCTTTGTAGTATCCACATTCACGACAAGCACGGTGTGATTTAGTTACTGCCCCACAGTTTGGACAAGTATGAACACCTGCTAAAGTTAATTTATAATGTGTTCTTCTTTTTCTTTTTCTGGTTTTACCAGTTCTTCTAAATGGTACTGCCATTATTCCTCCTTATTACCAAATATACCTGCAAACGGTTGATATGTATTATCATTTTGACTATCCACAGCATAATTGGCAGGTGCTTGTGAATAATTAAATGGTATATTAACTAATATTAATTCGCTAACTAAAGTTTTGACATCAATTTCTTCATTAATATAATCAATATCTAAATCTTCAGCTTTGACTTGATTGTCGGTTAACATGATATCATCTTGTAGTTTGAAGTCAACAACTAATGGCTCTAATGTTCTAGCGTCCAAATAATCAACATTATATGTAACGTCGAAGATTAAGTCAATACTATCATTATCAACTAATACAATGTCTAAACTTCCTTGAACGTGATTTAACTGTTTAATAATGGCATCATTGATGCTAATATCAGTTAAATCTAGATCAAGATCATAGTGTTTATTAGCTAACTCATTAATCTTGTCGAATTCTAGTATCATGATTACCTCAATTCTTATATATTTTACTACTTTTTTAGGTGTTTGTCAAGGTTATTAATCGGGCATTTTTAAATTAACCTTGGTTAAAATATTAAAGGATTAACCATTTGTTAATCCCTTTTATAAATAAAAAATTCGCTCACTTAGATATATTGGATCAGTAATGTTTTCTACACATCCTTGTTGAACCGTTTTTCCGGCACCAACAGTAACTCCGTTAGTTGGACTAATTAGTCCTTCTTGTAATGGGTAGAAGTCTTTAAGAGCATCTCCTGTTTTTTTAGAAACAATCTTAGAACTAATAACGTGTGCATCACCTTCACCATCATTAGTTATTGAATATTGATATACAACTTTACTATTGTCAAGAACATAGTCTGATGCCCCATCATTTGTAACGGTAATTGCACCACCTGTGTTTAAAGGTTTGGTACCAAAATTTCTAGCTTTTATAGTTTCTTTAAATTTAGTACCTTCTTTTAAGGCACTGTCTTTTTTGATTTCTCCATCTTCGATTGAACCTAGAGTATCGTTAAAAATAATTTTAAAATTTTCTACATCAATTTTTTTTCACTGTAAAGAGTTAATGTAGTTTTCGCATTTATATCTAGACCAATAATAGAGGCAACATCTTGAATACCTAATGCTCTTGCTATTTCCACTTCATTTTTAAATTCTTTTGTTGCTTTTACTTGTTTTTTTATACCCGCTTTAGCTTCAGGAACTAATGCTATATTTAGTCCTTTTAAATTGTATTCTGTTTTGTTTGTCACTGAATACAAGTATTTACTTCCTGCTTGACCTGCATCTTTTAACTCGATATTTTCGTTTAACCAATCGTTAAATTCGTAGTATTCGTTGGCAATTTTTGAACCACCACATCCAGATAGTCCAACCATTGCAAATAACAATACAAAAATTAAACTTATTTTCTTAATTTGTTTCATATATCTCCTTTAATATCTACGTATATACACATACATTGATATTTTTAGCACATTAAATGTATTTTTGTATTTTTAAAGAAAAGCCAACAGTAGTAAACGAAATCGAATAGTTTTGAAAAATAAAAAAAGGCATATTACATACTATCAGTGATTAAAGTAGTATGAATATGCCTATAGTACTGATTATAAAACTAATTATTCCCAGCAATAGATTTATTAGCTTCATCTTCTTTTCTTAACCTTCTTTTTTCTAATTGTTCTAACACTACATGATTAATTGCCAGAATTGGATTATATAGTAACATCCATGGTCCACTAAAACGCATTACCTCTTTTATTTTAACGCGATATTCATTTTTATAACAATGAACTCTACAATTACTACAAAAAGTTTTATTACTCATAAAAGGACATCTCGTAGTTCTAAGTGTAGCATAATTAATTAAATCTTGACATTCATCACATACTGTATTACATCTGTGTTTTTTTTTGCAATATATTTCAATCATTTTAGTAACAACTTTAATCTCTTTTTGCCTTTTCTTTTCTGTTTGTTTTTCATTTCTATGTTTCATAAAGACCTCGTTAATAAGTTATTTAGATGTGATACTCTTTATTACGCATATTATAGCATCTGTTTATTTTTCCAACATCGCTCTTATAGTTCCCCAACTTAAAAATCCACATTTAAATCGTGACGGGAATTGATTAAGCCCAGCTAAAGCTCGGGCTTCATCAAAGATTTCAATATTAACGTCATGGCCAGTAATCATTTGTTCAAATTGATTAATTTTATTTAATGCTTCTTCTTTAGTTAAGCCATTTAACTCTTCACTAGCCATACTACTTGATGCACAACAAATACTACAACCTGCTCCTGACCATTTGATATCAATAGTTTGATCATCATTAATTTTTAAATATAAATAAACTTTATCGCCACAACTAGGATTATAACCTAACTCTTCAAGATAATTATCCGGACAACTATCAACCTTGTTGTGCGGATAATTATAATGATCCATTATAACTAGTTTATCCATTTCACTATGCATATCTATTCCTACATCCACGCTAGTGGATCTTTTATAATTAATTTAACTACTTCAATAAATTTATCAACATCTTCTTTAGTATTATAAATATTAAAGCTAACTCTTAAGACATTTTCGGTATCTAAACTAAACACACTTAACGCATTACACATCTGTCCACCACGAAGCGCGATGTCGTGTTTAGCAAACACACCTTGCGCATCGTGTATACTAACATTATCAATATTAAATACAATTAAAGTTGTTTCGATGTCTTGATTATAAATTGTCACTTCATCAATTTGTTGTAATTGTGCTAAACAATAATTACGAATTGATAAATTATATTGATAAATGTTTTCTATCCCATAATGGTTAATAAAATCAATACTCTCACCGAAACTAATTACTTCAGCAATATTAGGTGTTCCAGCTTCTAAGCGGTGTGGTAATGGTTTTGGAACAAAACCGTGCTCATCAACACTATAAGCCATATCTCCACCATAATCAAAGTAATAATCTTTAATTATTGCTTCATTACCATACATTACACCCAGTCCCGTTGGACCAAACACTTTATGGGCAGAAAAGACATAGAAATCTATTCCCCAATCTTTAACATTAATTGGTTCATGTAAAATTCCTTGTGCCCCATCAATCACACAAGTAATATTACGTTTCTTACAGAATTGCCCCAGGCGTTTAATGTCAATGGTATCACCAATGACATTAGATACATGGTGCATTACAATAACTTTAGTTTTGTCGTTGACTAAACTAAAGACATCGTCTAAATCAATTGATTTGTTTTTACTTTTAACTAAATTAACTTTAATGTTTTTGTCATGTGCTCGTTCTCTAAAACTAAGTAATGTTGAGTGATGTTCTAATTCTGAGATAATTATTTCTTCTTCTTGATTTAAGCGTTCTATAATATTTCTAGCAATATGATTCATTAAACTGGTTGTTGATTTACCAAAAATCACTTCTTGATCATTGCAACCTAAAAGGTTAGCAACTTTATGACGAGTTTGTTCATAGCGTTGATTATTATAGTTAACCAGCTGTGATTCACCACGGTTAACTGTAGAACGATAAAAATTATAGTAATCACTGATATTATCCACAACTTGTTTAGGTGTTAGTGATGTAGCACCACTATCTAAATAAACAAGTTGGGGATATTTTTGATAGATTAAAAAATTATCCCTTGTATCTTTAAACATCTCACTCCTTTAGTTTATTATAACACTATTTAACACTTTTTAGTTCATTAACTTTTTTGGTTGGAATATAGAAAAACATCACTAAGACATGTACTATATAACAAATTACAATTACAATTTTACCTAATGGGTTGGGACAAAATACAAATCCAATTCCCATTAGGACTAAAGTTGTTAAAACGATTTTAACTTTCTTTTTGATCGTAATTCCAGTTTTATCAGCAAAATCTTTGACATGTTTCTGATATAAATTAGAATTAACAAACCACTGATGAAAACGATTAGAACTTTTAGCCCAACACAATACCGCTAATAAATATAGCGGTACTGTTGGTAAAACTGGTACTACAATACCAATAGTTCCTACTACAAAACTAATCATTCCAATTATAAAATATATAATACGCATCTTACCCCAATTCAATTAATTTCTCACCAACAGCTTTAACTTGTGGTTGGTGAGAAATTATAATAATAATTTTTTGATCTTGATACATACTTAAACTATCAATAATTAAACCTGTATTTAAACTATCTAAGTTAGTGGTTGGTTCATCTAATAACCATACATCAGCATCATATAAAAACATTCTTGCTAAACTTAAACGTTGTAATTCTCCACTACTAAAACGACGATCATCAACAATTGTGTTTAATCCTAAACTTTGATTCATTACTGCCTCTAAAACATGAGCTTGTTGTAGGGCTTGTTTAATTTCTTCTTCACTAGCTTGTGGTTTAACCATTAGCATATTGTCTTTTACACTAGCGTTAAAGAAGAATGGTGTTTGTTCCATAATGCTTATATGTTGATGTAAACTATCTAAATTAATCTCATTTAAATCAACATCATTAATCATAATTTGTTGATTGTTGATTTGATAATAATGTAATAGTAATTTAAATAGTGTTGATTTCCCTGTCCCATTGACTCCGCTAATTATATATATACCTGGTTGATTGATTTCTATATTTAAATTTTGATACAGTGGTGTATCAAAACCAAATGTTAAATCATTAATTTTTATATTATTAATCGCTTCAAGTTGGTGGTTCCCACCTCTAACTTGTGGTTGATAATCCATAATACTAATAATTCGTTTTGCGCTGGCTAGTGGATTGTTTAATCCATTTCCTAGTAAAGTCAAACTATTAATTGGACCAAAACAACTAACAATTAAACTAGTAGCAATAATTAATCCATCAATTTTTAAATGATTATGTAGTGCATAAATTACACTAATAGCTAAACATAAACTGATACCAATACTAGTCATTGCTTTTAATAAATTAGTTATAACCAAATTTTTTTCATCACTTTTGATTAGTTGATTAGTTGTATCAACCATTGGTTGATATAAATAATCAACATTATCATTATTAACTAAACTTTGCCATCCATTAATAATCTGATACCACCAATTACTCATATCACTACATAGTTCACGATTAACATCACTATTCTTTTTACCAATTTGATAAAAAATGATTGGCACAATAATCGCTAACATTATAAATGTAATTAAAAGAATAAGCATATACATTGGATTAAGCATATACATTATGCTTAACATAATAATACTAATTGTTAATGCAATAATTACAGGACTAATCGTGTGAGCAAAAAACACTTCTAACAATTCAACATCATTACTAATCACGCTTAATAATTTAGCTTTTTGTTGTTTTTGTAAATAACCTAAATCATCTTGACGTAATTTTGCATATACATCATGGCGAATACTAGCTAGCAATCTAAACGCTACATAGTGATTTAATTCTTGTTCACCATACTTAGCAATAGCTCTAATAATTCCTAAGATAATCATCACAATTAATATCATCCAGATATTAATTGTTTGATGATTAATAATCTTAACTATGCCAATTCCACCTACAACACTAATACCGATTACACATAAATGACCAATAACTCCAATAATGGCTGCTAAAATTAAATGCCACCATAAGCTTTTTGGCATCTTTAATAATTTAATTAAGGTTAACATCCTGCCTCCTTAATTGTTTCATATTGTAATTGTGTAGTTAATAATGTATTAAAGTTAACATTATTAACTTTAAGTTGATCAAAATCACTTAATGTCCATTTGCTTGATTCTATATATAACACTTGATTACAGTTAGTAATATTAGTTAAACGGTGAGAAATTAATAACACAATTTTTTCTTTACTTAATTCTTGAATTAAGTTAATTAAAACTTTTTCAGTTTCAACATCAACACTACTAATTGCTTCATCAAAGATGTAAATGTCTTTGTTAGCAATTAATCCTTGTAAAAAGACTAAACGTTGTTGTTCACCACCACTTAAATTACTCGCATTTTCTGCTACTAAATAATCTAAGCCACCACTAGAAGCAAATTGATTAAGTCCAACTTTTTCTAGTAATTTTATCATTTGCTCATCTGTTAATGTTTGATCTACCATTAATAGATTCTCTCTAATTGTTAAATTAAAGATAAAGTTACGATCACGCATAATAAATAATCGATCATTGATGCGATCACTATCGTAGTTGTCAATGTTATTTCCATTTAATAACAATTGACCATCTTTAACTAAACCTGGGTTAAGTAAACTGCGGTATAGTGTCGTTTTACCACTACCACTTTTACCACAGATTCCTAATAACCCTGGTTTAATACTTAAATTTAAACCATTGATTAAGACATTGTCTTTATAACCTAAGTTAACATCTTTAAATTCAATAGTTGTTATTTTATCAATATTCTCTTTACCTTCTTTAGTGCTAGATAAAATTTGATCTAAATTTTTACTAGCACTGATCCCATTCATCGCAACATGGAAAAATGATCCAAGTAAACGCATTGGTAAAAAGAATTCAATACTAATAAAAATGGTAAATAGACATGTAAATAAATCAATCTTACCTAAATTAAATTGATATAAACTAAAGAAGATTCCAATTCCTGTCCCTAGATATGTAACTAACTCCATCACACTGACTGAATTTAATTGCATAACTAAGACCTTCATTGTCGCAATTCTAAACCCTTCAGCGCTTTCATCCATTTTTTCTTGATAACGCCCATCAGCATTAAATAATTTAAGGGTTAATAACCCACTTAAATTTTCTAAGAAGTCTAAACCTAAACCAATATATTTATTCCAATATTTACTCATGATTTTTTTAGCAACAATTTGACTTAAGGCAATAATAATTGGCATTAACCACACACTAATAAATAAAATTGCTCCAATACCAGGATTTAAAAAGAAATACAAAATTAGTAAAAATAGCGGTGCCAACATTGCATAGAAAAATTGTGGAAGATAGTTAGCAAAGTATTGTTCTAACTGGTTAATCCCTTCTACTGCCAGTTGAATAATTCCATCACGTTTTTTATTATCTAAGACTAATTGATAGTTACTTTTAATTTTATTATATAGTTCGTGACGCAAAGTTAACTTTACATCACTACTACATTTATCACTCAAAATCCCAATTAAATAATAAATGATTAAATCACTAATAACTAAAATCGTACTTATGGTTAGAAGTAATTTGAGATTAATTGGATTGCCTAAATAATATTGATAAATATTATTGGCAACCATTAATAAGAATAGAGTATTAATTATTAATAAAAACAAACGAGAAATAACGATTATAATAATCGGTTTATTTACTCGTTTGACATATTTATTCATTCGACGATCTATCATTAAGCTCCTTAATGAAGTCGTGAATATATAGATTAAATTGTAAGTCGTAGACTAGTTTAATTATATCCATATAATTCAAAACTTCTACATTTATTTTTAATAATTATAGCATTTTAAAATTGAATTGACAACCATTTTTCAGAGATGTTTTTAATTAAATGTTTTACTTTGAAATGCAACGGTCTATCTCCTGAGTATAGAAAATTTCAACTATTTTTCCCACAGTCCGTT
>OIYQ01000311.1_pt1 | contig 20108 bp, 20 predicted proteins | sample 1588311 | NCBI WGS metagenome assembly OIYQ01 (sample SAMN03283244) | human gut metagenome | biome: human-associated habitat; material: feces | host: Homo sapiens | place: Peru | collected 2012
GGGCCGCCGTAGCGCGGACCGCGGTCATTGCGGTCACGGCGGGGTGCGCCGTAGCGGGGCCCACGGCCGCCCTCACGCGGGGCTCTGGGGCCGCGCGGGCCGCCGGGGCCCCAGTCGTCATACGGAGGTCTGCGGCGGCGCCGGCTGCCCAGACCGTAGCCCAGACCAAAGCCGAAGAAGGGGCCGAAACCGCCACCGCCCATGCCATGCCGGATGCCGCTGAAGATCACCTTCAGGGCAAACAGGATGACCAGAACGGACAGAAGCGTCACGAAGGGCGAGCGGTAGGATGCCGCCGGGGCATCGTAATAGGAATCATTGTAACTGCCCGGATTGCCATTGCCCACCGTGCCGGTGCTGCCGGTCGTGCCACTCAGGGTCACGCCGTAGATGTCGGCAATGGTGCTGGCCACATTCTGGGCACAGGTGGTCACGGCGGCGTCATAGTCGCCCGCCGCAAAGCTGTCCTCCATGGTCTGTGCAATGGCGCTGGACTGCTTTTCCAGCGTGGTGTTGCGGAAGCCGTCGCCTGTCGCCAGATAATAGTCGCCGTCCGCATACTGCTGGGACTGCATCACCAGAAGGATGAGCACACCGTTGTTGTTGCTGGAGCTGCCCAGCCCCCAGGCGTTGGCGGCCTGCACAGCGTAGTCCTCGGTGGAGACGCTGCCCGTGTACTCCACGGTCAGCACACCGATCTGTGCCCCGCTGCACTGTTCGGTCAGCTGGGCGTTGAGGTTCTCGATCGTCGTTGTGGTGCTGTCGCTCAGGACATTGGCATCGTCCACGACGCACTGGTCGCTGGGCAGGCTGGGCAGCTGGGCCTTGGCCGCAAAGGCAGCAGGCACCAGCGCCGTGACGCCGACCGTCAAAACCAGCAGCACGGCACACAGCCGGGAAGCAAATCGTTTCATCGTTTTCATGCGAAAGGTTCCACCTCCTTGACGCCAAACAGGCTTTTCAGCACACTGGCCGGGAAGCCGCCGGTGTCCTTCTGATACGCGTAGACCTTTTCGTTATAGGTCAGGTTGCCGATGATGGTGGCCGCGCTGTTGAACTGGCCGTACTGGCCCTGCACCGCGCCCATCTTCATGGGGTCGGCGGCCTGCTCCTGCAATTTTGCATAGAGCTGGTCAATGGCCGCGCCCAGGGCGGCATTGTCTTCGTAAATGGCGTGCATCCGGGTCTTGCCCGTATTCACACCGTCCAGGTCGTTGTTGAACACGCTCAGCGCGTCCTGCGCGGCCAGCACCTCGGCGTTGTCGGCCCCCAGCGTATTGACACCGGTGGTGAGGATGTTCGCCGCCGTGTTGGCGCGGGTGGTCAGCTCCTCGCTCAGGGTGTAGCCGCCATCGGCTGAAACACCGACGGTGTACCACTTGGCGGCTTCGCTGGCCTTGGCCTTGAGCTTGGCTCCGCCAAAGCCGAAGAACGCCGCCAGCATGACCACCACGCTCAGCGCAAGGGCCGCGCCCTGGGTGCGCAGCGCCGCCGGAAGGGCCGCTTCCAGCCCGGCCAGCTTCTGTTGCGCCGGGGTCAGGCGGGCCGCTTCGGTCTTTGGTGCCGCCTCGCGGTAGCTGCCTGCGTCAAAGCCGCCGGGGGTCTGATCCTGTTTTGGGGAAAAATCTGCGTTCGCCATCTTAGCTCCGGATCTCCATCATCTTGGTCTTGAGTTCGTCCTCGATGCGGGTCAGCTCCTGCTCGGCCGCCACCCGCTTTGCGCGGCCCTCGTTCTGGATCTTGTTCAGCTCGTCGAGGGTCTCGATGAGGCTCTTGTTCGTCTGCTGCAGCGTCTCGATATCGACCACGCCGCGCTGGGACTCCCTGGCCGTCTCGATGGTGCCCATCTTGAGGGCCTCGGCGTTTTTCTTGAGCAGGTCGTTGGTCATATCGGTGACGGCGCGCTCGGCCTGCATGGCCTTCTGGGTGTGGGCCAGACCCAGTGCCAGCACCATCTGGTTCTTCCACAGGGGGATGGTGTTCACGATGGTGGACTGGATCTTTTCGGCCATCATGGTGTTGTTGTTCTGCAGCAGGCGGATCTGCGGGCCCATCTGCAGGCTGATGTTCCGGGTCAGCTCCAGATCATAGAGCTTCTTTTCAAAGCGCTCGCACTGGTCGGCCAGGTCGCGGGCAGCCTGAGCATCTTCGGGCAGGCCGGAGGTCTTCGCCTTGTCCATGGCCTGCTGCAGCTCGTTGGCGCGGACCTCGGCCAGCTTCTTTTTGCCGGCCAGGATATACATGCTCAGCTCCTTGAAGTAGGCCATGTTCAGGTCGTACATCTTATCCAGCATCGCGATATCCTTGAGCAACTGGACCTGATGGCCCTCCAGCATGGACTGGATGTTCTCCACATTCGTCTCGGCCTTGCTGTACTTGGTCTTGAGGTTGTCCAGCTGGTCGCCCTTCTTCTTGAAGAAACCCAAAATGCCCTTCTGCTGTTCTTCGTTGGCGTCGAAGCTCTTCAGCTCCCCGATGAGGTCGGTGATCATGTCGCCCACCTCGCCCAGGTCTTTCGTGGAGACCTTGGAGAGAGCGGCTTCGGAGAAGTCGCCGATCTTTTTCTGGCAGGCGGAGCCATACTGCAGCACCTGCTGGCTGTTGGTGATGTCGATCTTTTCTGCGAAGGAATCCACCATCGCCTGCTCCTCCGGGGTCAACCGGACTTCCGGTGCGGCGGGGGCGGGGGCTTCCTTCTTCTCCTCCACCGGCGCAGCAGCGGGAGCGGGGTCCAGCGTCAGAGTGGGTACTGCGGGGGCATCGAGGTCAAAATTCAGGGTATTGTTATCAGCCATTGTTGATTCCGTCCTTTCCAGTTCCAACAGCGCCTGCCGCACAGCGGCCTGCGCCGGTCTTCCGTTATAAGCCCTGGCCCTTGAGCATGTTCTGCAGCACGGTCAGGTCTGCCGAGAGGTCCATGCTCTCTGCCGCATAGAGGGCATCGAGCTGGTTTTCAAATGCCGTGGCAATGGACGCCGCATTGTGCTCCACTTCCGCGCGGATGGAAGCGGCGTTCTCGCCCTTGACGCCCTGTCGGGCCAGCTTGGCGTACTGCTGCAGCACGTTCACAGCGTCGGGCAGGTAGTAGTTGGCGAACCGACGCACCTGTTTGGCTTTGGCAGGGCTGGCCTCCACCGTCTCCACGATGGAGCGGCCCGCTTTTTCCATCCGGGTCATCGCCGCCGAGAGGTTCGGGTCCGGCAGGGCCTCGTTCAGGGCGTGGAGGGTATCCAGCTGCTTCTGCATCCCGGTGAGCATGGCGTCCACATCGTCCACGCCGGTGTGGAAGGGCACTTCGTGTTCCACCACGCGGGGCGGGCAGATTTTTTTTGCCGCGCCGAACGCCGCGCAGGCACCGCCCAGCGACACCAGCAGCGCCCAGAGCTGATACACCGGCAGCACCGTGCAGAGCACCACGAACACCAGCGCCGCCGCATACCACGGCAGAACACTGGGCTTTGAGGTGCGAATGATCTTGCTCATGTTTCGAACTCCTTGTCCGGGAGCCTGCGGCTCCCTGTATGGTTCCATAATAAAGCCTTTTGGGAAAAACGCAAGCGTTTCACGAATAATTTACAGCTTTGAAATCAAGATTTCATGGCTTGCCCTCTCAGTCATCGCTCCGCGATGCCAGCTCTCCCGAAAGGAGAGCCCTTGGCAGGCCGGGCAGGTCTGTGCGTTGTCGCCTGCGGCTCCTGCACAGCCGGGCTTCGCGCTCAAGGCAAGATCCAGCGTTCCAAAGCACTCTCCCAGATCTCTTTCAGCTTGTCGGGGCGGCAGGCGGCGTTGGCGGGGCTGGTGCTGGGCAGCTTGACCGCCGGGATGCCGCTGATGGGTTCCAGATATTGGGTATAAATTTTATAGGCCGTCGCCCCGTTGCAGAACACCGCCTCGATGGGCGCTTTTTCCAGCAGCCCTGCGATGTCGTTGGGGACCACATCCCGGATGGACGCATCCGACGCCCCGGTGATGGTGCAGCGCTCCAGCGTGTCCCACAACGCCAGCCCATGGCGGAGGATGATCTGCTTTTTGGCCTCGATGTCCTCCCGCGCGGGCACGGCTTCCCCGGTCAGCGCGGCCAGCATGGGCCAGAAGCGGTTCTGCGGGTGGCCGTAATAGAACGCCATCTCGCGGCTTTTCGGGCTGGGCCAGGTGCCGAGGATGAGGGCGCGGCTGTGCTCGTTGTAGACCGGCGCAAAGCTCATTCCGCCACGCCTGCCTTTTCCATCGCGTCCCAGGCCGAGCCGAGGTCGCGGCCGGAGGGCACCGCCTTCGGGCCGTCGAACCAGAGTTCCTCGATGAGAGCGGCCAGGCCGTCCTCCCGCACATCGCCGATGACGCGGTCGGCCGCAGCCTTTGCGTCGGCAGTGCCGTTGGCCATGCAGCAGCCGAGGCCCGCCGCCTTCAGCATCCCCACATCGTTGGCGGAATCGCCCGCCGCCACGGCGTCGGCCAGGGTCAGGCCCATCTTCTCGCACAGGTCTAAAAGCCCCACGCCCTTATCCATGCCGCCGCGCACGACGTCGTAGCAGCACCAGCCGTCTCGGTCGACGCCGCCCGTCTGCATGAAGTGCAGGCCCAGGTGGCCGAACTTTTCGTGGAAGCGGGCCAGCTCCTGCGGCGGCATGACCACGAAGGCCGCGTGGGGCATGTCGATGAGATGGCGGTCCTGGTCCTCCCCATCCAGGCAGGTCAGGCCACTTTTCGGCAGGGAATCGTAGAAGCTCTTCAGTGCATCGTACTCGCAGTAGGCGTAGTAGGCATCCCGATAGTTGAACTGCAATGGGTAGTTGTAATCCTCGCAGAAATCCACGAGAGCGTACATTTCCTCGTTGGTCAGCGGATGTTCGGCCACGACAGTGCCGTTTTTGTCCACGACACAGGCCCCGTTGCAGGTGATGGCGTAATCGAAGCGGATGCCGCCCAGCTGCTCTTTGTTGACGACACAGTACCCGCGCCCGGTGCTGAGCACGAACCTGCCGCCCGCCGCCTGCATCTTTTTCACGGCCCGGACCACCGCCGGGTGGGGCTTCGGCTCCCCGAAGGGGACCAGCGTGTTATCGAAATCACTTGCCAGAAGTTGATATTGCATGGTGTTCTCCCTTGCTTTTATGATATGTTCCAGTATACCACAAAAAGCCGCCCTGAGCAATTTCAGGACGGCAGATCAAATAATAGATTCGGCTCAGCCCGCCAGCGCGACCACGAGCTGGATGCCCACGCCCACAGCAGCGCCGGAGGCCCAGGTCAGGCCAGTGATGAAGAGGTTCTGCTTCCAGGAGGGGTTCGCCCGCCAGAGCACCGCCAGGCCCACGCCTGCGCCGGTGCACAGGCCCGCCACCAGGCTGGAAAAGCGGAGGGCGCCTTCGACGTAGAGCTGGGTCAGCAGAACGCTGGCCGCGCAGTTGGGGATGAGGCCCACCAGCGCCGAGAACACCGGCTGGAAGAAGCCCATCTGGCCCAGAACGTCCGCGAACACGTCCTCGCCCACGCCCTCGACGATGAGGCCGAAGAGCAGGCTGAACCCGAAGATGAAGACGAAGATCTCCAGCGTATGGCGGAGCGCGGCCTGCCAGATGGGGCGTTCATGCCCCTCCTCATCGTCGTGGGTCTCATGGCAGTCGATCTCATCGGCGCTGCCGGTGTAGCCGCCCCGCAGGGACTTGGGCAGGATGCCGCGGAGCACAAAGTCCAGCACCAGACCCACCGCAATGGCATACAGCACCTTGATGACCATCAGCAGCACGAGCTTATCCCAGTACGCCGGCATCGAGATCAGCAGCGGCACCGCCTCGTCGCTGGTGGCGATGAACACCGCGATGAGGGTGCCCAGCGAGATGACGCGGGAGGCATAAAAGTTCGATGCAATGGCCGAAAATCCGCACTGCGGCACACAGCCCAGCAGCGACGCCGGGATAGCCCCCCAGCGGCCGCTGCGTTCCAGCACGGCCTCGATCTTCTCGCCGTGGCGGTGCTCGACGTATTCAATGAACAGATAGGCCAAAAACAGAAAGGGCAGCATCTTGGCCGTATCGACCAGGCTCTCGCCCAAAACATCCAAAAACAGTTCCATACGGGGTTCTCCTTGCACCGGAATGGCGCTTCAGTTTTGTAAATTGCAAATTGATTGCGTTTTCGTGCAAGGGAGATTATACATGGTTTCGGCGTAAATTGCAAGAGAAATTTGCAATTTATTTGCAAATTTGTTTTACCCTCTCCGTCATTGCTTCGCAATGCCACCTCCCCCGAAAGGGGAGGTTTTTTCCGCGCTTTTTATAAAGCAAAAGCTCCCCCTTTCGGGGGAGCTGTCGAGCATGGTTGCGAGACTGAGAGGGTTTACCCCTTCAGAGGCACGAAGCCGATGAGGTCCTTGACGACCTCGCCGCCGATGATGAGGCCGGCGACCGACGGCACAAAGGCATTGGAGCCGGGGACGGAGCGGCGGATGGTGCACTTGCGCTGGGTGCCCGGCGGGCAGATGCAGTGATTCTTGCAGCTGATGGAATCATCCTCGATGGGCGTCATGACAGGCTCCTTGGAGTAGACGACCTTCAGGTGCTTGATCTTCCGCTTGCGGCACTCGGTGCGCATGACCTTGGCCAGCGGGCAGACGGAAGTCTTGTAGATGTCCGTCACCTCAAAGCGGGTGGGGTCCATCTTGTTGCCTGCGCCCATGGCACAGATGATGGGCGTGCCCGCCTCCTTGGCCTTGACCACCAGCGCGATCTTGCCGGTGACGGTGTCGATGGCATCCACCACGTAGTCGTACTGGGTGAAATCGAACTGATCCTGCGTCTCCGGGGTGAAGAAGGTCTTGTAGGTCGTGACCTTGATGTTGGGGTCGATCTCGTGGATGCGCTGTTCCGCCACATCCACCTTGTACTGCCCCACCGTCTTGCGGGTGGCCACGATCTGGCGGTTCAGGTTGGTCAGGCAGACCTTATCGTCGTCGATAAGGTCCAGCGCACCCACGCCGCTGCGGGCCAGTGCCTCAACGGTATAGCCGCCCACGCCGCCGATGCCGAACACCGCCACGCGGGAATGGTGCAGCGTTTCCATGGCTTCCTTGCCCAGCAGCAGCTGGGTGCGGGAATACTGATCTTGCATATAGATACTCTCCACTTCTCTGGTCCTGCCGCGCCTGCCCGGCGCAGCCGGTTTTCGGTTGCTTCATCATGCGCTCCCACCGGGGAGCGGGTCACTTTTCCACCCGCACGATGGTGCCGCCGCCCAGGACCACATCGCCCTGATACAGCACCACCGCCTGCCCCGGCGTAGGCGCGCGCTGCGGCTCGTCAAATTCCAGCCGGAACCGATCCTCGCCCGCCGGGTAGACGGTCGCGGCCTGCTCGACCTGATGATACCGGGTGCGGGCCGTAACCCGCAGCGGGGCCGTCAGCGCCGGGATGGCGATCCAGTTGACCTCCTCGGCGTAGACGATGCGGTCGAACAGGCTTTCCTCCGGGCCGACCGTGACCGTGTTGGCCTGCATATCCTTGGCGCAGACGTAGACCGGTGCGCCCATGGCAAGGCCCAGGCCCTTCCGCTGGCCGATGGTATACCGCACGGCCCCCTTGTGGGTGCCCACTTTGCGGCCCGCCTCGTCGAGGAAATCGCCTGCCGGGTAGCGCTTGCCGGTGAAATCTTCCATGAACTTTTCGTAGTCGCCATCCGGCACAAAGCAGATGTCCTGGCTGTCGTGCTTGCGGGCGTTGATGAAATGCTGCTGCTCCGCGATCTCACGCACCTCGCTCTTGTGCAGTGCCCCCAGCGGCAGGCGGACATGAGCCAGCTGCTCCTGCGTCAGGTTGTAAAGCACATAGCTCTGATCTTTTCCTTCGTCCAGACCCTTCTTCAGCAGCCAGCGGCCGGTGGCCTCGTCCTGCTCCACGCGGGCATAGTGGCCTGTGACCACATACTCCATCCCATGCTCCCGCGCCCAGGAGAGAAGGTGGTCGAACTTCATATACCGGTTGCAGTCGATGCAGGGGTTCGGGGTGCCGCCCGCCTCATAGACCCGGATGAATTTTTCGATGATCTTTTCCCGGAAGTCGGCGGTGAAATCCAGCACCTCATAGGGGATATCCATCGCATACGCCACCTCGGCGGCATCTTCGATGTCCTTTTCCGAGCAGCAGGTGTGAAAGCCGGACTGGCCCAGCGTCTCGTTGCGGGTGAGCCGCATCGTGATGCCGGTGCAGGCATAGCCCTTCTGCTGCATCAGCCAGGCTGCAACCGAGCTGTCTACGCCGCCGCTCATCGCAATGAGCGCACCGGGGCGGTTTGCATTCTGTGTTTCTGTCATTTTGTTCCTCATGTTATAACATACAAAAGCAGTAGTATTATACTACCGCACGTCCGTTCGCTTGTCAAGACGCAGCGACCTGCGCCGCTGCGGCCAGAAGTGCCGCTTTCTCATTGGGGAGCTGCCCGGTGAGCACCTGTTCCAGCAGAGCATCCAGCACCCGGCGCAGCCCCGGCCCCGGCCGGACACCTGCGTCCATCAGGTCCCGGCCATTCACGGCCAGCTGGTTGATGCGGCAGCAGGCGTTCGTTTCCACCAGCCGCGCGGCTTCCTGCTGCAGCGCGGCGAACGCTTCGGCTTGTTCCGGATGCTGGGCACTGCACAGGGCCGTCAGATCCGTAATCGTGGCAAGGTCATAGCGGCTCAAAAACCGCCTGGCCGTCAGCGTCAGCGCAACGCCGGGCATTCCGGCAGCTGCCTCCCGAACCAGCGTCGCCACCGTACCGGTCAGGGCGTTGGAGCACTTGAGCCGCTTGAGCGCCGCCCTTGCACCGGCTTCGCCCAGCGGGCACAGCAGTGCAGCCAGCCGGACCGGGACGTGTTCCATGCCCGGCTCCAGCGCGTCGAGGATGCGTCGGCTTTCCGGAAGCTCTGCCGCATCCAGTTCCGGGAAGATGACCGCCAGCACCTCCGCTTCCAGATAAGCTCCCGGTGCCGGAGCTGCCAGCAGGCGGCTCAGCTCCTCCGCGATGCGCTCTTCGGACACGCAGTCCAGATGGCGGCAGAGCGCTCTGGCCGCCTGCCCGGTGGCCGGGTCGATGGCAAAGCCGAACCGGGCCGCGAACCGGTAGAGCCGCAGGATGCGCAGGGCGTCTTCCTCGAACCGACGCTGCGGCTCCCCCACCGCCCGCACGATGCCGGCGGCAAGGTCGCTCTGCCCGCCGAACGGGTCGATGAGCCCTTCTTCGGCGTTATAGGCCATGGCGTTGATGGTGAAATCCCGCCGGGCCAGGTCTTCTTTTACGTCCGGCACAAAGGCGACATGGTCCGGGTGGCGGCCGTCGGAATACGTCCCCTCGGTGCGGAAGGTCGTGATCTCGTACAGCTCCCCGCCGTGTTTGACGGTCACGGTGCCGTGCTGCAATCCCGTCGGGATGCAGTGCGCTTCCCCGAACAATTCCAGCACCTGTTCGGGGGTCGCGCTGGTGCAGAGGTCCCAGTCGTGCGGGGTCTGGCCGAGCAGACTGTCCCGCACACAGCCGCCCACCGCATAGGCGGCATGGCCCGCCGCATGGAGGCGCGTCAGCAGGGCCGCTGCACCGGGGTCCAGCGGGAAAGAAATAGTCTCAGCTGTCATGAAGGTTCCTCGTCGTATCGCAAAATGATCTGTTGTCCGTCCACGCCGCATTCCACCGATGGGAAGGCCGCTTCCGCCGCCGGGCGGGCGGCTTCCGGGTCGGTGATGATGGGCGAATAGTGCATGAGCCAGAGCCGCCGCGCCCCGGCTCGCGCCGCCAGTTCAGCGTCCTGCCGGAAGGTGCTGTGCCCATACTGCTTCGCCTGGGCCTGCTGCGCATCGTCCGGGTAGGTGGCGTCGCAGAGGAGCAGGTCAGCATCCCGCGCAGCCTGTTCCAGCGCGGCGCAGGGGGCCGTATCGCCAGAGAACACGAACCGCAGCCCTCTGCGGGGTGCGCCCAGCACCTGTCCGGGTGCAATGGCCGTCCCACCTTCCAGAGTGACCGGCTCCCCGCGCTGCAACAATCTCCACTGCTGCACCGGCACCCCCAGCGCCCTGGCTCTGGCCGGGTCAAAGCGGCCTGCGCGGGGCAGGTCCAGCCGGTAGCCCCGGCTGGGGACCCGGTGCTTCGTCCGGAAGGGCAGCAGTTCGGCCCCCACCGGCCAGCCGGAGGCCAGCGTTTCCAGCCGGACGGGGTCGGTGCCCCGCGGCACAGCCCGGATGGCATAGGGCTGGGGGCCGGTCAGGGTGCGGATGGCGCCCCAGACCGGCTCCATCCCCTCGGCCGGGCCAAAGATCGTCAGCGGCCGGGTGCGGCCCTGACAGCCCAGCGTTTGCAGCAGGCCGGGCAGGCCGAAGATATGGTCGCCGTGGTAGTGGGTCAGGCAGATGGCGTCCAGCTTCATCAGGTTGACCCCGGCGCGGCGGGCAGCGGTCTGGGTGCCCTCGCCGCATTCGGCCACCGCCGCCGTCAGGGCGCGGTCGGGCAGGGGCATGGTGGCCGCTGTGCCCAGCAGAGTAATGGTCAGCATAAATAGTCCTCCGTATCGTTCCCCTTTAGTGTACCACACTTCGCCCCGGTGCACAATCGGCGCAGCGGGTGCATAGGCTGGGGCAGATGATGTTCCGGAAAGGAGGATGCGCCATGCAGCGCAAGCAAGGTCCCCGCAGGTCTTCCCACGCTCCCCGTCTGGTGCTGCTGTTGTTGCTCTTCGCCCTGGTGCTTGCCGTGGCGGGCGGGCTGTTCAGCTGCGCGTTCCAGCCCATGATGGCCACCCGCGGGACGATGCTGTTCCTGCCGGGGGTGTAAAAAATTTTTCGTGAAATTTCAGATCTTCTCTTGACTCCGGCAACGAGATCTGATCGCATGAAAATAAGCCGCACCTGCGAAGGCGCGGCTTATTTTTATGCTCAGGAAAGCCGATTCAGCCGGACGGCCACATAAGGGTCCGGGAGCTTGAGCTCGTCGGCCAGGTCCTCTTCGGTATCGTATTTGTCCCCGGCCAGGCCGACGACCACACTGCACACCGCGTATCGGCCGCTGGGCGAAAGGGCGGTGATCTTTGCCTCTCCGTCGGCCACAGCCGTCACGATGCCGTTGGCGTCCACCGTGGCAACGCCCGGATTGCTGGTGACCCAGGTGATGGGCACACTGCCGCCGCTCTCCACGGCCACCGTGGCGCACAGAGTCTCCTGGCTGCCCACCGTCTTGAGCAGCAGGTCTGCCTTGTTCAGTGTGACCTTGCCGACCTCGGATGTGACCGTGACGGCGCACCGCAGCGCCTGCCCGTTGGAAGCAAAAGCCGTGATGGTGGCGCTGCCCGGCTTCTGGGCTGTCACGACGCCTTTGTCATCGACCGAGGCGATGTTGGGGTCGCTGCTGCGCCACTGGTACACATAAATAAAAGAATGGTCGCTGTTGGTCAGCGTAAGCTGCTTTGCGGGGTGCAGGACATCGTACTGCTGCACCAGTTCCAGACTGGTCTCGCTGAGGGTGGGTTTCTGCGTCTCGGCCTCCTCCCCCTTGCGGGTGACGGTGACTTCGCAGGCGGCGCGGTCGCCGTGGTCCGAGATGGCGGTGATGGTGGCCTTGCCCACACTGCGGGCCGTCACCTTGCCGTCACCGTCTACGGTGGCGACGCTGGGGTTGCTGCTCATCCAGACGATGAAGTAATAATCGCTCTGCCCGCCGGTGTAAAGGTAGGCTTTGGGGCGCGGGTCGTCCGCCGTGATCTCCAGCTCCATCTCGGTCACTTCCAGCGCGAGCTTTGCGGAACGGTTCTCCGCGCGGGGCGCTGCCTGCGCCGCCAGCGGCGAGAGGGTCAGCGTTGCCCCCAGCAACAGGGCACAGAGCGCCCGTCCCATCGGGTGAAAAGAATGTCTCATAGGGTCGAACGTCCCTCCTTTTTCGCTTCAAAGAATTGGAGTGCCGCACACAGGTACTTTTTCCGCGTCATGATCGTTCTCACTTTCGTTTCATTGTACACAGGATGCAAATTCTTTTCAAGCCGTTCGCCCTAAGAGTTCACAATTCGAGCCGCTTTTTGTGGAAACGCATAGTTTTTTGCAGCAAAAACTGTGCAAAAAATCCCATCCGGACAGTGTCTTTATGCCGGTTCCTCCGTGTAATATTGGGCCTGCGCGTTCCACAGCTCATAGTATTTTCCGGCGGTGTCGTCGCAGACCGCTGCCCGATAGGCCATCCTGTTCTCTCCCCTCTGTTATCTTTTTTCCGATTATGACACATTTCCGGTGGGATTGCAACAAAAAAGAGGCTGCGAACCTCCCTTCGTCATCGCTTGCACGATGACACCTCCCTCAAAGAGGGAGGCTTTTCTGGCCTACCGCCACGCCAAGGTCCCCTCTCCGAGGGGGCTGGCACGGCAGCGCCGTGACTGGGGGAGTATCGCAGCCTCTTGGGCTGGTTCTTAGTAGTTGTGCTTCTTCAGCTCAAAATAGCTCTGGGGATGTGCGCAGACGGGGCACTTGAGGGGTGCGGACTTGCCGATGTAGGTGTAGCCGCAGTTCCGGCACTGCCAGACCTGCTGCTCCTCGCGGGCGAAGACCTGATTGTTCTTCAGGTTCTCGGCCAGCTCGCGGTAGCGCTCCTCGTGCTCCTTTTCGATCTGTGCCACCATGGTGAAGAGAGCAGCCAACTGGGGGAAACCCTCTTCCTTGGCCTCTTTCGCCATGCGGGGGTACATCTCGGTCCACTCGTCGTGCTCGCCGCCCGCTGCCATTTCCAGGCAGGTCATGGTGTCGGGGATGGAGCCGCCGTGCAGGGCTTTGAACCACATCTTGGCGTGTTCCTTTTCGTTGGCGGCCGTCTCCTCAAAGATCGCGGCCAACTGCTCGTAACCTTCCTTCTTGGCTACGCTGGCGAAGAAGGTGTACTTGTTGCGGGCCTGGCTCTCGCCTGCAAATGCTTCCCACAGGTTTTTCTCGGTCTTGGTGCCCTTGAGTTCCATAATCCATGCTCTCCCTTATCGTTTGTGTGTATGTGCTCGCCTCCGGCTGCAACCGGGGCGTTTCTTCTGAGAGTATTATAACAGAATTCGAGCTCAAAATCAAGAATAATTCCTATTTATTTTGAGAATTATTTTCAATTAGTGCTGCTTCAGCGCACAGACGGCCAGGCTGAGGGCGCTCCACGCGGCCTGATACATCAGCACGGCGGCAACGGACAGGGTGCCGATGCTGCCCGCATAGGTCAGCAGCACACCGATGGCCACCGAGAACCAGACCGACACCAGCTGCACCGTGGTGGCCGCCGTCTCAGCATTCTGGGCCTGCTCGGCGGCGCGGAGACCACCGATGAGGCTGACGAAGCCCTCATCGTGCAGCATACAGCAGCGGGCGGCGTTCTCCGGCTGCGCCGGGGCGGCGTTCAGGGCGTCGCACTGATCCTGTTCCAGCAGGGTGATCATGCCCTCCGGCAGATGGTAGGCGTCGGTGATGTGCTTGGCGGTCAGGCTGGGGTCTTTGCAGGTGACCAGAAGGCGAATGTTCTCCTTCTGCAGCACTTCCAGCCCGCGGGCCGCATTCCGCCCGCCTGTGGAGCGCAGCACGAACATGGCGTGGAGATTGCCCGAAACCGCCAGATACAAGATCTGCAAGGTCCCATGCTGGGAGTGCTCTTCCTCGTACTCCGTTTCGGGCACGGGAACGCCCTCCTTTTCCATATAGGTGCGGTTGCCGATCAGGACACGGTTGTTATCGCACCAGGCCGCAAAGCCGAGACCGTAGTGAGTCTCCAGATCCTTGACGGGGTAGAGGATGTCGGTGCGGTCCTCAATGATCTGGCGAAACAGGCCGCGCAGAGTCTCGCAGCTCTGGTTCAGGATGCTGGCCGCATAGAGGATGGCGCGGTCGATGCGGCCCCCCTTGAAGATGCGGATGTCCTCCAGATTCACGCTGTCCGCAGTGAAAAGCTCGTCGGCGTCCACCTGCACGGTGTCCACGCCGCCCAGTTCTTCGATCGCGGCCCAGCCGGGAATGACCGCACCGGCAGCGGCGGCGCTCTTTTGCAGCCGCAGGGTGGCCAGACCGGCCACCAGCGTGGAGGAGAGCGGAGCGCCCATGCAGAGCATGGCGGTCATGGCCGCAGCCATGCCGTTGAGCCCACCGCCGAACAGCAGGAACGCCAGACCGCTGAGCACCGCAGCCCCCAGCAGGATGTACGACGTCTTGCGGGCGCGGCGCTCACTGGCGCGCTCGCCAAAGCTCTGTTCCAGCAGGGCGTCGTCCCACTGGACCGGGCGGCTGAGCAGGACCCAGGGGTCCTTTTCGTCCAGACTGCGGGCAAGCATCCGGATCAGGTCTTTGTCCTTGACCCGGAACGCCCCCTGCAGCCCGGCCGGGTCTTTGGTGGCCAGGTCGTAGCCGTTTTTCACAGCGGCCAGCTGCACCCGGCTGCCCAGCAGGGCCATGAACAGCCCCAGCGCCGCGATGCCGGACAGCAGCGTCCAACTGGACGTCTGGTAGCTCCTGGCGTTGAGCAGGGCGATGGCGGCTTCCAGCGCCGCACCGCAGGCGGCCAGCGCCGGCATGGTGTCTGCACTGGGGCGGCGGTCTTTTTTCAGGCCGCTCAGACCGTCCCGCAGGACGGGGTAAGCCACGGCCAGCGCCGCAGCCAGCACCAGCAGGTTGGCGGCGTAGAATGCCGCCGGAGCGACGACCGGGTCCAGCGAGGCAATGGGTGCCAGCAGGCCCGCCGCCGTCAGACCGAAGTGGAGCAGCACCACAGCCAGGATGCCGCTGAGCACACAGCGCAGCGTGAGTTCTGCGCTCATCTTATGCAGCTTCTCGCCCACGGTTTCGGGGGTAGATTCTTCAGCAGGCTCTGCGGCAGCTTCCTCTGCCGGGGCCGCAGGCGTCTCGGATGCGGATGCGTCGCCGGGTGCGGCTTTTGCAGCCGCTTCCGCAGGCTGGGCAGCTTCGGCGGGCGCGGCATCCGGTTCGGAGACCGGCGCTTCCGGTTCCTCCTCAAGACCTACCAACGGGATGCTCATGCTGTCATCCATGCTGGGCGGTGCCTCCCGCGTGGGGGCCGCAGGCGCGGCTTCGTCGTCACCCTCTCCAAAGAAGCGGAAGGGCTGGGTCGGCTCCGGTCGGGCCTCTTCCGGCTCCGGCCTGCGGGTCCGATCCTCGGCGAAGACCATCTTCGGCAGGGCCGCGCAGGCCTTTTCCTCGGCCTCCAATGCGGCGGTCTCGACGCCCAGCACCTCCTGTGGGGCGGGCGTGTCCGCTTCGGGCCGGGCCGGTTTCGGGGCCGGGAAGAGCAGGGCCTTGAGTTCCTGCATCTCGGCATGTTCCTTCTGCTCCTGCGGGGTCAGCGGGCCGCGCACATAGTTCTTCTCATATTTCGGCTGCTGCGGCTGCGGAGCGGGCTGCTTTTCGGCAGCCGACTTCCGCTCGGCCGGGGCAGCCGGGGCAGGCTGCACCGGCGGTTCCGGCTCCTCTGCCACAAAGAAGTCTGCGGCCAGCTCCAGATCCGCCTTCGGCTCCGCAGCCTCGTCCTCCCCGCCCAGCCGGATCTCACCCGTCGGCGGAAGTTCCTGCGGCATGGCAGGCTTTTCGGGGGCAGGCTCTGCCTCCTCCTTGGCGCGGCCCAGGATGCGGCCCAGGATGCTGCTCTGGGTCTTCTGCTTTGCAGGCTCCTGCTTTTCGTCGTCCCGGTGCTTCATCTCATCGGGCACCTGCGCCACACTGGTGCTGAAAAAGGTGCGGAATTTTTCTTCCTTGGCTGCGAGGTCCTCCGGGTTCGTTTTTTCAAAGCCGTTTTTACGGGCATCATTCTTCGCCATTCGTTGTACCTCCCTGCTCAATCTCTGCGGAGCAGTCCGCGTTTATTCGCCTGCTCGCTGGCTCTGGATCTCATACAAAATGATGCCAGCCGCCACCGAGACGTTGAAGCTGTCCACGCCGGTGCCCTGTGCGGCCATATCCAGCCGCACCACGCCGTCACAGAGCTTTTTCACCAGCTGCGAGACGCCGCTGCCCTCGCTGCCCAGCACCAGCGCGATGGGGCCGGTGAGGTTATTCTTGCGCAGGGGCACACCGTCCATATCGGCACAGTAGACGAAAACGCCCTGGTCCTTCAGGCGGCGGATGGTCTCGCCGATGTTGGCCACACGGGCCACGGGCAGGCGCTCCGCAGCACCGGCGCTGGATTTGATGACGGTGGGGGTCACGGAAGCGCCGCCCCGCTTGGGGATGACGATGCCGTGGGCACCGCAGAGCAGTGCGCTGCGCATCACCGCGCCCAGATTGTGGGGGTCTTCGATGCCGTCGCTCAGCACGAGGAAAGGCGGCTCCCCCTTCGCCTTGGCCGCTGCCAGCAGGTCTTCCACCGTGGCATACTCGATCTCGCTGGCAAACGCAGCCACGCCCTGGTGGCTCTCGGTGCCGGTCATCAGGCGGAGCTTGTTGGGGTGGACCCGCTTGACGGTGGCCCCGGCCTCCTTGGCCATGGCGGTGAAGTACGCCGCCACAGCGGGGGCCATGCCCTCGGCCAGTAGCACCGTGTCCACGCCGGAGCCGCTCTTGAGCAGCTCGGTCACGGGGTTCTTACCGTAGACCAGGCTCTCATTCTTCGGCGTGTCCTCCGCAGCGCGGCGGGGGCGGCGCGGCATTTTCTGTTCGTCCATTGTGTTCTCCTTCCATTTATCGAAAAGGGACAGGCCCTTTTTGTTTCACTGTTTACGAAATTCGACAGATTGTCATAGTAAAGTATAACATAACCGCCCCGCCTTTGCCATAGGATTCTCCTTTTTTCCCGCCTGAATTTTGTCCCGGCCGGCAGAGGACAGCCCCCTTGTCATTTTATCGGTATATTTTTTTCGGCAAAAGTTTTCCACATTCGAGTCCATATACACTTTGTAAAACAGGCCTTTCTTTTCCACATGTTGAAAACTCCGTTGAAAGTGTTCAAAAATCAAGCATCTGCGCCCACTTTCCGGGTGGAATTCCACACTTTCCACCGGGTTTTCAACCGTGAGGAAATTTTCCGTGCAGAAGCCGCCGTACTTTTTGTAAAATTCAAGTCGGAAATATGACTATTTTTTGAACGTCTCGTTCCCGCATTTTGCCACAATCTCCAACATCATTTTGACGAACGGGAAACCATGTTGAAAATTTGGATTGATTTTATAGTTTGTTTGGGGTATACTAGCCTTACAGGTTCGTTAAGGGATACGCAAAGTCGCATTCTCAAACGACTTTTCACCCCAATAATATGAATTTGCGGAGGTAATGAATAATGTTGGTAAATGCAACCGAAATGCTCATCAAGGCACGCGACGGCCACTACGGTGTGCCCCAGTTCAACATCAACAACCTGGAGTGGACCAAGGCTGTGCTGACCGCCTGCGAGGAGATGAAGAGCCCCGTCATCCTGGGCGTCTCCGAGGGTGCCGGCAAGTACATGACCGGTTTCAAGACCGTTGCTGCGATGGTCAGCGCAATGGTCGATTCCATGGGGATCACCGTTCCCGTTGCTCTGCATCTGGACCACGGCACCTACGAGGGCTGCAAGGCCTGCGTGGAAGCCGGTTTCTCTTCCATCATGTTCGACGGCAGCCACTACTCCATTGAGGAGAACGTGGAGAAGACCAAGGAGCTGGTCGCTCTGGCACATTCCAAGGGCCTGAGCATCGAGGCCGAGGTCGGTTCCATCGGCGGCGTCGAGGACGGCGTCGTGGGCGCTGGCGAGATCGCAGACCCTGCGGAGTGCGCCAAGATCACCGATCTGGGCATCGACTTCCTGGCAGCCGGCATCGGCAACATCCACGGTGTCTATCCGGCCAACTGGAAGGGCCTGGACTTCGAGGCTCTGGACCGCATCCACAAGGCCACCAATAACATCCCCCTGGTCCTGCACGGCGGCACCGGCATCCCCGACGAGATGATCGCAAAGGCCATCAGCCTGGGCGTCTCCAAGATCAACATCAACACCGAGTGCCAGCTGGTCTTCGCTGAGGCCACCCGCAAGTATATCGAGGCTGGCAAGGATCAGCAGGGCAAGGGCTTCGACCCCCGCAAGCTGCTGGCTCCCGGCTCTCAGGCCATCATCGACAAGTGCAAGGAGAAGATCGAGCTGTTCGGCTGCGCCGGCAAGGGCTAAATCCTCTCATTCCACCAAAGAACAACACAGCGGCCCCGCAACGTTGGAACCTCCAACGCGGCGGGGCCGCTTTTTCTGTATTTGGTTTGAGATTCAATCATGCCCTATGACGTCCGCCCGCTTTTACACCCGTTCTTCCAACCGGGCATCTTTTCCATAGCGGTCAAACCGGAGCCACAGAAAAGCCGCACCGATCAGCAAATTTGCGATGGTATAGGGCCAGACCGGAATGCGGACAAAAACGATCGACCCAAGCGCCAATCGCAGAAGTTTTCCGATTTCATAGAGCACCAGAATATAGAGTACGGTAAATGCCACCGCCTTCACCTGATGCTTTCTCGGCGGAAATCCCACCTTCTCCATTGCGCTCCGATAGAGGTAATAAACTCCAAGCACACAAATACACAGTTGCAACAGAGAAGCCAGCGTAACGTCGATTTTGAAATCCGGTACGACAGCCAGAATTGAGGGTGTCATCACCAGTGAGGCAACACCGTACCCCCAAAAGCAAAGCACGGAGATCTCAAAGATCAGAAAATCGGGCCAGCGCAGCGGCTTCATGCTCGGCTTCACCTCATTCACAAAGGTTTCGGCGTCCGTAATAAACTGGAACAGCTCACAGCCCTCTTCATTGGCGCGCATCGCGATGTCGATCAGATCGCTCTGGACGACTTCTACGCCGCAGATGTCGAACGTGACACTGCGCAGATAGGCGATCACTTCTTTGAGCTGCTCCTGACTTTTTTCAGTCAGCATTTTTGTACGCATCCGGTTTGCCTTTCGCAATGCAAAATACTTATTCATCTGGCTCCTCCTTAAAAATTTTTTCCACCAGCTGACAGAGCTGGCTCCAATCCTGCCGAAACTCAAAAAGCGCCTGTCGCCCTTCCTCTGTTACAACGTAATATTTCCGACTTGGCCCCTTGGGGGAAGGTCTGCGTTCTACCGTGACCTTTCCCTGTTGTTCCAACCGCAGCAGCAGCGGATACAGTGTGCTTTCGCTCAGGTCTGAAAAACCGACCTGTTTCAGATTCATCACGATCTCATAGCCATAGGTCGGCTCTCTGCTGATGAGTTTCAGAACACAGAACTCCAAAACACCCTTGAGAAGCTGTGTGTTGTTTTCCACCGGGGACTCCTCCTTTCTGCTATTTTGTATTACGTAGTAGCTTGTCTACATTGTATTACATAGTAGCGTTTCTGTCAAGTCCTGCTGTATTCGCATTTCTGCCAAAGATCACACCGCATTTTTGTGCAACAAAAAACGCCCTAAGATTTCTCTTAGAGCGTTTCGATCAAGTCGGCGACTACCTATTTTCACAAGCCGTTTCCAGCTAACTATCTTGGGCACGAGTGAGCTTAACTACTGTGTTCGGAATGGGAACAGGTGGGACCTCACCGTCATCGTCACCGACCATATGACTGAATCAGTATAACATAATCGTTTTACTGTGTCCAGTATTTTTTAGAAGGACGTGCCTTCAAAACTGAATAACCACTGCTAACATTTTTTCGTTGACTCTTTGAGTCTCAAGCGAATTGTGGTCAAGCCCTCGATCTATTAGTACACACTTGCTGAATGGATCGCTCCACTTACACATCGTGCCTATCAACCTTGTAGTCTTCAAGGGATCTTACCTGATTGAATCAGTGGGATATCTTATCTTTGGGTCGGCTTCACGCTTAGATGCTTTCAGCGTTTATCCGATCCGTACGTAGTTGCCCAGCTATGCTCCTGGCGGAACAACTGGTGCGCCAGAGGTACGTCCGTCCCGGTCCTCTCGTACTAGGGACAGCTCCCATCAAATATCCTGCGCCCACGACAGATAGGGACCGAACTGTCTCACGACGTTCTGAACCCAGCTCGCGTACCGCTTTAATTGGCGAACAGCCAAACCCTTGGGACCGAATACAGCCCCAGGATGCGATGAGCCGACATCGAGGTGCCAAACCTCCCCGTCGATGTGGACTCTTGGGGGAGATCAGCCTGTTATCCCCAGGGT
>OIYQ01000314.1_pt1 | contig 19987 bp, 19 predicted proteins | sample 1588311 | NCBI WGS metagenome assembly OIYQ01 (sample SAMN03283244) | human gut metagenome | biome: human-associated habitat; material: feces | host: Homo sapiens | place: Peru | collected 2012
TGTGAGGGAGACTGAGAAGGGCTACTTTGTTACGATGGAGTTTGATGAGTAATGACACAGCAAGGTAAGAATGCAATAGATCTGGTGCTCGCTGAGAGCCTTATAGAGCTTTCAGCGAAAAAGCCAATCGATAAGATTACAATTAAAGAGATAACGGACAAGGCCGGAGTTATCCGCCCTACGTTTTACAATCATTTTCAGGACAAGTACGAGCTGATAGAGTGGATTATCAAAACCGAGCTGCTTGAGCCCATCAAGCCACTGCTCAATGCCGGAATGATTTTTGAAGCGATTGTGCTGATGCTCAATAATATCTCGGCAAACAGTGTTTTTTACAAGAAAGCACTAAAGCTGGAGGGGGCTGTGACGTTCAATCAGATTGCCATGAAGTGCGTCTATGAGATGTTTATGAATATCATAAACGAAAAGAGTACAGGAAAGAAATCAAAATACCGCTGGCTCACACCGGAGGTGATTTCTACATATTATGCGCAGTCGTTGTGTTTTATCACGGAGGGCTGGATAGCCCAGGGCATGGATGATATTGAGCCGAAGGAGATGGCTGAGGCATACATGTATCTGATTACGCGCTCGATGGATGATATACTAAGTGAGCTGTAGAGGACAATTCAAATACAATATTATATATGTGTCATATCGGATATACAAATTGATGGATTTGTATATCTCACATGACAAATCGAAGAGATTGAATATTTATTTATTCGGTCTTTTTTTTTATACTTCAATACGAAAAAAAGAAAGAGTGGTGAATCTAATGATTAAATTTGGAAAAGGAGTCGTAAAACATCGTGTGCTGATACTGATAGTTGCATTTGCACTGCTTATACCGTCGGGCATCAGCTTTATCAACACGAGAATCAACTTTGATATCCTTTCTTATCTGCCAAGCCAGATTGAGACTATGAAGGGTCAGGATATCATGGTAGATGAGTTTGGAACCGGAGCGTTGTCTTTTGTGATCTTGGAGGATATGAAGGATCAGGACATAGAGACTCTGGCTGATGACATTGAGGACCTTGAGGGTGTTAAGGATGTCATCTGGTACGGAACAATCGCTGATTCCACATTGCCAAGAGAGGCAATTCCGGATGAGGTGTACGACGCATTTAACAACAAGGATGCAAACAGCCAGCTCATGCTCGTCACCTACAGTGACACAATGGGTTCGGATGAGACAATGGAAGCCGTCAACAAGATGGATAAGATGGTGAAAAACCACTGCTTCGTAGCAGGAATGGCAGCGGTCAACGCAGATACAAAGACACTTGTTATGCAGCAGGCTCCTATATATGTCATCATAGCAGCATTGCTTTCAATGCTTGTCATGGGAATTACAATGGATTCAATAATTGTTCCGATGTTATTCCTCCTAAGCATAGGAATGGCTATTATCTATAACCTGGGAACAAACTTTATACAGGGACAGATTTCATACCTGACACTGGCACTGACAGCAGTATTGCAGCTCGCCGTAACAATGGATTATTCGATTTTCCTGTGGCACAGCTATCAGGAGCAGATAGACAGATATGACGGAGACAAGAAGCGAGCCATGGCACATGCCATTTCCCACACAATTGTTTCAGTAACAGGAAGCTCAATCACAACAATCGCAGGCTTCGTAGCCCTCTGCTTCATGAGCTTTACACTTGGACTTGACCTGGGAATCGTAATGGCAAAGGGCGTTGTATTCGGAGTTATCGGATGTGTAACAATTCTCCCTGCACTGATTCTTGCATGTGATAAGGCAATCGAGAAGACAAAGCACAAGATTCTCATGCCTGATGTTTCCAGGATTGCAAGCTGGGTAACAAATCATTATAAGATACTTGCAGTGATTTTCATCGTAGTGCTCATCCCAGCAATATACGGATACACTCATGATCAGGTCTACTATGACCTTGCAGGAACCATGCCTGACAGTGCATACAGTAAGCAGGCCAATGAAAGACTCGACAAGGAGTATGCTATGGGTGCCACACATATCATCATCGCGCCGAGCGATATGTCAAAAGCAGACAGCATAAGCATGATAGATGATATCAAGAAGGTCGATGGAGTAAAGCTTGCGGTATCGCTTGACTCAATACTCGGACCTACCATACCGGATGATATGGTGCCGGATGAGGCAAAGGAGATATTCAAAAACGGTGATTACCAGATGATGCTTGTTTCATCAAAATATGAGACAGCATCTGATGAGGTAAACAACCAGATAACAGAGATTAAAAAGATAGTAAAGAATTACAGCGAGGACGCAATGCTTATCGGTGAGGCACCTTGTACAAAGGATCTTATCACTATCACAGATACAGACTTTAAGCGTGTAAGTGCGGTATCAATCGTATTGATATTCCTTATCATCCTGATTGTATTCAAATCAGTATCGCTTCCAATCATACTTGTAGCGGTCATCGAGTTTGCAATCTTTGTAAACATGGGAATTCCGGGATTTACAGGAACGAAGCTTCCGTTTATCGCGAGCATCGTAATCGGAACCATACAGCTTGGTGCAACGGTTGACTATGCGATACTTATGACCACAAAGTACAGAAAGAACAGATACACCGGAATGGACAAAAAGCCGGCTATCACAAAGGCACTTGCAGATTCGACAAACTCAGTTATCGTCAGTGCACTCTGTTTCTTCGCCGCAACCTTTGGTGTAGGACTTTATTCAAACATTGATATGATCAGTTCTATCTGTATACTGCTTGCACGAGGCGCAATCATCAGTATGTTTGTAGTAGTATTTATACTTCCGTCAATGTTTATGATTTTTGACAAAGTAATATGTGCCACAAGCGCAGGCTTTAAAAACAAGAACCTGACAGCTTAGTAATCTGATTAATCATAAATGAGGGATAAAATATTTTTGACCCTCATAACATAAAAATATAACCTCAAAAACAAAATCAGGAGGAATAAGACATGAAATTACCAGAATTGAAAGAAAAGTTAAAAAGTAAATATATTGTCCGTGTTGTAGCCGGAGTCCTCACAATAGCACTTGTAGGTACAGGAATCGGAGCAACAGCGGTTTTTGCAGAGAAGAACAGCACTGCAGTCACAGCCGAGGCAGACAGCACAACAGGAAGCAGCAAGGATGCTGATGACATAGCAGATAAGCTCATGGACAGCGTATCATTAAAGGATAACGATGCAGACAAGGACGAGAGCGTATACCTCATCTCAGATGCAAACGGCAACGTAAACAAAACAATCGTAGTAGATCACCTCAAAAATAAAGACAAAAAGGATACCCTGGAGGATGCTTCAAACCTTTCAGATATCGAGAACGTAAAGGGCAAGGAAAAATTCACACAAAGCGGTGATAAGCTCACATGGCAGGCCGGTGGCAAGGACATTTATTACCAGGGCACAGCAACAGAGGAACCACCTGTAACACAGAAGGTTACATACTACCTCGATGGAAAAGAAATCTCACCTGAGGACCTTGCAGGAAAATCAGGAAAGGTCAAAATCCGTTTTGACTACACAAACACCACATCATATACAGAGACAGTAAACGGCGAGAAGCAGACAGTTTCCGTACCATTTGCAGCAATAACAGGACTTGTACTCGGTGATGGCTTCGAGAATATCGAAGTGACAAACGGCAAGGCTGAGGTAAGCGACTCATCAAGCGTAGTGCTCGGCTATGCACTTCCGGGCTTAAAGGACAGTCTCGGAATCAAGGACAAAGACCTCGATGGCGATGTAAATATCCCTGAATATATGGAAATGACAGCAGATGTAGAGAATTTCTCAATGCCTGCAGCCATGACCTTCGTGGTAAACGCATCTGATTATGTAAGCACAGACGGAATTGACACATCAGACCTCGATGACATGATAAACGACTTAAAGGATGCCTCAACACAGCTTCAGGATGGTTCAAAGACACTGGCAGAGGGAACTGATACACTTGCTGACGGACTTTCAACATTGCAGAGCAAGCTCGGCACATTCGCATCAGGAGTTGGCACACTGCAGAGTGGACTTAAGACATATACTGATGGTGTTAGTACATTAAGTGGTGGACTGAATACACTGAATTCAAATGTACCTACTTTGTCTGATGGCATAACAACATTAAATTCTAGTGCAAAATCACTTAATGATGGAGTGGCTTTGCTTAATGCAACTGTTTCAACAAAATTTACTGATTCAGAAAAGCAGACTCTTTTAGATCAGGTACACAGTACTTTAGAGTCTCAAAAATCTGAAATAGAAAAACAGGCACAGACAACAGTTGCGTCACAGAAAACAGCCATTCAAAAGCAGGCACAGAGTGCTGTTGACTTACAAAAAACAGATATACAGAAACAGGCACAGAGTACAGTAGCTGCTCAGAAAGAAGATATTGAGAAAAAGGCTCAGGCCGCAGTAGACGATCAGAAGGAGCAGATTAAGTCAGTAGCAGCTGAGACAGTAAAACAACAGGAAACTGAAATAAAGAATCAGGCAGCAAGTGCTGTTGAACAGGAATTTACATCCGGAAAAACTGACTATATAACAAATGAAGCAAAGAAACAATTAGAAAGTATTAAGCCGGTAATTGAGAGTGGTGTGAAAGCACAGTTTGTACAGAAGATGGCTGAAAAAAATCCTGCAATCACAGATTATGATTCAGCAAAGACTTTTTTTGACCAGTATGTTGGAATGAAAGACGGAGCAGCTGATGCATATGTCAATGAACAGATTAATACAATAATAAATCAGTTAGCTGGAAGTGTAGCATCAACAGCCAAGGATGCTTCTAAGATTGCAGCAGGAGAAGCAGCTTATACAGCAGCAAGTCAGACAGCAGGAGAAGCAGCTTATACAGGAGCAAGCTTAGCAGCAGGAACAGCAGCATATACAGCAGCAAGCCAGACGGCAGGAGAAGCAGCCTATGCGGGAGCAAGTTTAGCAGCAGGCTCAGCAGCATATTTGGGAGCAAGTCAGGCAGCAACAACAGCAGCCTATACAGGAGCAGTTTCAGGAGCTGAACAGGCTACTATAACGTCTGCAGAGCAAACCAAAGCGACTGTAGCAGCCTCTATTAATCAAAAGCAGGCAAATGGATACAGTCTTGTAACAGGAATGAAGGCACTTGCAGATGGAACACAGACATTGTATAGCTCAGTACCAACTCTTACAAGCGGTATCAAGCAGCTTGTAGACGGTTCAAACACACTTGTAGCAAACAATGCAAAGCTCAACAGCGGAGCATCACAGCTTGCAGACGGAACAAATCAGATAGTTTCAGGTGTTGACCAGCTCACAACAGGCTCTAAGACACTTGCAGACGGAGCACACACACTTGCAGATGGTATGGTACAGTTTAATGAGGAAGGAATCAACAAGATTCTCGACGCATACAACGGAGACTTAAAGCCATTCACCGACAAGCTTCAGGCAGTAATTGACGCAGGTGAGGAATATCAGACATACTCAGCAATCGCTGATGGACAGACGGGCAGCGTTAAGTTCATATATAAATTAGCTTCAATAGATGCTAAGGCAGATAGCGACAAATAATTAATTAAAGGATGTTTAAAGATTATGGGAGGCAAAAATGGGCTGGATAGAATATCTGTTAATCGTGGCGGGAAGCTCGCTGGAGATTTTCGTTGCGATGGAATGTCAGGGATCCTTGATCCAGAAAGTAAATAAGAAACAGCTTACAGCCATTTGCTTCATAGTTGCAGTTTGCCAGTTGTTAGCAATGTACATCGGGTATTTCCTGTCAAGCTTTCTTAATGGGAAATACTCGGTGAAGGATGAAGCACTTTTAGGAGAGATAATTTCTATCGGAATACTGATAGGACTGGGGATCAGGCTTATAGGAAAAGCTATAAGAAATGAAAGGATTGAGGAGCATTGTCAGGCGCAGCTTGACATGAAAAGAGTGCTAAGAATAGCAGGAATCACCGCATTTTATACGGTTCTTGCAGGAATAGCATTCGGCTTCCTTGGTACCGGACTTTTCACCATTATGATAATGGTGGCGCTGCTCACTGTCATCTGTATAGTGGCAGGCATTTACACAGGATATCATTTCGGTTTTGAGCAGAAGACAAAGGTATATATCGTGGGGGCGATACTCTTTTGGGCGGCTGGAATTGATGTGATAGTAAGGCTTGTAAGTGCAAAATAATGCATAGGGCTCTGTTCGTAAGGACAGGGCTTTTTTGCTGTCTGAAATAAGGTGTAAACTTCTGTTGAAAACTGTTTCTCGATGTTGGTGTATTATCATTATGTCAGCAAGAACTGACATGAAAAAAGTAAACCACAGGTTTATTGAAAAAGCAGGATGAAGAAAATAAAATTAACAGTAGACGGAATTGTAAGGTATAATGGAAGGAGAGACAGCTATGGCATAGAAAATGCTGGTAACACAGGCATTTTTTAAAGAAATGGAGAATCATTATGGGAAGAGAAGAAAACGTATTAATATTTCAGGATACAGAGAGATTAAGCAAAACAAATGGAAAGCTTAATGCTGACTTAAAGGCATCTGCAAGTGGACAGAAACTAATATTGGAAACAGATGCTTTGGAGAAACCGAATCTAAATATATATGATGAGCCTGCAAAAGTGATTGTTTCAAAGAAGAGAACGTTTGAGGCAGCAAAGGCATATAGAGATAATAAGGTGGCAGTACACAATTTTGCCTCTGCTTCAAATCCGGGCGGAGGTGTTGTAAAAGGTTCAACTGCCCAGGAGGAGTGCCTGTGCAGGTGTTCATATCTTTATTTCTGTCTGAATTCACCTGATATGTGGGATGGATTTTATACACCTCATAAGCAGGCAAGAAATCCATTACATAACGACGATATCATTTATACACCAGAGGTAACTGTATTTAAAAGCGATACAAATAACCCGGCTTTATTGCCCGAGAATGAGTGGTATAAAGTAAATGTAATCACTTGCGCAGCACCGAATTTAAGAGCCATGCCAAGCAATAAACATAATACAGGCGATGGCAAAAAGGCAGCAAAAATCAGCGATAAGGAAATGCTTGAAATACATGAGAAGAGATTAAGACGCATACTGGATGTTGCCGTTTCTGAAGGAAACGATACAGTAATACTTGGAGCATTTGGATGTGGAGCTTTTATGAATAAAGCAAATATCGTTGCATATGCTGCAAAAAATGTGATTAAAGATTATATGCATGCATTTAAAAATATCGAGTTTGCGATATACTGCAGCCCACAGGACGATACAAACTATAAGACATTCAGATTGATAGAGGGAGACAGATAATGGAGGTGTTTCAAGATTATCGGAAGGTCAAAGTCCTGAATGGTATTATAGAGCATTATATCATTGTATGAATTAGTTGATCAGTGAAAAAGGGTAGTGACCATCCATTGCGTGTTGGCTTGCCCCCTTTTTAAGTAGTATTTTAAATCATATAAAATGAAAGCTAGAGGAAAATATGGTCTATTTAACAGGTGATACACATAATGAGTTTACAACACATTCGGTGGAACTTGCAATGTCAAAGTAAATGCTATAGAATATTTTCATATCAATTAAAAGCAAATGAGGAGATTTATTGTTATGAAACAGAAATTGAGAAACCTTTCAGCACCGGCAAATATAATATTTGCCATTCTTGCAGTTTTTATTTTCATTGCACCCTTACAGTGGAGCGGAAAAGTTTTGGGACTGATTCCTGGCATGGAAAAGGCGGATGACTATCTGCTGCAGGCTATTGTGGAGACCTTTGTTTTAGTTATTTTTCTGGGCATCACATATTTATTTGGGCTGTGGGATATTTTTAAGGAAAATGCAGCAGGATGGACCAGAAGCTTATACACAGGTGGTTTTTTCGTAGTGTATTGTCTGTATGCTGTTATTTCAGGCATATATTTGTGCTTTTTGAGTGAGCATGGTGATGCGAAGGCATTTTACAACATCATATTTTTCTTTATTGCGGTCTGCCTTGTAGGGCTCGTTGAGGAGCTGGTGTTCAGAGGCGTGGTGTTCAATCTGCTGCTAAGAGCTTTTCCAAAGACGAAAGGTGGAATCACAGGAGCAGTAGTTTTGGGAGGCGTACTGTTTGGCTTGATGCATTTTTCCAATATGGGTGCAGGGGTTAAGTTCAGCAGTTGTCTGATACAGGTTATTTCAGCAGGACTCATGGGCGTGTTGTTTTGTATGATATACGCTTCTACACGCAATTTCTGGATGCTTGCCATTTTCCATACTGTTGTAGATATGGGCGGACTTTTATCATCAGGAATATTTGAGGGAGGCGGAGTGGCCGACAGGATTAATGAGTTTTCGGCAATGAACTGTGTCGCATTTGTCGTGCTCGGTATTCCTATGCTTGTTATGCTTCGTAAGTCAAGGCGTATCCGTCTTGAGATGCTTTATAACAATGAGATCATCATAGATGATGAGAGGGAGGGCGCTAAGCTTGCAGTGGTTTCACTGGTGCTTGGTATTTGCAGTATTATGTTCTCGTTTTTTGGCTATCTGATGGGGCTTGGAATTGTCGGCATGCTTGCTTCCAAAATGTCAAAAAGGGCAAAGCAGTATAACAATGCAATAGCAACTGCCGGTATGATTACATCGATAATAGGATTTGTGCTGTCGCTCATCTGCACGATTGGTATGATGGTGCTGTTTGCAAGTGGCATTTATGACAGACTTGTTAATATGTCGATGCTGTAATAATACGAAGCAGACCTTTGAATGTGGCATAAAGTCGACATTCAAGGGTCATTTTTTAAGGAGAAACCATGAATATTTTACTGACAGCAATCAATGCAAAATACATACATTCAAACCTCGCAGTTTACTCACTGCGCGCCTGTGCAGGGGAGTACAGGGATGCTGTTGAGCTTGCGGAATACACGATAAACAATCAGAAGGATTACATTCTTGAGGAGCTTTATAAGAGAAAGCCCGACGTACTTTGTTTTTCGTGCTATATATGGAATATTGATTATGTGACTGATATTGCACGCGAGTATAAAAAGCTTTGTCCGTCAGTGCCGATATGGGTTGGAGGTCCTGAGGTGTCTTACGAGGTGGAGGCATTTCTGCGGGAAAATCCATATATAGACGGTGTGATGATAGGCGAGGGTGAGGATACCTTTAGAGAGCTGTGCGGTTACTATGCGCATAAAAGAAAGCTGAGTGATATTGCAGGCATTGCCTTCAGAAAAAACAGCACAGGTAATAGTACAAGTAATAGAACAAGTGTGAACAACTCAGGCTGCAAAGCGGATGAAATAGTATTTACAAGTCCACGCCCGATCAAAAACATGAGTGAAATCCCATTCTGCTATGATACGCTTGATGATTTTTCAAACCGCATCATCTACTACGAGAGCAGCAGGGGATGCCCGTTTTCGTGCAGCTACTGTCTGTCATCGGTGGATAAGACACTGCGTTTTAGGGATACTCGGATTGTCAAAAGGGAGCTTAAGTTTTTTATAGACCAGAAGGTGCCTCAGATTAAGTTTGTGGACAGAACCTTCAACTGCAATCATGCTCATGCAATGGAGCTGTGGCGCTTTATAAAGGCGAATGACAATGGTGTGACAAACTTTCACTTTGAGATATCAGCGGATCTGCTGAATCAGGAGGAGCTTGAGCTGATTTCTGATATGAGGCCGGGGCTGATACAGCTTGAAATCGGTGTGCAGTCCACCAATGAGGTCACAATTAAGGAGATTCACAGGACTATGAAGCTTGAGAGGCTTAAGGAGGTTGTGAGGCTAATTCAAAGCGGCAACAATATCCATGAGCATCTGGATCTGATTGCAGGGCTGCCATACGAGGATTATGACAGCTTTGGGCGTTCCTTTGATGAGATTTATGAGCTTAAGCCAAACCAGCTGCAGCTTGGATTTTTAAAGGTGCTCAAGGGCTCGTATATGTTTGAGCATGCCGCGGAATATGGTATTGTGTACCATGACAAGCCACCGTATGAGGTCATGTCCACAAAATGGCTTTCGTTTGATGATGTGATAAAGATTAAGCGCGTCGAGGATATGCTTGAGGTGTATTACAACAGCGGACAGTTTGAGATTACGATGAAGCTCATGGAGTGTATCTTTGACAGTGCGTTTGAGTTTTTTCAGGAGCTTGGAGATTTTTATGAGGCAAACGGCTATTTTGGAATGAGTCATTCGCGCATCAGAAGGTGTGAGATATTGCTTGAATTTCTGGCTTTATACCTGCATGGCTGTGACAACGATGCTATGACTTCTGTGGTATTATCCGAAAATGCCGGAGATAGAGATAATACTGATTTTGATGAAAATGCGCAGATTTACAGCATGATTCAGGAGTCACTCGTCTTTGATTTGTATTATCGTGAGAACTGCAAGAGTCGCCCGGTGTGGGCCACAGATATAGGCAAATTCAAGCACATGACACATGCATACTGTAAGAATGGAAAGCTGTCGCATGTGGAGCCGTTCCACTATATTTTTCCGGATAAGCACACGCGCAAGCTGGATGAGCTGCCAAAGTATCATAATGAGCCGGTGTGGGCGCTTTTCCACTACGACATGAGAGACCCGCTTGACCACCAGGCGCTGGTGGAGTATATAGAATAACAGTAATGTGATACGACTACAGTGTTAAAAGCCGGAAAGGTTTACGGACTAAGAAAAATGAGCAACATAGATAATATAAAAAATTACACGGTGATTGACCTGGAAATGACAGGTCTTTCAGCTAAAAATGACAAGATAATAGAGATAGGTGCGGCACGTGTGAGGGGCGGCGAGATAGTGGATACGATATCCACACTGGTAAATCCGAAGCAGCATATTCCACAGCGTGTGCAGGAATTAACGGGAATTACCGACAGTGATGTGGAAAACGCGGCAGATATGGACGAGGCTGTGGATAACCTGCTTAATTTTATCGGAGATGATATCATACTCGGGCAGAATGTGACGTTTGATTACAGCTTTTTAAAGCAGTGGGTGGTAAATCACAAGCGAACCCTCTCGCTGAATGCATATGATACGCTGAAAATAGCCAGGAAATGTCTGCCTTCGGAGCAGTCGAAGAAGCTGGAGGACTTGTGTGAATATTTTGGCATAAAAAGGGAAAATGCCCACAGGGCGCTCGATGATGCGATAGAGACAAAGCAGATATTTGAAAAGCTGCTTGCACTGATGGATGAAAAGGGTGAGCCGGTGGAGTCAAAGCCACTTGTATACAAGGCAAAAAAACAGACACCTGCCACAGCACATCAGGTCAGACAGCTAAAGGAGCTGATGGCTGAGTATGGGATAGCAGATGTCATATCGTGGGACAACCTGACCAGAAGTCAGGCCTCAAGGCTGTACGATGAATATCGTAGCAGATATATTAATAGGTGTGTGGATGGCTCGGAATAAGTTTCAATACAATAAGTTATAATACAATAAGCTATAACGTAAATTAATTACCGGCCGAGGAGGCATCAGCCTGTAGGCTCTCAAGCATAGAAACGATTCCATCCCTTGAAAGAGAATTAAGCTGTTTTGCTTTCTCAATAAGCTCTGCAAGCCGGTCAGCTTTTGACATGCTGATGAAGGCGTTGGCTAACAGACTGTATACGTTCTTTGAATCGGCACCCTGCTCCACTGCAAATTCGAGCAGCTCATTGGCCAGCGATTCATAGCCTGCTTCCTTAAGCCTATTGTAATAGTCCGGCAGCATTGAAACAAATTTCGTGAAATTATCATCATATTCAGACAGCTTTTTAAAATTGAGAATGCCATATTTAAGCTTTAAATCAGTGTTTGTCATTCCGGTGAGATTGACAAGGGTTTTATCCCTTAAATCATTTATTTTATCATTATTTAATGGAAAAAACTTTTCCGGTATGGTAATATAACACAGGTCAGTGGTATCTCCGCGGAGGGTTGAGTTGGCTTTGCGCTCCTTTTCCCAGAACTCCTCGGTGACCTTTGCCTGGGCAGAATCAGCCCTCTTTATGGCAAAAGTAATCACTGCAATAAATAAAATGAATAAAATTAGACAAATTGGAATCATATGTTGGAAAATCCTTTCTCATATATGAAAATAGTATAACTCATTTTTGAACAGAGGTGAATAGTATGTACGATTTTAATAAAAAAAGAAATCAGAAGGTGGTTGCTATAGTGATAATAGTGGTTATAGCGGCGATGCTTGTGACAACATTTGTGTCAAGTCTTGTATAGCTTTTCTTGAAATATGGAAAAAATATGATAATATGATATAAAATGCAGTTCAGTTAAGCGATGACAGGGGCGCTTTTAACAGCCTCAGGAAAAGGAAGCGGAAATGAAGATTAATAAAAAAGCATTATTACTGGGTACAATGGCATTTGTGCTTGTGGCAGCATCAGGCATGGTAAGTGCATATGCAAGCGGTTCGTCAGGCACAAAGAAGGCAAAGGTACAGACAATTACAGAGGGTGTGTGCATTGGCAGTGTGGATGTAGGCGGTATGACAAAGGAAGAAGCAAAAAAAGCAGTTGATGCCTATGTTGACAGCATAAAGGATACATCCTTTTCATTAAAGGGCGCCAATGGTTCATTTGATGCAACAGCACAGGAAATGTCTGTTTCGGCGGACACTGATGCAGCGGTGGACGAGGCTCTTTCAGTGTGCCATGAGGGCAGCCTGATTGACAGATTTGTGGAGTCAGAGGAGCTCAAAAAGGGCAATGTTGCCGTCAATATGTATCTGTCGGTTGATAAACAAAAGACCGCAAATATGATTTATGACAAGAGCGACGAGCTCAATATAAAGGCAGTTGACAATTCGCTGCAGAGAAACGGTGACAGCTTCGATTTTGTCCCGGGACAGGAAGGCAAAGAGGTTGATGTGGTAAAATCTGTCTATGCCATAAATGATTTTTTGCAGAATAGCTGGGATGGTTCGGCGAATGAGATAGAGCTAGTCACAAATACGGTTCAGCCGAGGGGATCAAAGGAGGAGCTCTCAAAGATTAAGGATAATCTGGGAGGCTTTTCTACAGATTTCAGCAGCTCGGCAGCAGGACGTGCAGCTAATGTAAAGAACGCATGCAGCCTGATAAACGGCAGTGTCATATATCCGGGTGAGCAGTTCTCGGTTTACGAGGCTATCAGCCCTATCACAACTGACAACGGCTATCAGATAGCAGGCGCATACGAGAACGGTCAGGTAGTGGACTCGGTAGGCGGAGGCGTGTGCCAGGTTGCTACCACACTCTACAATGCGGTTATAAGGGCTGAGCTTGAGATAGTGCAGCGCTACAACCATTCCATGATAGTAAGCTACGTAAAGCCATCTGACGATGCGGCAATCGCAGGTACCTACAAGGATCTTAAGTTTAAAAATAATCTGGATAATCCGGTGTATATAGAGGGCTATTGCAGTGGAGGAATCATTACCTTCAATGTGTACGGAGTGGAGACGAGACCCGCAAACAGGGAAATTTCTTTTAGAAGTGAGACACTTTCCGAGGAGGATCCGGTTACGCAGTTTAAGTTTGATGCAGGTCAGCCAATCGGTTATTTCAACACCGAGCAGTCTGCGCACAAGGGAGTGACTGCAAGGCTCTGGAAGACGGTCACAGTCGATGGTACAGTGCAGAGTGATGAGGTATTCAACAACAGCAAGTACAAGTCATCACCAAAAATCGTGACGGTTGGTACAGCAGGAGCATCAGCGGAGGTTGTTGCGCAGCTTCAGGCGGCAGCAGCGGCTAATGATGAGGGCTCGGTTAAATCTATTGCTGCATCTGCGGCAGCAGCGGCACAGGCAGCGCAGACTCAGACACAGGATCCGAATGCGGCAGGGCAGGCACAGGGCGCGCAGACCCAGACGACAGACCCAAATGCAGCAGGTCAGACACAGGGCACCCAGTCGCAGCCGACAGACCAGAATGCAGCAGGGCAGGCACAGGGCGCCCAGACACAGCAGCCGGCAGGACAGACACAGTAAATGCCCGCAGGCAGTTGTTTCTGATGTAGTTATTTGCAATCAATGCACCGGGCTGCAACAGTATACACAGCATATTATTAGGAACAGGAAAACACATGAAAAACGGTAAAATATCAGAGTCGGTTTTAAAGCGCTCTGTCTTAAAACAACTTCATACCAAAAGCGACAGAGTACTTCTTAAACCGGCAGTAGGTGAGGACTGTGCGGTGATTTCCATGCGAGAGGGCGGGAAACCTAGGTTAGTTACTGCTACCCAGACATTCACACTGGATGTCACAGACCGGCATGTGTGTGCCAGCTGTGCGGTTTATGATGCATTGAACAATATTTATGCCATGGGAGCAAGCCCTGTTGGGATAGAGCTGGCTCTGCTTGTACCTACCACAGAAAACGAGGCAAGGCTTCGTGAGACCGTGAGAGCGATTGATGCTGTATGCGAGGAAGCAGGCATTGTGGTGCTTGGCGGACATACACAGGTGAGCCGCGCAGTGAAAAATATCGTGGTGACAGTCACAGCAATAGGTGAGGCTTATGAGCAGGCACTTACACCATCATCGGCAGCAGCACCGGGCATGGACATAATCGTGACAGGTTATGTGGGGCTTGAGGGCACCGCAATTCTTGCGAATGAGAAAAGAGCAGAGCTTGAAACGAGATTTTCCAAGGCATTTATAGATAAATCAGCAGCATATATAGACCATATTTCCACTGCAAGGGAGGCTGCATCCGCGATTGGCGCCGGTGTGGCGGCAATCCATGACGCTTCGCAGGGAGGCATCTTTGGAGCACTCTGGGATATGGCAGAGGCTTCGGGAATTGGTCTTGACATCGATTTAAAGAAGCTCCCTATCAGGCAGGATACGATTGAAATAAGTGAATTTTTTGACATAAACCCGTATAAGCTTTTGTCAGGAGGAAGTCTGATAATCGCAGCTACAGATGGCAGCCGCGTGGTCAGGGAGCTTGAGAAAACAGGCCAAAACGCTGTTATAGTCGGGGCCACAACCGATTCCAACGACAGAGTGCTGATTTCCGGCGAGGAGAGACGGTTTTTGGAGACTGCCCAGACTGACGAGATATACAAGGTTTTAGGCTAATATATTTGAATCAGGAGACTATATATCATGAGAGAAAAGATATTAACATTTATAGAGAAAAACAGCAGGATAAACCTGAAGGAGCTTGCAATCATGCTTGGCGTGGACGAGGCAAGTGTGGCAAACGAGATTGCTGCGATGGAGCAGGAAAACGTCATCTGCGGATATCACACACTTATTGACTGGGACAAGGCCGGCCTTGAGAAGGTCACAGCCATGATAGAGGTCAGAGTGACACCACAGCGCGGCATGGGCTTCGACAAGATTGCCGAGCGTATATACAACTATCCTGAGGTGAAGTCGGTATACCTTATCTCAGGCGGCTTCGACCTCATGGTTACTCTCGAGGGCAAGACTCTGCGCGAGGTATCACAGTTTGTGACAGATAAGCTTTCTACACTGGATCAGGTGCTTTCAACAAAGACAAACTTTATTCTGAAGAAATACAAGGATCATGGAACTATCATGGCGGCACCTGTCAAATCCGATGAAAGGGGAATTATGTCATAATGAGAGACCCTTTATCCAGCACAATAAAGTCTATCCAGCCGTCAGGCATCCGTAAGTTTTTTGATATAGTGAGCGAGATGAAGGACGCGATATCGCTCGGAGTAGGAGAGCCTGATTTTGACACACCGTGGCATATCAGGGACGAGGGCATATATTCCCTTGAAAAGGGACGCACCTTCTACACCTCAAATGCCGGACTCAAGGAGTTAAAGGTTGAGATTGCAAGATATCTCGACAGAAGATACGGCATGACATATGATTACAACAAAGAGATCATGGTAACTGTCGGCGGCAGCGAGGCTATAGATATTGCACTGCGCGCCATGCTCGATGCGGGAGATGAGGTGATTATCCCACAGCCAAGCTATGTTTCATATGTGCCATGTACTGTTTTGGCAGGAGGCACACCTGTGATTGTGGAGCTCAAGGAGGAAAATGATTTCAGACTGACAGCCGAGGAGCTTGAGGCTGCTATCACTCCAAAGACAAAGATACTTATCATGCCTTTCCCTAATAATCCTACAGGCGCTATCATGGAAAAAGCAGACCTTGAAGCAATTGTTCAGGTGGTTAAGGAGCATGATCTGTTTGTGATAAGTGACGAGATTTATTCGGAGCTTACATATGTGGATAAGCATGTGTCTATAGCATCGTTTCCGGGAATGAAGGAGCGCACAGTGCTCATAAACGGTTTTTCCAAGGCTTATGCCATGACAGGCTGGAGGCTTGGATATGCGTGTGCACCTGAAACAATTCTAAAGCAGATGTTAAAGATTCATCAGTTTGCAATCATGTGTGCGCCGACCACGAGCCAGTATGCGGCTGTCGAGGCTATGAAAAACGGCGATGAGGATGTTGCGCAGATGAGGGAGGAGTACAATGCCCGCAGACGCTATGTGCTTCACCGCTTTAAGGAGATGGGGCTTAAGTGCTTTGAGCCTTTCGGGGCCTTTTATGCGTTCCCAAGCATCAAGGAGTTTGGCATGACATCCGATGAGTTTGCCACAAAGCTTCTAAACAGCAAGAAGATAGCCGTGGTTCCGGGAACTGCATTCGGAGAGTGCGGTGAGGGCTTTTTACGTATATCATATGCATATTCGCTTGATGATTTAAAGGAGGCGCTCGGCCGCATTGAGGAGTTTGTCACAGAGCTTCGCGCCGGGATGGATAATAAATAGTTTAAATTGACAGGAGACAAAATGGCAAAGCTGAACATAGTGTTACATGAGCCGGAAATTCCGGCAAATACAGGAAATATCGGAAGAACCTGCGTCGCGACAGGCACGAGGCTTCATCTTATAGAGCCGCTTGGATTCTCACTTTCAGAGAAGGCACTAAAGAGAGCCGGAATGGATTACTGGAAGGACCTCGACGTCACCACATATGTGGACTGGGAGGATTTCCTTGAGAGAAATCCGGGCGCAAAGATATATTATGCGACAACAAAGGGCAGACATGTGTACTCTGATGCTCATTTTGAGCCCGACTGCTATATTATGTTTGGCAAGGAAAGCGCAGGCATTCCGGAGGAGATACTAAAGGAGCATCCGGATGAGTGCATCAGGATACCGATGATAGGTGAGACAAGGTCACTTAATCTGTCAAATTCAGTAGCTATCGTGCTCTACGAGGCATTGAGACAGAATAATTTTGATCATATGAGGCTTGAGGGAGAGCTTCATCACCTGAGCTGGGATGACTAAATCAAGCGGCAAAGCGCATATTTTTGGCAGCTATTTGGGCTTTAACAGCTATGATAATTGTAAATACGGTAGATTTTTAGGAAAAAGAAATGGGCATAATTAAAACAAGCAAATTAGTACATGAATTTATACGAAGAGACGAGGAAGGCAATGTAGAGTCAATCACTACAGCACTCGACAACGTAAACCTCGACATAAAAGAGGGACAGTTTATTGCAATCCTCGGTCACAATGGTTCAGGAAAATCAACTCTTGCAAAGCATATCAATGCACTTCTTGCGCCGAGCGACGGCACCATATGGGTGGATGGCATGGATGTGTCAAAGGAAGAGAATGTCATACCTGTCAGGAAAAGTGCAGGTATGGTTTTCCAGAATCCCGACAATCAGATTATCGCCAATGTCGTGGAGGAGGATGTGGGCTTTGGTCCTGAGAATATCGGTGTGCCGACAGATGAAATCTGGCAGCGCGTGGACTATGCGCTAGGGGCTGTCGGTATGACAAAGTACCGCACACATTCACCGAACAAGCTTTCAGGAGGACAGAAGCAGCGTGTGGCAATCGCGGGAGTCGTGGCAATGGAGCCAAAATGCATAGTATTTGACGAGCCAACAGCCATGCTTGATCCAAACGGCCGCAAGGAGGTCATAGCCACAGCCCATGAGCTCAATAAGAAAAAGGGCGTGACCATTATTCTCATCACCCATTACATGGAGGAGGTGGTCGATGCAGACCATGTCTATGTCATGGAAAAGGGCAAGGTGGTCATGGATGGCACACCGCGTGAGATTTTTTCAAGGGTGGACGAGCTGAAGGAGCACAGGCTTGATGTGCCGCAGGTGACACTGGTAGCCGATGAGCTCAAAAAGGCAGGTCTTGATATCCCTGATGGAATCCTGACGAGAGAAGAGCTTGTAAATGCGCTTGTTGCGCTGAAAAACAGATAGGCGGGAGAAAATATGTCAATAATTCTAGATCACATAAACTATTGCTACAGTGCCGACTCAGCCTACAAGGTGCAGGCACTTAAGGATGTAAGCCTTGAGATAAATGATGGAGAGTTTATCGGAATAATCGGTCACACCGGTTCCGGAAAATCCACACTTATCCAGCATATGAACGGCCTTTTGAAGGCAACAAGCGGTCATATATACTACAATGGACAGGATATATATGACAATGATTATGATTTAAGCAAGCTGCGTCACAAGGTGGGGATGGTGTTCCAGTATCCGGAGCATCAGCTTTTTGAAGAAACCGTTGCCAAGGATATCGCATTCGGCCCTACGAATATGGGCAAGAGCGGTGCAGAGCTTGAAAAAGCAGTAAATGACGCCGCAAGATTTACCGGACTTAAAGACGAACTTCTTGAAAAATCTCCGTTCGACCTTTCGGGCGGTGAAAAGAGAAGGGCGGCAATTGCAGGCGTTATAGCAATGAATCCCGAGGTTCTCGTTCTTGACGAACCAACCGCAGGTCTTGATCCTATGGGCAGAGATGTGCTGTTGAGCCAGATTGTGCAGTATCACAAGGAACGCAAAAACACCGTTATCCTTGTATCCCACAGCATGGAAGACATTGCAAGGGTTGCCGATAAGATAATCGTTATGAACAAGTCAAACCTCGTTATGTTTGATAAGACGAAAGAAGTTTTCTCAAAGGGGCGAGAGCTTGAAAAAATAGGACTTCGAGTACCGCAGATAACAAAGATTATGCTTGAACTGCGTGAAAAAGGTTTTAATGTTCCCGAAGGAATACTTACTGTTGATGAGGCAATGGACTGTATTTCCTCACTGCTTGACAAGGAGGGTAAAATATGGTAAGAGATGTTGCGTTCGGTCAGTATTTCCCTGCGAACAGCGTAATCCACAAATGTGATCCCCGTGCAAAGCTGATTATGCTTGTCGGATTTCTCGTAATTATTTTCTGTACTTTTATGCTTCGCTTGCGCTTGTTGTGCTTTTTACCGCACTTTTCGTTGCGGCAAGCAAGGTGCCTGCAAAGTTCTATTTCAAAAGCATGAAAGTAATTATATTTATTATAATAGTAACCTCAATTCTCAATGTGTTCTACGGTTCGGGTGATCCGCTTGTACAATGGGGAATTTTCAAAATTACCTTAAACGGCATTAACAGAGCAATTTTTGTTTCGGTAAGAATCATCTGTCTTATCCTTGCAAGCTCCTGTCTTACATTCACAACCTCTCCGACAGAGCTTACGGACGCAATCGAAAGATTGATGAAGCCTTTAAATAAAGTACATTTTCCTGTACACGAAATTGCTATGATGATGTCGATTGCCCTGAGATTTATACCGATCCTTCTGGAGGAAACAGATAAGATCATGAAGGCACAGCTTTCCAGAGGTGCGGACTTCGAGAGTGGCAATATATTCAAGAGGTTAAAGAGTTATGTACCTGTATTTGTACCATTATTTGTATCGGCGATAAGGAGGGCCACAGATCTTGCCCAGGCCATGGATGCCAGATGTTTTGACGGCAGCGAAGGCAGGAGCCGCATGAATCCGTTAAAATACAGTGGAACAGACTATGTAATTTATGCTATAGTGTTGGTGTATCTGGGATGCATGATAGTATATAGATGTGTGATGTAGTAAATACCGCGGATGTTATTCAGTGATACCTGAATGATTCGGGATCAAGATTTGCACTGCATACAGACTTGTCTGAGAATGTATTAGAGGCAGGAGAGTAACTCA
>OIYQ01000317.1_pt1 | contig 19967 bp, 28 predicted proteins | sample 1588311 | NCBI WGS metagenome assembly OIYQ01 (sample SAMN03283244) | human gut metagenome | biome: human-associated habitat; material: feces | host: Homo sapiens | place: Peru | collected 2012
TGCTTGCGGAATGAGTAGCGATGAGATAGAAGACCTTTGTGAGAACTATCTGCCGTATGCTCTCAACCCAATGATGACTGCTGGACAGGTGAAGAAGGAGGCGCATATCAGCGAATCTACCCTAAGAAGGGCTATCGCTGATGGGGAGCTGGAAAGCGTGGGGAACGCTGGGGACCATAGCCATTTCTTCAAAAAATGGGACGTTAAGGAGTTTATCAAGAAAAGACTGAAAAGAAACAAGAACTAAGCCCTATCGCAACACGGATAAGCGATATGAATATGGTAACATTTTTATTTGTAGAGTGTGCTATCATTATAATGTTGAGCGTTTCGTTTAATATCTTTGTTTGGTGGACAGGAGATTATAAACGCAAGAAGTGGTTGTTTGCGTGGCTAACATTTATCAATATGATAGCGATTGCTGGAACCATCATTACTTATTTTATGGGTAAATAACTGAATAATGAAGAGAAGCTGCTGAGGCTTCTCTTTTTTGATATGGGTCTATGTCACCTTAAATCTCTGGAAATCAACCACTAAAAGAATGTTTGACAGAGTTATCAAAGAACTTGCCAATTCCTCGTATCTTTGCACACGTAATCGGTTACATGTGTGAATAAACAAAATGTACAACTTTTATTTCTTTAGGAATTATGGCAGAAGAAGTAATTAAGACTACCTCTTGTTGCAACGATGCAATGATGGGTGGTTTGCTTGGAGCGATGGCAAATCGTGACAACAACAATCCTTTGGCAATGGCAGCTATGATGCGAGACCGTGACGATGCCGACATGTGGAACAATCCATTTGCCTACATGATGATGATGGGCGTGATGAAGTGGATGTATGGCGACAACTGGAACAACCGTGACAATGGCGCAGACGTGCAGCGTGCGGAGATTCAGAGTCAAATCGAGAGCTTGCGTAACCAGATGGCAGACAACCAGAACAGCAACTTGCTGATGGGTGCCATTCAGGGTAACGGCAACGACCTTAAGATGTTGGCAAGCAATCTGAACTGTGACTTCAACGCCTTGCAGAACTCTATCTGTGGCATCCAGGCAGGCATCCAGCAGCTTGGCGGTCAGGTAGGATTCTCGGCAGAGCGAGTAATCAACGCCATTTCGCAGGGTGACTTGCAGATGACAATAGCGTTGAAGGATTGCTGCTGCCAGACTCAGCAGAACATTATCCGTATGGGTTATGAGAACCAGATGGGTCAGAAGGACATCGTTAACCAGATGCAGCAGGGCTTTAGCTATACCAACACAGGTATAGAAAGAGCTGCTTCGAATCTCGGTTTCCAGATGCAGCAAGACAAGTGTGACGTCATCCGTGCAGGTGAGAACAACACCCAGCGTATCATCGATACCTTGACCGGTCATTGGAGCCAGGAGCAAGCTAACGAGATTCAGGACTTGAAGTTTAAGAACTCTCAGTTGCAGCAGAACATCTACCTTGCCAATCTGATGAATGGCGGTTGCGGATGTGGCGCAGGTGTAGCAGGTGGCTATCAGTAAAAAAGTAAAGAATGAAACAGAAGCGTAGTGGTATGAACAAGATTTCTCCAGTGGGTTTGGCTACTACAGCATTGGTAGCCAACCAAGTTTCAGTCTTAGCTACTTACAATGAGAAGCTTTGCAGACCTTATTGCGTGAACGGCAACGTGCAGCCACAGGCAAGCATAACTTACAGTTATGAGCAGCCTATCCTTAGCGGTACAACGGTGTTTGTGCCTATCGTGGCAACTATCTCCATCATTACGCCTGTAACAGGCAACAGAAACATGATGAGAGCACAGCCGTTGATTTACACGGAAAGATGGGTAGCAGCCTTCCAAGGGCAGACAGCTCTGCCAACGGCTGTGACCATCGCCAGTGTAGGACGGACGCAAAAGGCTAACGATGTGGTATGCGGAAAGGCTAGAGGCCTGAGCATATTTGACAGTCTAACCGTAGCATTGACTACTGCTTAGTATCATTATAGGGGGAAATGGTGGATGGTTTGCTAGCCATCGTTTCCCTCGCATTATCCATTTAAAAAGATACGATTATGATATTTAAAGATTTAAAGGCAGGTTTCCCAGTCTTTTTGTTTGACCGGGCAACAAGAAAATTCAAGCAGGGTAAAGTGATGAATGCTCCAAGCCCTGATATTAGTGGCAGCAAGCCTAACATGATGCCCCAGATGCCTGGCATGCCAAACTTTGGCACCATGAACGTGAAGGTGAATATTCAGACGGAAGACGGAAAGCAGTCAACCTATTCTGTAGTTGATACTGAGCAAACAGCATACAGCGACACCCTTGTAATCTCTTGTAGTAAGGAGAGTATCATCAACGAGGTAAACGCATTGAAGAACCAAGCCACTGACATCATCAATAAGATGCCGGACTTCGAGCAGACCGTAAAGGACTGTGATCAACTTCTCTCAGAGTTGGACACATCATTTCGTGACCAGCAGAGAACAAATCAGCGGCTCGACAACATGGAAAACAAGTTGGACGAGATTTTCAAATTTGTCAAATCACAAAAACAAGAATGATATGAACTTAGTAGAACTTATCACAAAATATCAGAGTGACGCCACACCGGAGCAGATGGTGAAGGTAACCAAGATCATCGGCAAGTTTGTGGCCATGCACGCAGAGGAAAATGACCTCCTGAAACTCTATAAGGAGATTTATGGGGTAGTGGGTAACGGCCACTTCAACGACTTCTTTGCTGATGTTCAGATCAAGAAGATGGTGTTTGAGGATGACAAGGAGGTTGAGCATCGTGCCCCTTACTATACCATGGCCAAGACGCAGGAAATCTATGAGACGGTGAAGGACGAGATTAGGCCATATAACCAATGGGATTTTGCCGTGGTTCTGAACATGATCTACTCTGACAACTATAATCTGATGAAGAAATGGTTCCCGGAGGACAGCGAAGAGCAGTTGATGGATAAAATGGTGGATCTTGCCGTAAATTGGCTAAGGGATGATGATAACCCTTATGGCCATTGTAAGGCTTGGGGGTACTTCAATCATTGAAATGTTGAATGTTAAGTGTTAAATGTTAACTTTGTGGGAAATTCCATAATGACTAGAGATATATAAAAGAAAACTATCAGAAGAAGAGAATGCAGGCGGAAAATGGGCTTGTGTTCTCTTTTTTCGTATGAAGTTGCGCAACTTATCACAGAGAACCGGGAACGATGGCTTATATTTGCATCGTTTCCATAACGGAGTGGGGACGGATAAATGAAAAAGAAAATGAATGATATTCGAGGTTACTTAATTGGGACACTTTGGACCTTTCTGAGTCTGCTGGTTCCCATCAGTGATTTTATGATTGCCATGATGGTATTATTTGGGCTGAACCTGGTGTTTGGCATCGTGGCAGCAGTGTTTAATAGCGAAGAATGGAGCTGGAAGAAATTCGGGATGTTCTTTGTCTGTTGTTTTGTGTTCTTTGTGACGGTGGCAGCTCTGTTCATTATCGGGCACTTTCTACACTCGGACACAGAGGCCTTGTTTTGCGTGAAGTGGGTATGCATAGCAGCTACTTATCTGTTCGGAACCAATATCCTGAAGAATCTGAGGCGCATGCTGGTCCCTGGGACACCGTTTTATAAACTGGTGGACTATGCCTATTATGCACTGACTCTAGGATTCGTAGAGAAATTCCCGATGTTTAAAAGATACCAAGAATATAAAAACAATAAAGAAAATGGAAATGAAGGAAATAACTAAGGAGCAGATACTGAAGATTATGCCGAATGCGAAAAATAGGGTAGATAAATATTTGCCTTTTTTCAACGAATTGGCAGAGAAGTATCACATCAATACAAAATTACGATGGGCACACTTCCTTGCCCAGATAGCGCATGAAAGCGGTGAACTTCTTTATACCCATGAACTAGGAAAGAACTCTTATTTCACGAAGTATGAGAAGGGATCACTTGGAAAAATGCTTGGCAACACGCATGAGGGCGATGGTGCCAAGTATAAGGGCAGAGGCTTCATCCAGTTGACCGGCCGAAGTAACTACTCAATATTCCAGGCCTACAGTATGCAGCCTGTGTTGGAGCATCCGGAGTTGCTGGAACAGCCGGAACTTTGCGTTGACGTATCGATGTGGTTCTGGGAGACGCATGGTCTGAACGAACTGGCTGATGCGGATAATGTATTGAGAATTACGAAAAAGATAAACGGGGGGACAAATGGACTGGTTACCAGAAAGAAGTATCTTGCCAGGGCTATGGTTGCCTTATAAACAGAATAGCTTATGAAATCGAAACATTTAATTATCTATCTGTTCATTTGGATAGCGTATTTCTCAATGTTGTTTCTGACGAGTTGTAAGACGAAGACAGTGACACAGGAACATTATATTACGGACCAAACAAAGAACAAAAGTTTGGATGCCTCCTGGCAGGAGCGATTTATCTCTGCTTTTGAGCAGATGGCAAATAGCAGGTTCCAGGAGCACGAAACATCTGTCAAGGAAACTACACATACAAAGGATAGTACTTCAACCACTGTAGATCAGAATGGAAAGCCTATCAAGACAGAGTCATGGCACTCTGTTGTGACCAACAGGAACGCAAAAGAAGTGCTGAGGCTAAAGGATTCCATTAACATCATATCTAAGAAGGTAGATAAATATCAACATCTTGTGGTTCAAAAAGATTCGCTGATTCGGTTAAAGCAAGACTCTATCAACATTATGAGGCGAGAACTAACCAAGAATGAGCAGCGACTTGTGACTATAGGGAAGGTAAGTCTTGGCGCGTTAATAGGTATTATCATAGCCATCACAACAGGTATTCTTGTTTGGTTGTGGCATCGTAGAAAAAATGTAAAGTATGAAGATAATAACAATTAAAATCATCAAGAAGAGCGTAATGGGCGTGGTAGAAGGGCTTACTGCCACCATCGCGCAGCATAACCCGGAAGTGGACTTCCAAAGCGTATGGGCCAGTGATGCAGAAGAGGCTAAACTGGATATATACTATCGTGAGGCGATAACCGACCTAGAAAACTTCTTGGCAAGATTCTCTTCTTCGACCACACAGCAGTTTGACCTACAGGCATTGGCCGATGATTTTTCAATCACCATCAAGACTTTGGTTTCTTGGCCACCTAGACTAAGTGGGGTTCTGACGAACCAAATACAGAACTATCTGGTTCATGCTATCCTTGCCGGATGGCTGAGCGACTTCCCGGATATGAACCATACGGACTATGCCAGTATGGGAGCGAGTGACCTTGACGCAATTAAGGAGATTTTGTTAAAGAAAGACTTTAGCTTTGCTGAGGCTGAAAGAAAAGCCGATGATACAACGAAAGAAGGCTCTTCTGCCAGTGATACTTCATCTAGAGCAGTAGATGGTGACGAGAAGTCTGGTTCTTCTCCTATGGTTTCGGCAAGAAGTGGGGATGAAACAGGTAAGCAGGAGAATGCGCAGGGAACTGCCGGGCGGTCTGTAGATACCGATGAAAAAGAGAATGGCGAACTTGCTGTTCAAAGTCGCAGTATAGATGCTGAGGCTAAAAGTCAGAATGAACTGGATGCTGATACACGAAATGTGGACGAAGTAGATAAGGATGGCCAGAGTGGGCCGAAAGGGTCTGAGCGCAATCAGGACTTCGTTTCGCAGCATTTTCATCAGGATCATGTAGACTGGAGCGGAGGCAGGCCACCTTATGAACTGAGGTAGATTTATTAATCATCTAAATATTTCGAAATATGGATAGTAAACTAATTACTTTGAACTTTAGCATGGAGCAGGTATGCAATGACATACTTGCCAGATGCTATGTGTTGAGCCAGGGACTGGTGGATGATGCCCAGAAGGACATCAGAGCCACTATCGAAAGCCCTGACAGTAAAGAGACTCGCAGCATTATTAATCGTGCAGTTACGGAAGCTATCGGTAATATCAAGGTTGCAGCTCAGCGTTATCTGACCTCAGGTAGAGTGGAGGATAACAACAATCTGGAGCGACTGGTGAAGGGTACAAGAAAGTATGTGTACACCGATAACAAGAACGGAACTTGGACGGAGGTAGTGACCACAAGCATCATCGGTCAGGAAGATGAGGAAGTGACTTCTACCGTAAACAAGGCTGGCTTAGATCGGGAGGAAAGTATCTATGAGACTGTGACTCTAAAACTGGAGATCCCGAACTGGAATGTGGCTGTGACGGATGCGCTTAAGAGCAATATGCACCGCTATATGGTTGACTATACGATGAGCCAATTTTTGCAGGATCAGTATGCAGATAAGGCTGGACAGTATGGGAATAGTGCTACAGCAGACTTCAATAACATGAAGAGCAACCTGCTGAGCCGGGATAACTATACTTTGAGACGGCCTAGCTTTACGTAAGAGGCTATTGGGGACAGGCGATAGAATCGCCTGGAACGGTGGCTTTTCTTAATGAAACTTTTTTTCTTCTTTCGTTTTAGGTGTGTTTATGGAAAGAGCCTTCGCTTCGGGACAACTCCTGATTTGCGAAGGCTCTTGTTTTGGGGGAACATGGCTTAAAAAGCCATAGAACGGTGGTTTTTTTTTAGAACTTGCTGAAACGCCTGATGATTTCGAGGCGCGTAGCAAAGTATTGATTCATGGATTTCATCTTCAGATATAGGGCGATTCGGAAGAAACGATAGCTGTGAGTAGCCATGTAGCTGGACTTCATGCCGCCCAAGCGACCGATGTAATGCCAATTCTGATTATCATTGCTGCCATACAACCACATGATTGGGAGGCTGCCAGAGGTGAGGGAATGGATATAGCCTGTAATGGAATCAGGTACGTTATCTTCATCGAACTTAAGTGTACGAGTAACTATGATACCATGATACTCTGTTGGATCTTCGTAATCGTAACCCTTATCAAGCACCATCACGCTGCCATCCCTATATTGTATGTAGGGGTGTGGGTAGGAATTGATAGCCGTGAGCACGTTCTGTATAAGGAAAGTGCTCCAGGCATTATCCTTGATAGAATAGCAGAGTGCCACCGTATCAGCCGTAGAGGCCCTACTCGTCTGCGTAACATCTAAACAGAAGATGCGAGAGTTTTTGTAATCGTAGATAACCTGACAATGCTGGAAGAACTCTATAGGCGAGGAGGTGAAATCTATGAGTTGTCGCATCTGAGCCTTGATTGTCTTGACGGATTCGCTATCCCCTTCTGCATCAACGAAGAAGTTGAGGAACTTACCTAGGCTACCGGAAATATTGAAGCCTGGACCATCTAAGACATCGGACATTGAAACCACTTGTGACTCTGCTATGCGACTGAGGGAGCGGTTTGTGGCGAAGATAACAGACTGGTCTAACTGAGTGATAGACTTCGGATTGCTACAAACCTCACGACTAATTGGGTGGATGCTGCTATAAGTGCCTTTGGAAGAGACTTCCATCGCCCAGATACCATCGGTAGAGAATGCCATTAATGGGTACTGACCAAACTGACCTTGGGAGAGTGCCCTTGTGGTTGAGGCTATGCCCTGGATGGTGCCGATACCCACGGTATTGATTCCGTTTAATGGGAAATAGAAGGCATTATCAGACTCTGAGGTGTAGATCTTATTGCTCATATCGACTACATCATCTACAGAGTAATCGTAGGAGGTGACGATATAGGGCGTTATCTCTTCGGTGAAGTTGCCCATGTGCATAGCTCCATTCAACTCTTCGCATTCTTTGAGCGGAAAGGCATAGATAACATAGGCACTATCGACTGTAGTACAGAAGAATACCATCTTCTTTGCTCTGGAATCGGGATAGTACTTAACCAAATTGGCGAGCATGAATGGTTCTATGCGGTCGGTAAAATCTTCCTCTAAAACATTCTCGACATATTTAGTGCCAGATGTGGTATGAAGCTCTGTGACTATCTTCTTGATGATAAGCTGTGAATTGAAATAGCCAACTTTGCGCAAATAATTACCTTTGGGGAACATGACTTTTCGACAGAAACCAGACATCAGATGTTCTTGTACTCCAAACAGGTTGAGCCGATGGTTATAGACATAGCTACCCTTGGCAGTGAGGAAATTGTGGGTCTTGTAATCGTCCTGCATCTGCTCTTGGAGGGAAACTTGGTATACAGCTGCCTTATCTACAGGCAATTCCTTGTTATCGACCTTGGTAAGATTGTCAATTGGCAAGGAACATATCTTATAAAAGGCTGAAATGTTTTGGTCGTTCGCCTCGGAAGTATCGCCATTGCCAGCAGAGCTGAGTTGGTTATTATAATCATCGTCAGACTTCTTCGGGAAGCGAACACTGACCATTCCATAGCTTTTGCCTTTGTTGCTAGTCCAATGGTAATCTTTTACGTTTGCTCCATTTAACACATAATTAGGCTGACACATCTCCAATACGCTAATCTTGGCACTCGTATCGACATTGGTGACAGGAGGCGTGATGAAAATATCAATAGACTTGATAATATCTTTCCATCGCTTCAACTCGTCAATATCTCCTTGGAGCGCATAGGACAATGCTACATTGTGAGGGAGATACATGAAGGTACATTTGGAAATGCTAGCTTCGATAACGTTGCCCTTGGCATCTTTTCTATTGACGGTTAAAGAATCTTCCCAACCTACTTCCGCACCAGTAACGATAAGGTTATTGTAGTTTTCGCTAGGGAAGCTAATGTTAGCAGAATAAACGGAATAGCTGTTTGGCACCTGAATGGGGATAAAAACAGGCGAGGAGTGCATAATCATGCTGCCATCGAACATGCGATAGCAATAGCGGATGAAGAAGGATGCGTAAAAACGCCCTTGCTTGGCGATAAGATTATTTGTGCGGTTGACTAGGGCGTAGATGCTCTGGGTAATATCGGACTGCTTATCATCCTTGATATTGGCTACTTGGTCGCCCGAGGTGAAGGAATTGCCATTAACCTTGTTGAACACATCGCCACAGCTATAGGTGGTCTGCTGGAAAGCATCATAGAAGCCTTCTTTGCTACCCTTGGTATTAATTCCACCAAGTTCGTAATCTTCTGGCTTATTACTTGGGTCGAAGAAAAAGCTAAGTTCTAGGAATGGTGGCTTCTGACCCTTATAGCTGTAATCGGACGAGGACTGTCCGTTGCTCTCCCACATGGCATAGTGGATGCCATCGGTAGCCACGATGATGAGGGTGTTGCCGATGGAGTTGATAGAGATCACGGTGGATTCGTAGTCGAAGGACTTGATAGGGGTGGACGAGCCTAGCGTGCCATCCTGCATGAACCAATAAATGGAGGATGAGGCTATGGCTATGAGGTGGTGATAATTACCTGTTTCGTGAACATACAATATCTTAGCCACCTCACCATTAACGGTGAGGGGCTGAGAGAGAGGTGTGCCCGAGACGATGGCAGGGCGCAATGCGCCATCGTGCAGTTCTAGGTTGCCGCAGAGGGATAGCGCACCGTTTTCTACTGCCATTTCATCAGGAGTGAGGCTGAGGCCTTTGTATCTAATTGATTGTTGCATATTTCTTAATGTTTAATATTTTATTATCGACAATGCTCGCTGTCGGCCCTATTGACGATTGCTAAGGCTGGACAACTGACGCCATTTACATTGAGATTGATGGTTTCATTAGCCGTAACCAGTTCTATCTGCTTAGTACCAGTCGGGATATTCGGTATATAGCTGAGCAAGAAACTGACGGTAGAAACATTACTGGCATGGAGCTGCCCCTTACGGCCAGACAGTTTGATGCATACTTCTTCTTTAGCTTCTATATCTGGTGTAGACTTAATGACATACATCTGCTTACTTTCTGTATGGAAGCAGAAACAAATCTTATCACCCGGATGGAGATCCAGCAGTTTGCAAGGACTAGACCTTAGAGTGATACGCCCATTCAGATTAAGGGTAAGTCCTCGCTTCTGAACGCGAGGACGATTGAGAATAATGACATCATTTGTTTGCTTCATGATCTGTAGGTTTGTGGAGCCAGAAACGGAAATAATCGTTTTCGGCATCCTGGTTGCGTACTTTGACGTATTCTCTGGTAACATAGAAATGCTTCTTGCTAAGAGTAGGGTTGAGGCCGTAATCATTTAACATCATTGCTGGCTCTACTCTGCCATCGAAGGAAATTTCATACCAGTAGCGATGGAGAAAGAACCATGGACGAAGACGAACCTCCTGAATGGTGGTGTAATTACTCTTGTCTGCCCGGCACGGTACGATGCTCCAGCTACCATCCTGCCAATGCTCTGTGGTCACTTCTCCACCTGGTGCCATTTCATGTTTCTTGATGATGGACTTCTGAATCTTAACGATCAGGCAAACATCAGCCGTGAAAACTTTAGCCATTTTTCCATGGCAGAGCATGACGAAGCGGCCTTTCTTATCAGGAAGTAGGCTACGCTGTTTGCCCGGCTTATTGATGACACAGACGGTGGAGAGGAACTTATGTCGAGCCATTGAGAGAAAATCGGGCAGTTTCGCCTTGGCATGCATGCGGTCGATGACCTTCTGAACCTTTTTGAAGTTTTTCTCTGCCTGAGTCTCATGAATAGTGACCGGAGATTGAGGTAACTGATCTTTTCCATTTTGCTCACGAATCTTCTTAACGTTTTCACGAACCTGCTTCTTAGAAGGTATTTCCAGAAGATGACCCGTTTTCTTATCAAGTCTGTATCTTGTTTTTTGCTTTTCCATAATGAGTTGTCTTTAAATGTTGCCAGAGTTGATGCAAATGATTTCGAAATGATGATTCTCGCAGATGTCGTTGCCGTTGGCCATACGATGATTGAAGGAGCAAGGAATATGCTTGTTGTACAGATCACACTGGAAGCAATGTTCAGGCACTTCTTCCTGTTCTTTGCTGTCTCCATTATCAGTTGCAGGCATTTTACTTGGTACTGCCCTGACAACACGGCCAAAATGGTCATACAGTTGACCGGGAACGATACAGGTTGCCTCACGGAGGGATGGGAGATTGTAATCCATCTTACGGATAAACCAGAGGCGTAGGTAAATGATTAAACGTTTCAACTTTTTCATATATGATTGATGTTATATATTAATAATGTGGGTAAAGGTACGAGAAAAATGAGGATAAAAAGTGATAACTTGCGCAACTTCGGCCATAGTAGACCGAAATGCGCAAGAATTGTCAGTGATTACTCGGTTTTACCGTCCTTATCTTTCTGCTTGTTATCAGTGGAAGGCTCATGCTCGAAGACATCAAAAATCTTGGTCTCGCTGAGGCTCTTCAACTCATAGTCAATAATGGTATCGCCCATGACTTCATCAACATAGCGCTTGGCACGCTCGATGCTCTTGGCTTGGACAAGGTAGTTGACATAGGTACGCTCCTCCTTATTCTTATCGTCAATGGTGATGAAAGCTAAACGAGCCTTGAACCAAAGATCATCGTCATCATTACCAGAGAAGTAAATCTCGTTGTAGTTGGCAGGGTTGATGTTGGCAATCTTAAGTTCACCAGATACATAGACTGCCATGTTATCGATGATACTTGCTTCTGCCTCGGTGAAGGAGAGGGCATCAACAACATACAGCTCCGTTACCAATTTATCGTTTCCATTCTCCTGGGTCTTCTCATAGCGTACCTTGCACTCGAACCATGTGCTTGTACGAGTGCGGAGGGAAGAACCATTACCTGTGCTAATGAAGGACTCCTTTGGCTGGTTCTGAGACTTGTCTTGTGTCTTAGCCTCTTCCTGAGGCTTTTTTTCTGTCTTGTTCATAATCTTAAGAATTTAAATTGTTATTAATAATTTTGTCTATCTCTTCCTGAGGTAGCTCTTTTCCGTCTTTGCCAAGATATTCCTTGCAGATGAAATACATGGTGCCAGGAGGGTCGGGATGGCGGTAGTGGAAATTCAACTCTATATTGGCAAGCTGCTCATCCGAGGAATTAAAGATAGAACGAGCCTGATGTGCTCTTGGCATACGTTCCATGACGTGGTACTGGATGATGTAGCCATCTTTCTTTATCTGCTCGTCTTTGAGAAGAATGAGCATCTTATCTATCTTGGCTTCTTTCTCCTTGATGGTCTTGAAGAGGGAGTTGACCAGCTCCTTGTCGGGCTGTGGCTTCTTCTTCTCTTGGAAATATTGGATGGTTGAGGCTCTAAGTTCTGCCACCAGAAGGAAAAATCTTCCGTTGTCGTTCTGAGGGACATCATTTCCGTCTGCCTTCATGATGATGCCATCTACACGCTTTTCAAGTTCGATGGACTGGCGCAGTATCTTCTTATCGCGGTGTGCCCAATATTCCTTTTCCGTGGTTCGCATAGCTGAAACCAGCTTGCGAAAGGATAATACTGATTCTTCACTCATATCTTATTTGATACCTAAAGTTTGTTTGACTTTTCTGATGCGTTCCTGTTCCTTGGGGAGGAGGTTACCTTTTTCGTCTGTTCGGCAGAGGAGTCTGAGATTTGGCTTGATGGTAATCCACTTGTGAAGACCATCGTGCTCACGCTTTATCTGTCGAAGTTGGGCTTCTTGCAGTCTTTCGTGCAAATGCTGCTCATGACGAAGTTTACTGATCTCGTTCTGTATTCTGTCCATTGTTAAATTCTTCTGAAGGGGTTGTATCTAATATTGAATCCCATTGATCATTACCCACAATATCTAATGCTCTTATAACATCACACACTTTTACAAAGGTATAATCATTCTTATATTTCATATTGTTAATATTGTGAAAATTAAAAGCACAAGCTTGTAGATATTCTTTGAAACGCTTCTTTTCTTCCACAGAGAGGTATGATGTACGAGAGAGAATTTTATTTTCTAATCCCTTTAATGCTACCTCATTTTGCACTCTATATTTCTCTACGCTTGTAGAGAATGAAACAGAAGTTTCATCAAAACGCTTAAAAGTCTTATCTATCATCTTTAAAAACTTGTCTTGACTCAAATTGAGGTCTCCAACCTTAACCTTTAACCAGGATAGAACTTCTTCCGTATCATTCAAACGAGATATTTTTCTTTTGACAGTATCGGAAGCAGAAGCTAACACCTCTAGAGATCTTTCTAGATTGGCATCATTTTTCTTGATAGCCTCTCTGTATGAGATAAGTTCATTACGCTGATCTAGCATAATTCGACTTAAACGCCTGTTTTTGTCATCAAAACGAGCCTTGAAGTTCTCGTCTCTTAACGTGTTAGAGACGATGCCTAGCGTGATGACAAAGACCACGCTGAGGCAAATAATTAATGTTATTGTTACATACATAATTTATAATGTTTAAAGTTCTATTACTTCTGCTTTGTCGGCAGGAATGTCGTAGTAAGGGATGGAATATCCTTTGTCCTTCATTTCGTCTGGGAGATAGCATCGGTAGTATTTTCCGTAGAAGTTTTGCCATTTCTCCTTGACAGTGAGTATTGTTCCAGCCGGAAGCTCAGGCTTCGGCTTGAATGAAGAACGAGGATAACATCCAGTCTCATTCTCATCTGCTGCGCAACAAGATGAGGATTTCCATAAATGAATTTTCATTGCTCTAATTCTTCTTTAAGTTCTACATCATCACCAAGAACATCATTGATTTTCTTTTCGATAAAATCATCAGAAGTATTCTCCTCTATTAGAGCATCAATGTTTGGTAACTCTGCATCAACTTTGTCTTCTTGCATTTTTGAGGTAAGCATACCAATTACTAATTTCGTCCAAGGACTATTAGCTATATCTGTCAATGAATCCTTTTGAAGGTCATAAGCTTTCTTCAACTCTCCGTTATCACGGAAATATCTGAGTACTTCCGTCAATGCAGCAACAAAGTTTTTGTCTGCCATCTGTTCACTCTTTGCTTCTTCCAGTTTAATCATTAGGAAGAGTAAAGATGAATGTAAATCTGTTTTGTTCATACGCTTTACTTCTTTAAGTTCTATTTTTATGGTCCAATGCGAATATCACCATTATCATAGGTTGATACACTGCAAGCGTCACTATACTCAAATCCAGTAGATACGAAAACAGGTTTATCGCCATTTTCTTCTATCAACTTTTTTAGTTCTCTGATAACATCTGTAGCCATAAGTTGACGTTTTGTCTTATATGCATTAGTACTACCAAATACAAACCCTCTTTCTTCCATCATTTTCCGAATTTTTGGGTCTAAGCATATTTTAAACTCTGTAGCCATAACTATTCCTCCTCTTTCATATAAGGACAAACAACTACCTTTCGATAGTACTTACACTTATCCTTGTAATCGCAAAAATCACACAAACAATACGCCATACTATTCTACTTTTATACCAAATGGAACTCCGTCAGCAAAAACAAATTTATCGAAAACCTCTTCGAAAGATATAACAACAGTTGGCGAATCGTACGAAACACCAGTAGTAGCCACCTTTGTGATACAATCTCTTATACCATTAAACCTATCATACGTATATCCAAACGGCTGATGTTTTTGCATTTCCTGCCAGCACTCTTCTGCATTTGCAAATGGGCGGTACTTAGGCTCTTGCTTGATGCGGTAGTCTTGTGGATTCGTTTCGTTACAGATTTCTAATACTCTATACCATTTATCTTCTTCACGGCTTTCTATTTCTTTTCCATCTGCAAATGCTTGCAAAATAGGCAAAAATGATTTAATTTCTGTTCTGTTCATAGTCAATCCTCCAATTCTTTCTATTATTATAATTACTTTAAGAACGACATCCAAATAGTTTGATTCTTAGACGTAGTGCGATGCCCGAATATTGGCTTATAATAAGTAATCGCATTGAGTATGTCTCGAACCTTTATCTGCTGTTCGTTCCACTTGAATATTAGTGTTCCGCCAGTTTTCAGTACTCTCATGCCCTCGTGGATAGAGTCATTGATGAACGCTTGCCAATTTTCGGGCAGTTTGCCATATTTCTTGCATAGCCAGGAGTTCTGACCTACTTTTTGTAGATGAGGAGGGTCGAATACTACCATATTAAACGTTTCATCTTCGAATGGCAAGGCTGTGCAATCGGCTATCATATCTGGTTGCACGTCTAGTTTGCGTCCATCACATAATGTGTCGTGATACTCTCTTATGTCTGTGAAGAGAACATTTGGGTCATGTTTATCGAAATAGAACATTCGAGATCCACAGCACATGTCTAAAATTCTTTTCTTCATATTGCTTTTTGTTTTATTCTTTTATGGAACCAGCGATGGAATCGCTGGGAACAGTGTCTTTTACCCTATTCTTCTTGTTTTCAAAATAATCAAACGTTTATTGCGTTTAACTAGATTTTCTAACTTTTTCATATCAGATAAATACTGATCCACAGTCTTCATTGTCTTTTTCATAAGCTAATTATTCACTTTGACTAAATTTTTGAGATTGTTGAAAGCCTCATAGTCTTCCTTGCTGATTTATTTTAAAGTTCAACCTTTGCATCAGCATCTTCCTCATCGTAAAAGCAATACGGTGCGACTACAATTGTGATGTTCTCATCAATACGGAAGTATGCATAAACCTTGCTATCTTTTTTAGCTTTTGAAAGAAGTGTAATATGATCCTTACCCAGAAGCAATAAAGCATCAATTATTGCTTTTATATGACTATTATTAATAAAGAATCCATCCAGTTCTATGACTGCATCATATTCTGGTTCAATGCATTTTCTGATATTTCGCTTGAAAAAACCAAAACCATCGCATGAAGGACAGTCAAAATCTTTATAATGGGTATTTCCTTTCTTGTCTAGATACTCCCATTCTACAGAACCTGTACCATCACATTCTTTGCAATCTTCTGAATCATATTTCTCAGTTTCTACTTTTGGCAGAAAATCGTATGCTTTCTGTAGGCTTGATAGAGGAATATTCAGTTCTTGCTCTACTGGAGGAATTTTTATATTGAACAATTCTGTTTTCTCATACTCGCGTTGGCAGACTTCTGCATTGATGTAGATAGCCTTGTGGCGATCAGCAGCAAAAACCTTGGTGTCTTTGAGAAGAGGCATTGCAGAGAGGCTTCCTTTGCTATAGAACAGTCCGAGTAGTTTCTGTTCGTCTACATTTTCATATCCTTTCATAGTTCATCCTCCTTGGTAGTTTTACGTTTCCATTCTCCACAACATTCCCAGTGGAAGCGATGATGGCCGAAGCCGTTGCATGTTCCGCTGTACTTACTGTTTGCTGTTGGCCGGAAAAACTTGCAGCTCTTGCAAGAGCGATTGCGGTGAGTGTAAACTATATAGATGAATGTGCTGGCCATCATTACAAGGCACAGCATGATGATGATGAATCCGATTTCCATATTACTTTTTGTTTTTAATGATTTTGTTTAATACCTGCTTGTTGTGCTCAGTATCATCATTGATGAGGTGATAAGAGCGAACTTTCTCGAAGGCGTTGACTTCGGCTGCTTGCATGTAAGCCTTGACCACTTCGATGAAATCTTCTAGGGAACGACAGAGGGCGTACTTGTAGCCAGCGCACTGCCAATAGCCCTGGAAGCGTTTCTGATTGGCAGACTGATTGTTTGTCTTACCATACTTAAGTTCGATGCCCAAGCCGAAGTAAACTTCTGGGTTCTCGTAGATGATGCCTGTCTTGCCATCCTTCATGGAAGGGAGAGCAAGGATGAGGTCGGGAACGCCTGGGACCACGCCCGATGCTGCATTGATGGCTAGCTTCTTGCCACTGGTAGCACCGTCTGCCTCGTTCTTGGGATGGAAGAGGAGAGAGGCATAAGCCGGGTACTGGAGACGGAACCAGCGTACACAAGCTATCTGTAGCTGCCCTTCATGTTGCACCTTCTTCTGTTTGGTAGCAGATTTCTTGGTGTATTCAGGATAATTGCCGTTGAGGCGGTCGATTAATTCTTGTCTGTCCATAATCGTATGAATTAAATTGTTTGTTACTTGTATCTTAGTCGCTGAGGAGAGACTGGAGATAATTCTGAGTCTGATCATCCAAGTCGGCCAGTGACTGTTCTTCTTCTGCCACCGATGGATTCCAGACGATGCCCAGTTTGGCTAGAGTGCCATTCTTGTAGGCATCTATCACCATCTTTGCCATCGAGCCATTCGGGTTCTTCTTGGAGGCTTCTATCCAGCCGAGATACTTCTGCCGTAGGGCTTCGGTCTGTTCTTTCTCCTCAGCCTTTTTGCGCTCTTCTTTCATTCTGAGGCGAGCTTCTATTTCCTCGTTGGTCTCCTCGCGTTGAGGCTGTGGAGGAGAAGGTGGTGGAGAACTTGAATGCTGAGGCTTCTTCCCGGCTGAGGCTACAACTGTAGGATTGTCGAAGGTTCCTTCCATCAGAGCCTCGTAGTTCTTCGGATTGAAGAGCCAGTTGAAGGAGATATAGCATCCACCATCCTTGCGCCCTGAGAGAAGATCGGAGTTGAGAGCCTTTCGAAGCATCGGTTCTATATCCTCGAAGGAATAGTCTGAGATAAACTTTGCCACCATCTTCTTGCGGTCGGGAGTCATCTTTGAGATTGGCTTGACCTGCGTGCCCAGAAAGAGGCGATTGAATATCCTCAGCACTTCCGAGAACTGAACTTCCGGATCCAACGACTTTTTTTCTTTTTCTTTTTTTTGTGTGTGGGTGTGGGCTTTCTCCTTTCTTTGTTTGTTTTCTTTTATAGGGGGTTCGGGGGAAATGTTTTCTTTTATTTGTTTCTTTCCTCTTACTTCTGTGCCCTTACCCTTGCCCTTGTCTGTGCCCTCAACTTCGGCAGAATCTTCGGAATCACCTTTATTTAAAGGGGTTTCGGGATTGTTAATCTGTGCCCTATGTTGTGCCTTTTGGTGTGCCCCTTGTTTAGGGTATGCCCTGGAGCGTGCCCCATCTTTGCCCTTAATCGTGCCCCTATCTGTGCCCTTGCTATCTTGAAGATACGCTGCACAATCTTGTGTATCAGTAACTTGCGAAGTTAAAATCTGTGCCCCTGATTGTGCCCCTATCTGTGCCCTAAAGAGTGCCCCATTCTGTGCCCCTATTGGGTTTTGATAGGGTAGTATGCAGTGGGAGAGGGGATGCGAACTGTTAACATACACTATTGTTGAGGCTTTAGGGGAGCTGCATTTTGTGATGATTCGCTCCTGTATGAGAACATCGATGGCACAGCGGATAGACTTGATCGAGGTATGGAGCCGATCAGCCAACAGACGTAAGGAGAGCGTAGCAGCGGAAGCCTCATTGTGGGTGGAAGACAGGAGCACGTAGATAAGCACCTGCACCACCACCGGACGATGAAAGTAACGCCACTGCAGCAGCTCTGGAGTAAGAATGTAGCCATCTGTTTTCATTTGCTGTTTCTTTTATTTGGAATATAGAATTTACTATCTTATTTCTTTTCTTCTGCCTCGATGGCTCGGAATATCTCGTAAGCCACTTGTGGCACCCAGGCATTGCCGTAAGCCTTTATGGATTCTTGTCGCCACTTGGGGAAAGAAATGGTAAGGCTGTCCACATCAAAGGGAATCCCATCATTTCCTCTACAAACAGGGGATTGAGTTGGGAAGTGCTTCCAGTGACCTTCTTCACAGTGTCGGGCAAAGTCTCGCCATACACATTTCCGTTCACTTTCTTCACCCCAGGATTGGTACATCCCTTCCAGTCTCTCGCTGATGGCGTGTGCATCATGCCGTTGAAGTCGAGAAAGTCGGTCAGTCCATTCGGGCGAAGTGCTCCGTTCTTTCGGCTGTACATCCCTTTTACACCCTGTTCTTTCAGTCCCTTCACTCGGTTGGAGTGTTTTACCTCCATTGCCGTAGGAGTAGGAAGAAGACCATTGACCGCCAAGGCTGTTAGACCTTGCCCCATCTGGGAATTGGGATTGATGGTCTTGGTGAACTTGGTGGCTTCTATGCTGCAAGGTGTGGGAAGCAAGCCTTTTCGAGCGGCGAGTGCCAAGGTTGGGCGTTCTGCTGCATTCGGTGAAAGGCTCTTGTTTATTCTTCCTCCTCCTTTGTCGAGTGCCGTGGGCGTAGGAAGGAGTTGTGCCACTGCCATGTCTTCTAGACCTAGGCTGTGGTCTGTCTTGCCCTTCTTGGGATTCCTTCTTCCCTTCTCGTTGATTTCCATTCCCTTGTGTGGAAAGTCCATTGCATTGGGAGTCGGCAGAAGGTCTAGCGGCATGAACTCCGTCTTGCCGTCCTTGTTGCATTGTTTCAGCCCTTGCGTCTGCACGGTGGGCAACAATCCAAACCCTGTCTCTTCTGTGCGGTGCTCCGACGGCACAAGCTGGAATAACAAGCGGTTGGACGGAATATCCAGCTTCTTCAAGGTCTTGGCAGATTTTGTCGAGTGTGAACTTGCTTTCCTCTCGGTATATGTGATTCTCCTCGAATATATCGTCTGAACGCCCCAACTTAGCGACTTGGCAGGACTCCACCATCGTCTTGATTCCAGCAACGTTCTCACCAACGACCCAAGTGGGCTGAATTTCCCGAATCGCCCGAAGCATGTGCGGCCAGAGGTAGCGGTTATCGTCCGCTCCCTTTCTTCGACCAGCGAGCGAGAACGGCTGGCATGGGAATCCTCCTGTGAGAACATCGACCTTTCCGTGCCACTTGGCAAAGTTTGTCTTTGTGATGTCTTCATAACTTTCTGAGTTTGGGAACCAGTATTCCAGGACCTTTCGGGGAAACTCCTGTATCTCGCAGTGGAAGGCGTTGTGCCATCCCATCCAAGATGCGGCTACCTCAGCCCCACCGATTCCGCTGAATAAACTTGCGTGATTCATATATCACTTGATTGTTTGTTGTTGTTTGCACGGAAGTTTCTCTATGAGCTGGACGTACATCTTGTGTGCAAGGCAGTACTTGCCGTTGATGCAGTTGCGCCCATGCTCGCATAGGTTGCACTCCGCATGAATGTAGGGCTTACTTGGCGTAGCGTTCATAATAGTATGTCACTATCTGGTGCTCGCTAGGGGCAAAGCCGTTGTTGTTGATGGTGAGCGTGTCCACAATCTCGTCGTAGGTGGATTGCGACATTTGTGCCACCACGTTCTCGTCATGTATG
>OIYQ01000319.1_pt1 | contig 19958 bp, 13 predicted proteins | sample 1588311 | NCBI WGS metagenome assembly OIYQ01 (sample SAMN03283244) | human gut metagenome | biome: human-associated habitat; material: feces | host: Homo sapiens | place: Peru | collected 2012
TGGCTCTTTTGGTTTGGGGTTAGCCCGTGGGGCGTGCTACCCCTTGATTGGGGATGAAAGTTTCTCTTGTGAATGAGGAGTTAGGAATGAGGAATGAGGAATTAGGAATTAGGAATGAAGGTGGCGGCTTCGCCGCGAATATATATGGGGCGATGCCCGAAAGTGGTATTTAAGTCACCAGCCACCAGTCACTTGAGACTCCTAATCCCTAGCCACTAATCCCTAGTCACTAGTCCCTAGTCACTAGTCACCAGTTACCAGTCACCAGTCACTAGTCACTAGTCATCAGTCACAAATTTCTAATTCCAATTTCCTTCATTTATGCTATAATGACTATGAGTGTAATCAGCAGGTTTCCTGCTGAAATCACGATGAGGAAACAGATATGAAAATTATTGGTGGAAAAGCCAAAGGCACGAACCTTTTGGCACCCGTAGGAAGAAATACGACGAGACCGACGCTGGGACGGGTACGGGAAAGCATTTTCAATGTACTTGCCAATGTGGGGCTCGTTGAGACGGATGTCCTTGATATTTTCGCCGGGACAGGCGCGATGGGGCTTGAGGCGCTCAGCCGGTATGCATCGTCTGCGGTCTTTATCGACAAGACAACGGGCCGCATCATCCGCGAAAATGCGAAGAAGTGCCACGTAGAAGATCAGGTACAGATCATATCGAGAGATGTAGGGGCTGCGCTGAAGTCTCTTCAGGGCAGGACCTTTGATTATATTTTCATGGACCCTCCGTATCGGAAGGGTTATATCAATGAAGTACTGGCGATGGTTTTCGACTGCGGCCTTCCTGCTGATCATGCGATCATTATTGCAGAACATTCTATATCAGAACCCCCGGATGTATCACTCTTTGCTGACCGGTGTGAAGTCTGGAAAGAGAAAAAAGTGGGGGCCATTGTTGTTACCTATCTGCTATGCAGATCTACAGAGGGAGAAGTGCAATGAAAATAGCGATTTGCCCAGGAAGTTTCGACCCGGTGACCTATGGTCATCTGGATATCATCAGAAGAAGTGCTTGTCTGGTCGATAAACTGATTGTGGCAGCTTTTTTAAATCCGACTAAGCATTATATGTTTACTACGGAAGAACGGTTGGATATGCTTCGTGAGACGACCAAAGACATTCCCAATGTCGAAGTGGATGCTTTTGATGGTCTTTTGAATGAATACGCAGCGAAGAAGAATTGCCATCTTCTGATTCGCGGACTTCGTGCGTTCAGTGATTTTGAATACGAATTCCAGCGGGCGCTCATGATCAAACAGATCGATCCCACGCTGGAGACCGCATTCTTCATGACGGATGGACGCTATTCTTATCTGTCGTCTACCGGCGTTCGCGAGCTGGCCCATTTCGATGGTGATATTACCCGGATGGTCCCGCCCTATGTACAGGAAATGATCAAGAAAAAGGTAGAGAATCGCTGATCGCCATCGGCTTTTTTCTCAAACTTCGAAAAAGAAATGAGGCTTGCAATTATGGACACAAGAAAACTCTTAGAAGAATTAGAAAATGTCATCAATAACGCGAGTGAAGTACCGCTCACCAATAAGAAATTGGTGGATAAGGATGAGATCGAACGACTGATCGATGCCATCAATCAGTCGCTCCCAAATGAACTTGAGAGCGCACGCCGCATCGTCGCGGACAAAGAGCGTATCATGCTCGACGCAGAAAAGAAAGCAGAGGACACGGTGGCGCAGGCGAAGGATTATATCGCCCGCATCACGGAAGAAAGCGAACTTGTCAAGCAGGCGCAGGAGCGTGCCAATGAAGTGATCTCTTCGGCCAATAAATCCGCTGATGAGCTCCGCACCAGCTCTGTCACCTATGCGACAGATGTCCTGAAGTATGTGGAAACAAATATGGAAAATGTCTTAGACAGCCTGAAAAAGAACCGTCAGAGCCTGATCGATTCCAATTCCGCCGCTGCCCGTCAGCAGGAAAAAGAAAATAAGTGATGAGGGGCGGAGTTTGGGGATCAGCACCTGCTGTACCCAATGAGCCCGTTGCATTCTGAGGCATATTTTCATGCGAAGACGGAACGCATGTTACGTTTCGCCGGCGTCATCAGATTGATGGATGATGCTTCAGGACGCGCCTTCATTCCTTATTTCTCATCCCTCTTTTGGGGAAGGGGATAAGTGATATTTCGGTTTTGAATGAAGCATACAGGAGGCCATTCCCATGGGACGAGAAGAGGAAAGCCGACGGATCCTTGTGATCTGTTTTGCGGCGGCTCTTCTGGCTCTGGGAGCGGCCTTTTTTCTGTGGCATACCGCAGGGGAGACGAAAGAGGAGCCGCTTCCTGTGGTCGAGCTTTCCGGCAAGGAGTCTTCCCGGACTCTCCTCGTCTATGTGACGGGTGCCGTGAGGCAGCCGGGTGTCTATGAGCTTCCTGAGGGAAGTCGCTTCTTCGATGCGGTGAAGGCTGCGGGGGATGTGCTGCCGTATGCGGTTATGGAAGATATCAATATGGCCGAGCCGCTTTCTGACGGGATGAAGATCCATATCCCGCTTGATCCGGAGCAGGTGAATGCACGGGGGAGCGGGCTCATCTCTATCAATGCCGCCAGCGCGAAAGAGCTCGAAGCACTCCCGGGCGTCGGTCAGGTGACGGCGGAGAAGATCATCCGCTACCGTGAGGAGCATGGCCGCTTTTCTACGAAGGAGGAGCTCAAAAAGGTGCCCTCTATCGGTGAGAGTCGTTATAAGAAGATGGCGGATAAGATCACCCTATGATGATCCGGCTGGGGCTTTTCTGGAGTGCGCTTTTGCTGGCAGCGGGAGTTTTTCTTTTCGAGGAGCTTCCGCCTTTTCTGCTGCCTTATGGGTATGCCTTGCTGCTCCTTTCCGGTGTGCTTTTCCTTCTCTATGGTCATTTCCGCGGCCGCTTTTCCCTTGTCCTTTTGGGAGCGGCGCTCTCTCTTCTGACGATCGGCGCTTTCCGCATGGCACTCTCTGATGCCCTGTGGCAGGAGCAGTCACACTGGGCGAGCCGAAGCGCCGGCACCTATGAAGGCATCGTCATGGAGGAGCCGCTGGTACAAAAAGGGGAGGAGGGCTATGCGAGATATGCGCTTGCGCTCGTTTCCATCCGATACGCCGATGGGACGCTCCAGCCGCTCTCGGGGACGTGCTACCTCTATGATCAGAAGGAGATCAGGCATTTCCATCCCGGTGACCGCCTTTACGCTGAAGGAGAAATGAGCCCGATCCGCCTGTATCAGAATCCGGGAAAGATCGATCTCACGGGACGCTATCGGAGCCGCCATCTCCTTGGAAGGCTGTATCTCAAGGAAGGCATGCATCCCGCCTTTGCCGGTGAGAGTGGTACCTATCGCATAGAGAGATTCTCTTCGGAGATGAAGCAGTCGCTGAAAGAGACCTTTGCGCCTTACATGGATCCGGTGCGCCTTTCGATCCTGATGACGCTTCTCTTCGGAGGAAATTATAATGATATTCCAGAAGAGGTCATGACGTCATTCTCCGCGACGGGCATCATCCACATTCTCTCTGTCTCGGGCTCGCATGTGGCGCTGCTCTTTGGCTTCCTGTACCTTTTGGGACGCTGGCTCTCGCTGCCGCGACGCCTTGTGATCCTGCCGGCCATCCTGCTTGTGCTGTTTTACGCGGTGCTCTCAGGGCTTGTGCCGCCCGTCATCCGTGCGGCGGTCATGGGGATCCTCTCTGTCGTTGGGATTTTCCTTGACCGGGAGAGGGCGACGCTGAATCTTCTGGGGGCGGCGGTCTTTGGCATGCTGCTCTGGGATCCTTACTATGTGTACGATGTGAGCTTCCAGCTCTCAGTCGGCGCATCCGCGGGGATCCTCCTCTTTTACCGTCCGATCCTCCGCTGGATGAGCCCTTTCCCAAAGCTGCCGAAATGGGTGAAGGAAGGGATCGCGCTGTCTTCAGCGGCGCAGCTTCTCACGATACCGATCATGCTTTATGATTTCCATCGCTTTCCGGTGTATTTCATCTTTGCGAATCTTTTCGTCACGCCGTTTCTGGAATGGGTCATTATCGCAGGTCTTCTCGCAGCGGTGATCTCGCTTCTTTGCCGTCCGCTGATGGCCGGGCTTCTCTATACGGCGGACTATGGAGTCTTCGTATCCCTGCGTCTGAATATGCTTCTCTCCTCGGCCAAGGGAGCGCAGCTTGTGACAGGGGGCCTTTCTTTGGTAGAAACGGTCTTCTACTATGCGCTTCTTGCGATGGTGTATTTCAGAAAGCGGCTTTCTATCCGCTCCCGCATGGCAGCCGGAGGGATCCTGTCGCTTATTTTTCTTGCCATCGCGGCGGCCCAGCTCCTGCCGCCTTCGCCCCGTGTCATCTGCCCGGATCTTGGCGCTGACCGCGGAATCCTCCTTGTCAATGACGGGCGAAACATCTTATACTATAAGGCAAGCCGCATCTCCTCACACACCTCTGTCTGGGAGTGGAATTCCATCCTCGCCTACGAAGGGGTGCAGGAGGCAGATGTACTCATTCTGGATCTGGAAGACGTGGAAAAGCCGCTCCCCTTCGATATGGGGATTCCCGTGAAAGAAATCTGGGTCACGGGCGGCGATCCGGAAAAACTGACGCCGCTTCTGATGAAAGACACGGGCGCACGCGTGCGCCGGCCGGGACGCGCAGGACTTGCGCTGGATGATATGCGTTTCGCTACGAACGGCAGCAGCTGGTGCATCGCGATGGGGGAGAAAGACATTGTACTATCCGGGCGAAAGCCCCTCCCGAAAGCCACGCCTCATACCCTGTGGATCGCCGGCAGCCATGGCTTCCTCGAATACACAGAAAAAGATGTGGAAACCATCGCGCCTGAACTTGTCATCTACGGCGGAACCCGTCTCGTCCATGCCTATGAAGATATGGAGCTCTTCGACTTCAAAGACATCCCATCCGTGAACCTGTACCAGAAGGGGATGCAGGAGGTCGTGTACAAGAATGGGTGGAAGTTGGTGACTAGTGACTAGTGACTGGTAGTGCGATTTGTCAGCTTCTGGACTGGGTGAGAAGTCAGACATCAGACATCAGACGTCCCAGTCTCTTAGTCTTTCACTCTATAAGTCTAATCCCTAATCCCTAATCCCTAGACACCAGCCCAAGTCACTCCCGATTCCTGTTTACATTTATACAAGGACGAACACTTATGCCTGCCAAAAAGTTAAATAAAAAAAACTGCTGTTTTCTCTATGGGGAGGATCTGGTATCTCTGGCTCTCCGGCGGGAAGGGCTGCTCAAGGCCTATTTTGAAGGAAATCCGCCCGATCCTGTCTCGTTCGATGGAGAGGGAAGTCTGGAAGAGTATGAGAATGCCCTCGCAGGGCAGTCACTTTTTTCCAGTGCGACGGCGGTCGTGCTGCACAATCCCCCTTTCCTGAAGCGCATTTCGAAAGCAGAGAAAGAAGAAAAGGCGGCCCTCCACTTTGTAGAAGTGCTGCAAGGCCTGCCGCCTGATATTTTCTGCCTGATCCAGCTCGATGGAAAGCCGGACAAGCGAACGAAGATCGTGAAAGCGCTGCTGTCGGTCTGCTATAGCGAGGAGCTCTCGCTCCTTTTGCCGCGGGATGCAGCAGGTGCGATGATACGTCTCCTGTCAGCAGCGGGTAAGCGCGTCGATTTCCCCGCACAGGCTTATTTGGAGGCCGTGCTCTCCTCGTGGGATACGATTTCCCTTCCCCTTTTGCAGACGGAATGTGATAAGATTGTACTGATGTGCGGGGACAAGTCTGTCGTGACGAAAGAGCTTTTGGCGCTTGCACTCCCCGACTACATGAATCAGGGAATTTTCAAATTCGTCGATGCTCTTCTGGATAAAAAGTCACAGGTGGTCTTAGAGAGTGCGGACCGCGTCTTCACGGATATGACTACTACGATCAAAAATCTCGGTCTCCTTTCTTCCAAATTCCGCAAGATCAAGATCTTGAAGGAAATGGAAAGGAACCGCGTACCGCCTACCCGTATCCAGCAGGCGCTGGGTGTGAGATCTTCCTGGCAGTGGCGGGCTGTGCAGGCCGAGGCAAGGAAGGTCACGGAAGAAGAGGCGGAGTGGTTTATTCTGGAGATCATGAAGTACCAGCTCGCTTCCCGCCAAGGCGCCTCGGAGCTCGAACTCAAAGATTTGCTGCTGAAGTATTGTTTGAGGAAATAAGTGACTGGTGGCTGGTGACTGGTGACTGGGATTCCTCGTAACGTCATCCCGAGCGTAGCCGAGGGATCTCTATTGCACTGCGATAATCAGCACGTATGCACTGAGGGAAAACGATGGCTTGGTGCTGCCTCATATGCGACAATGAGCGCTCTGCCATAGAGATTTCTCGCTTGCGCTCGAAATGACGACAGTGCGAAGCGCTATCAAAACTCCGCGGCGCTTCTGATTTTTATGCGCCGCACCACAACCCTGAACCCTGAACCCATAACCTCAAATGTCATATACGAAACGAAGGGACTATCATTGACTAAAAGACGATACCGCTGGAAGCGGATATTCGGACTGGTTTTCACATTGGCTGTTATCGGCATCGGAAGCGCGCCATTTCTATGGACGAGTGACGGCAAGGTCATCCCCGGCGTCACCATTCATGGGACAATGGCAGGCGGTGCGACGGAGGAAGAGCTCAAAGAGCTTTTTTCCGTGAAAAATGCGGATCTTTTGCATGGGAAGCTGCTACTCACGAAGGGGGATGTTCACGAAGAGATCTCTTTTCAGTCGCTTTCTGTCCGCTATGACGAGAAAGCCATAGAGAAAGCCATGGCGCTTGGTCGGACTGGCGGGCTCTTTCAGCGCTGGTGCGATCGCTGGCGGATCCTCCTCACCGGGCATAGTGCGGCCATCGATGCTTCTTTTGATGAGGAGCGGCTCACGCAAGACATCGCCCATCTGGCCAACAAGTATGCGAAGCCGCCTGTCAATGCGAAGCCCCACTTTGGGAAAGACGGTTCCGTTTCCTTTGATGAAGGCCGTCCTTCTATGAAAATCGACGAGGCGGCGCTGCAGGAAGCAGCTGCCCTCCAGCTCCAAAAGGGTGAAAGCGGAGAGGTGGAGATCCCAGCGACAGATATCCAGCAGCCGAATATGACAAAAGAGGCTGCCAAGGAAATCAATGCGGTTCTTGCTGAATACACGACCACCTTTTATGCCGGCGGCAACCGCAGCAGAAATATCGAGATCGCTGCAAACAGTATCAGCGGCAGGTACATCGCACCGGGAGTCTCTTTTTCCTATAACCAGGCGACAGGCTCCCGTTCCAGCGCGAATGGCTATCTCGAAGCCCCTGTCATTATCAATGGCAAGGTCGAGCCGGGAACAGGCGGCGGCGTCTGTCAGGTGAGCACGACGCTCTTTAATGCCGTCATCCTGTCAGGGCTTGCCGTGACAGAGCGTACCTGTCACTATTCGCCGGCATCCTATGCGCCGATCGGGCGTGATGCGACCGTCGCGGAAGGTTCTCTGGATTTCTGCTTCCTGAACCATTTGAAGCATGGCGTCTACATTTATGCGGTCTACGAACCGGGTGCTGTGACCGTGCGTATTTTAGGAAATCAGGAGGACAAGCCTTCTTTCGTAGAAATTACGCAAAAGAGTGACGAAGTCCTGCCCTTTAAGACCGTGACCCGTATCGACCCTTCGCAGGAAGAGGAGAAGAAGGTCGAGGAAGGCCACGAAGGACACAATGTCCTCGTCACGCAGTCTGTCAAGTGGGCTGACGGCCGCATCTACCACGACAGCTTCTTCTCTGACTATGAACCTGTCGATACTGTCATCACCTATAAGGTGAAACCGGATGATCCTCCCCAGCCATCCGAGCCGCCCTCCCCTAAGGCAGTGAAGAAGGGAGCATGAAGTGATGAGAAATGAGAAATTAGAAATGAGAAATGGTGGAGCGGCGCATCAAAATATAGAAGCGCCGCGGAGCGTAAATCATGGCAATGCCTGACGGTGGCATTTAGTGACTAGTCACTAGTCACCAGTCACTAGTCAATTGGGATTTCTAATCCCTAATCCCTAATCCCTAATCCCTAATTTCTAATGTCTCATCCTAAAAAGTCGAAATGCCACCACCTGTGTTATCTATACCTCGAAAGGAGATCCTATGGGAAAGTATCGTCTGAAGTCCCGACAGGCGGGATCCGTCATCACTTTGATGGAGATCGACACCGAGAGCCGCGCATGGTACATCAAGGCCGACCATAAAGAAGCCGCATTGAAGGCACTCAAAGATATGGGGCCGGCTTTGGCATGCGTGGAAACGATCTATATCAATGGGGATGATGTGTCGAGTGTGGTTTTTGCGCCCGCAGCGCCCATGATGGATCCGGATATGCCGCCGGCGGATTTCCCGCCGCCGGAAGAACCCATGGAGAGCTACAGTCTTGCGCCGGATATCCCTGTCTTCCCGACCGCTGACGACATCGCCGCGGCGCAGGAAGCGGAAATGACGGCACCGGCAATGGCAGAAGAGATACCGATGCCTGGGATCTCCATGCCGAGCAGTCTGCCATCTCTTTCGAGCGTCCTGCCGAAGAGTGCTTTCATAGCGCCTGCACCCGCTGCAAAAAAAAGCGGCGCAGTGAATGGCATATACCTTGGCAGGAAACATATCACGGGAGAGGCCATCGAGATCCGCAGCGTGAATGAAGAGAAGGATGGTGTCATTTTTGTCGGCACGGTGATCTCTATCGAGGTCCGCGAGCTTCGCAGCAAAAAGAAGCTCCTTCTCATGAATCTGGCCGATGAAACGAATGGCATCCCGTGCAAGAAATTTTTCGACCGCCCCGAGGAGGCAGAAGCTGTCGAGTCTTTGAAACCGGGGACGACGGTCAAGGTGCGCGGCAATGTGCGCCTCGACAAGTACTCCGGCGGGCTTGTGCTGGAGCTGTCTCAGATGGAAAAGGGCGAGACAGTCAAGATCGACCACGAGGACAATTACGAGACGCCGCGCGTCGAGCTCCATCTGCATACGAAAATGAGCCTCGATGGTCTTATCGACAATGAAGAGATCATCAAGACGGCAGCAAAGTGGCATCATCCGGCGGTCGCGATCACAGACCATGGCGTCATTCAGGCATTCCCGAAGATCCAGGACCTCGCAGACAAGTATCACCAGAAGGTCATCTATGGCATGGAGGGGTACATGATCGATGAGATCCCGGCAGATCCGGACGCCGACCGCCAGCAGTACGGGCATATCATCATCCTTGCGAAGAACATTACCGGCCTGCGCAACCTGTACCGCATGGTGACACTGTCGCACCTCAAATTTTACAGAAAACGCCCGCTCATCCCCAAGCCCATTCTGGAAGAGCTTCACGAAGGATTGATCTACGGCTCCGCCTGCGTCATGGGAGAATTCTTCCGTGCGGTCCTTGCGGGGGAGAGTGATGAAGAACTCATCCAAAAAGCCAAATTCTACGATTACCTCGAAGTCCAGCCGCTTGGAAACAATGAATTCCTCATCAATGACGACAAGTATGGCAAGATCAATACGAAGAAGGACTTAGAAAATCTGAACCGCAAGGTCATCGAGATCGCCGACAAGGCAGGCATGCCCTGCTGCGCGACATCCGATGCCCATTATATGTTTGCGGAAGACCAGAGAAATCGTGACATTCTCCTATCAAACTGGGAGAAGCCGGGGAAGATCGAGTCCCATCCGCCCGTCTACATCCGTACCACACAGGAAATGCTGGACGAATTCAGCTACCTTCCCAAGGAAAAAGCCATCGAAATCGTCGTCACGAATACAAGAAAGATCGCCGAGCAGTGCGAAGTCTTAAAGCCGCTCGCCGAAGAGTGGAAGTCCTATAACCCGAAAATCGCAGGTGCGGATGAGAAGCTGGTCAAGATGTGCTACGACAATGCGAAGGCCATCTATGGCGATCCGCTCCCGAAGGTCGTACAGGACCGCCTGACGCTCGAGCTCACGCCGATCATCAATCACGGCTACGGCGTCCTCTACTACATCGCGCACAAGCTCGTCAAACACTCGAATGACCGAGGCTACCTTGTCGGCTCGCGAGGATCTGTCGGCTCCTCCTTCGTCGCGACGATGTCAGGCATCACAGAGGTGAATCCTCTCCCGCCGCACTACGTCTGCCCGAAGTGCCACTGGACACACTTCTTCGAAGACGGCTCTGTCGGCGGCGGCTTCGACTTGCCGGATAAGAAATGCCCGAAGTGCGGGAGCGACCTCTCAAAAAACGGGCATGACATCCCGTTCGCCGTCTTCCTTGGATTCGATGGAGACAAGGTACCGGATATCGACCTCAATTTCTCCTCCGGTGATGACCAGGGCGTCGCGCACAAGTACACCGAAGAACTTTTCGGCCGCGACAATGTCTTCCGCGCCGGCACCATCGCAGGCATTCAGGATAAAACGGCTTATGGCTTCGTCAAGAAATACGCAGAGAACCGCGGGCTGACATTCAATGATATTTTCATTGAAAAACTCTCCGCCGGCGTGGCCGGGGTGAAGCGCACGACCGGCCAGCATCCGGCAGGCATCATGGTCTGCCCGCGTGATATGGATATTCATAATTTCACGCCGCTCCAGTACGCCGCGAATAAAAAATACCTGAAGGATGAGAATGGCCGGCAGATCCCCGGGACCATCACCACACACTTCGATTACCACTCCATCTCCGGCCGTATGCTGAAGCTGGATATTCTGGGCCACGATGATCCGAAAGTCATCCGTATGCTGCAGGATATCACCGGTATCGACCCGCTGAAGATCCCCTTTGATGACCAGAAGACACTGTCCCTCTTCAGCTCGCCAGAGGCACTGGGTCTGACGCCGGATGAGCTTGCGAGTGCGATCGGAAATAAAGGCGTCACCGTCGGAGCCCTCGGCCTGCCGGAATACGGGACGCCCTTCGTCCGTGGCATGCTCGAAGACACGCGTCCGAAGAATTTCTCGGAGCTGGTCCGTATTTCCGGCTTCTCCCACGGCACTGACGTATGGCTGAACAATGCCCAAGACCTCATCAAGAACGGCGTCGTCAAACTGGAGGATGCGATCTCTACCCGAGACGACGTCATGAACTACCTCATCCAGCATGGCGTGAAGCCCCTGACATCCTTCAAAGTCATGGAAAATGTCCGTAAAGGCAAGGGCCTCGAAAAAGGCGGCTCGAATAACCGCGCCGAGCTTGACGCCGCGCATGTGCCGCAGTGGTTCATCGACTCCTGCCTCAAGATCGGCTACCTCTTCCCGCGAGCCCATGCCGTCGCCTATGTCATGATGGCCTTCCGCATTGCATGGTTCAAGGTCTATCAGCCGCTGGCCTACTATGCCGCTTACTTCACCATCCGCGCCGAAGGCTCCTTCAATGCACCCGTCATCCTGCGCGGCCTTGCGTCCATGAAGCAGGAGCTGGCCCGCATCGCAGCGCTCGACAAGCCGACAGCCGTGGAAAAAGGAAATGCGACCGTCATCGAAGTCGCTGCTGAAATGTACCTGCGCGGACTCTCCTTCCTGCCGATTGATTTGGAAAAATCTGACGCTTCGCAATTCCTCATGGTCGATGGGAAACTCCTGCCGCCATTCAACTGCATCCCTGCTCTGGGTGATGCCGTGGCTAAGGAGATCGTCCTTGCCAGACAGGATCATCCCTTCACCTCGAAGGAGGACCTCAAGAAGCGAGGCAAGGTCAGCCAGTCCATCATAGATACCTTAGACTCCATGGGCGTCCTCAAAGGATTGCCGGAAGAAGAACAGATGAGCCTCTTTGCGTTCTAGTCTAGTCGCTGGCGCGACGGGTTTAGGGTTCAGGTTGACAGGTTCAAGGTTGCGGAGCGGCGCATAAAATAAGTAGGCGCCGTGAGTTTTAGATAAGTCGAGGCGTTGCAAAGCGGCGCAAATAAAAATGCCAACCCCTTCCTCTGCGCGGGTTTTCCTCTTTTAGAGGAAGCGGATCGCGATAGTACTCCCTCCTTTCAGAGGAAGGAGGGAGAATTTGGAATGCGGGCATTGCCTCATATATACTCGCGGCGTTTTTGATTTTTATGCGCCGCACCAACCCCGTAGAACCCTCTGAACCTGTAGAACCCGCTGAACCTCTTTCGCACGCAGGCAACGCCCCGAGGGGCTAACCCTGAACACTATTTCCCTTAGCCAATACGATAAAGGAGAACATCTATGTCCCAAGACTCTCTATTTCACGCCACCACCATCCTCGCGGTCAAGAAGGATGGACACACCGCCGTCGCCGGCGACGGGCAGGTGACCATGGGCAATGCGGTCATCATGAAGAATACCGCCCGCAAAGTGCGCCGCCTCTACCACGGCCGCGTCATTGCCGGATTTGCAGGCTCTGTCGCTGATGCCTTTGCGCTCTTTGATAAATTCGAGGCGCGCCTCTCCGACTGCAATGGCAATCTCGTCCGCGCAGCCGTCGAATTTGCCAAGGAGTGGCGTCGCGACCGCGTGCTGCAGAAGCTCGAAGCCTTTCTCATTATGACCGACGGCGAGCACCTCTTCCTGGTTTCCGGGAACGGCGAAGTCATCGAGCCGGACGACGGCATCCTAGCCATCGGCAGCGGTGGAAACTACGCCCTTGCCGCCGCGCGTGCTCTGGTCTCCGCGACCGATCTCTCCGCCCGCGACATCGCGGAGAAATCCCTGCACATCGCCGCCGACATCTGCGTCTATACGAATCACAATGTCATCGTGGAGGAAATCTGATGAACGAAAATGCAAACCTGACCCCGCGAAAAATCGTGGAATACTTGGACCAGTACATCATCGGGCAGACCGATGCGAAGAAATCCGTGGCCGTCGCCCTCCGGAACCGCTGGCGCGCCAGCCGCCTCACGCTGGAAATGGCGAAAGAGGTGAGCCCGAAGAACATTCTCCTCATCGGGCCGACCGGTGTCGGCAAGACAGAGATCGCCCGCCGCATCGCGACCCTCACCCGCGCCCCCTTTGTCAAAGTCGAAGCGACCAAGTACACCGAAGTCGGCTACGTCGGTCGCGACGTCGAGTCCATGATCCGCGATCTTGCCGAAGAAGCCGTCCGCCTCGTGAAGAAAGAAGAGAGCGCCCGCCATGGCAAAGATGCCGACGAAGAAGCCATTCACCGCATCGCGGAAGCCATGTGGCCCTCCAAGAAAGTCGAGACACGAAGCCCCATGGACATCATCTTCGGCGAAGCAAAGAAAGAGACGCCGATGGATGAAGGCGAGAAAGAGCGAAGAAAAGACCTCGAGACGCGCATCCGAAACGGCGACCTTGACGACCGCGTGATCGAAATCGAAGTGGAAGAGAAAGGAAATCCGGGGAACACCGACAACGAACAGGCGAACCAGATTTCCATGATGCTCTCCTCCATGATGCCGAAGAAAATGAAAAAGAAGAAAGTCACCGTCCGCGACGCGAAGAGAATCCTCACGGAAGCCGCTGCCGATGAGATGGTCGACATGGAAGTCGTCAAAGACAAAGCCATCCACTACGCCGAAGAACGCGGCATCATCTTCATCGATGAGATCGACAAGATCGCAGGCGGTCGCTCCTCCGGCGGCCCCGACGTTTCCCGAGAAGGCGTGCAGCGCGACATCCTCCCGATCGTCGAAGGCGCGACCGTTAAGACCAAGTACGGCCAGATGAAGACCGACCACATCCTCTTCATGGCCGCCGGTGCCTTCCACGTCTCCAAGCCCAGCGACCTCATCCCCGAGCTCCAGGGACGCTTCCCGATCCGCGTCGAGCTTTCAAGCCTCACCAAGGATGACCTCCGCAGCATCCTGACTGAGCCAAGGCAGGCCCTCATCCGCCAGTACACCGCGCTCCTTGAGACCGAAGGCGTCGACATCACCTTCACCGAAGACGCCCTCTCCGCTATCGCCGACATCGCCTCCCGCGTGAATACAGAGACCGAAGACATCGGCGCCCGCCGCCTCTATACGATCTTGGAGCGCGTCTTGGAAGACCTCTCCTTCGATGCGCCGGACCTCGAAGATAAGCACGTCACCATCGACGAGAGCTATGTGAGAAATAAGCTCGGCGACGTCACGGAAAATATAGATATTTCGAATTACATCCTGTAGCCCTTTGCGTACAGGATAAAACCGCCGGAAGGGAGATCCATTGTGGATCACCTTCCGGCGTTTTTTTTGATGGTGCAAGGTTATGCATGAAACGAGGATGAAGTAAAATAAATTTTATAATGACTCTGTTTTTGTCATGACACATGGTATATAATTAAAAATAAAATATGCAGGAGATGAGGAGGATGGGAATCATGAGACGAAACCATATGAAATGTGATTTAGCAAAGTACTTTGACCTGCCTGGAAGTCTTGAGGGGCGTTTATTTCCCTATTCATTTTATCATGCGTGTTTGTAGACGTTGATTTTCTATAAATGCGCTTTTTTAGTGTAGTGTTTTGAATTGGAGAGTGCGTGATGGGATTTATTCAGTTTTGTAAAATGTTTTTTTCTGAAACGATAAATTGGGTGTTCATTGTGGCCTTCGTTGCTACATTCCTTTTATATAAATACCATTTTGTAAAACCATTGGACGCTCGGTATAAAGAAATAGAGACATATCTTGATATATTGAAAAAATACAATCCGCAGAATGTCAATGCTTATTTTGAGTCATTATCTCAGGAAATGGAGAATAGTGATCTCATAAAGGGGATTTGGAGAAAGTATCAGCGGACACTGATTTCTATCCCCGGGAAAGATGGGCTGGAGAAGTATTCGACTGTTGAATCTGAGTCCTATTTTTCAGTTGCAGCATTTACCGAGGGCATGAAAGGCGGACTTTGGTCGGGGTTAGCGGGGACTTTTACCGGTATCGGCATTTTAGGTACTTTTATAGGGTTGACTATTGGTCTGGCAGGTGTAGATACCAGCAGTACTGGCGCGCTTTCTTCCAGTATCAGTGGTCTTCTTGGCGGGATGAGTACTGCGTTTGTGACATCTATTTTCGGTATTGTGAGCGCTATTGTATTTGGCGTGTGGCATAGTCAGAATATGAAAAGGTTTGGCGATGCGGTTTCCTGTTTTACTGATGCACTGGATCAGGTCTTCATTCGCAAAAGCGTGGAAGAAATCCTGCTCGAAGAGCTGGCAGAAAGCCGGGCGCAGCGGGCAGCGATGGAACAGCTCAGCACAGATATGGCTATCTCTATTTGCGATCATCTGCCGGATGTGTTGGATCAGCTGGCGGAGAAGATGGATAGTGCCATGAAGGGCAATCTGGATACTATGCTTGCGGGACTTTCAGAAAGACAGGATAAGCAAACTGAACAGCTGATGCAGATTTCATCTAATACCAATTCCCTTGTAATTGGCGGTTTTGACCAGCTGGGGGATGTTCTGAAAAAAGGTGTTGGTCAGGGGGCAGAAGAATTAGGAAATTCGCTGAAGAACTTGTCTTCCGATATTGCATCTCTTGCGGAAGGAATTCGGGACATTCTGGACCGCTCGACGAAGGCCTCTTCGGAAGCCAATCAGAAAACGCTGGATGCGTTGAATGAGGCGATTTCCAAAATGAATGAGACCATGGAAGGCATGGCGAATAAACAGACGGAAGAGACGGATAAAAATATTCAGAGGATGACAGCTCTCATGGAAGAGATGAAAACGACCATGAAGGATATTTTTGACGAGATGGCAGCGAGTGCGAAGGAACAGCGCACAGAAATTGGGAAAATCGCTAAAGACAGTGCTGACCAGACGAAAGAAAATCTGGGCGCTATCAATGCCAGTGTCAAGGAACTCATGGCGGGGATTGGCGGACAGATGCAGCAGATGCAGTCGATCATTGGGAAATTTGCTATAGAAAGTGCTGACCAGACGAAAGAAAATCTGGGCGTTATCAATGCCGGTGTCAAGGAACTCATGGCGGGGATTGGCGGACAGATGCAGCAGATGCAGTCTATGATGGATACGCATGAAAAACATATGCAGGAAACGCTCGATCAGATGCGGCAGGCGGTGTCCTCTTCTGGGAATGTAGTGAATGCGGCTGGTAAGACGGTAGAGGCGGCGGGCAAGACCGCCAAGGTATTCGTAGAAGCGGCGGATGATGTTTCTATGAAATTGAAAACAGCGGCAGAACCTTTACAAAAGGCAGCCGAGCCTCTGCAACAGGCCGCTGCTAAACTGGACAACGGCGTGCAGGTGCTGGCTCAGTCTATGACAAAGCAGCAGGCGGATGCAAAGAGCGTAGCAGAGTCGATGCAGAAGATTTCCGGCGATTATATGGAATCTTCTCTGTATGTAAAAAGCGCACTGGAAGAGGCGAGGAACTCTTGGACTGCCTACGAAGACCGTTTCAAAGGGGTCAGCGGAGAGTTGGAGAAAGCTTTTGTACAGCTGGATAATGGGATGCAGAAGTATAACAAAGCCACCAATGAGGGCCTGATAGCGAAGCTGAAAGAATTTGATGAAACGATTTCGACGGCGGTTGATACATTGGCCGGCGTAACGGAGGAGGTAAATGAGAACATTGAAGATTTGACAGATGCCATTAAGAAAATGAGATAATCGAGGTAAGAATGCACTATGCGAAGAACTCGTGGAAATACACAAATGCAGGAAAATCATGAAAATGCCTTTAACCTGTCCATCAGTGATCTCATGGCAGGGATGCTCTCTGTTTTTATCCTGGCGGTCTGCTACTTCATGCTGAATTTGGGACAGGTAAAAGATCAATATATGGGAAACAATGCCAAAAGAGACCAGCTGCTTGAAGAAATCCAAGAGGAGATGAGTGAGCGGGGAATCTCTGTTAAGATCGATAAGAAGCAGGGGGTTCTCCGTATTCCGGAAGGCGCACTTTTTGCACAGGGAGAAGCCGATGTCAAAGAAGAAGGGCAGCAGGTCATCCGGAATCTGGGGGATGTCTTGTACCAATTACTCGATAAAAAAGAGTATAAAAATGTGGTAGAAACTGTCTTTATCGAAGGGCATACGGACAATGTGGATATTCATACGGATGAATTTCCATCGAATTGGGAGCTGTCTACGAAGAGAGCCATCAATACATGGAATCTGATGCGTGGGGATGTGCCGGAGCTGGATAGAGAAAAGAATGCCAATGAGCAGCCGATATTCTCTTGCTCCGGCTATGCAGATACCAGGCCCATCGTGGATGATGAATATGATGAGGACTCAGAAGAAGGCAGGCAGGCGAACCGGCGTATTGATTTGCGATTTACAATGATGCCTCCGGTGGATGAGTCCAAATAGTGATTTTATTCTGAGAGACGAGTGTGAAGAGGATGAGTGAATTAAGTCAAAGTATTGCCCGGCTCACAATGAAAGCGACGGCACTTAATCGTCAGGCTGGGGAAAGTCATGAACGATGGAAGGTACTTCGATTTCCTCATACGGAGGCGGTGTGCAGAAAACTCAGCGGGATGGCAGATCGCATGATCTCAGTGAATCCTATTGATTTGCAGGTACTGGTCAAAAAGGCGGTACGTATGTATCAGGGAAGCCGGGAAGAGTTCAACTGGCGGGAGATCAGAAGTCTTCCTTTTGTGATATTTTCTCCGGAAGTAACGCTGCCTGCGGCCCGGTATATTTTGAAGCAGATTGATTTAGAGAAAACGACTTGTTTCCGGCGGCTGCTTTTTGCTTATTTTCGTGGCTATAAGCCGAAAGAAAGCAAGACGGAATGGATACGTACCGTGCTTTGGAAACAAATGCAGAAAAATGACCGGAGGGTAAGAAGTATCCATTTTCTGCAGGATTTCCCGCAGCTTCTCGCCAAAGATGGTGTTTCTCAAATGGCAGAATTCTTTTCTGAGGGGGATCTCTATGGCGGACTCCAAACATTGTCTTTTCCGTCTACTTTATATGGAAGCAATTTTGTGAAAGCTGCTATAGTGAATGCGTTTCAAATGGATATCGGATTGGATGCGAAGCAGAACCTGCTTAAAGATTTGACGGAAAATCCGGTTTATAAAGGGTTGGTTCCCAAAGTAGTCGGGCCTGTCATCATCAGTGTGGACGAAGAAGGCGGTGACAGTGCGAAGAACTGGCTGATGCAGCTTGTTTTTCGGTACATGGGAGATCCAAGAGGAAATAATACGGCTTGGCTATACGTGGAAGAAAAAGCAAAGGAAATTTTCTTGCATTGGCTGGTCAAAAATGACTTTGCCGTGTTCTTTCATATCATTGCCAGCACGGCCGATAGCATGTGGAAGTATCGTCAGGCTTTTTGGGGCGCGTACATGGATGAAATACGTGCTTCCCGCATCATCATAGGCCAAAAGGCAAAGCTCATTCTGAATCAACTGCCAAGCGAAGAGAAGCGCAAGCTGATGGCATATGATTATCTGGAAGGAAAATCTTCAGACACGAGTCTCTTGGTATTTACGATAGGGCAGTATACTTTTATAGAGGTCAGTCATAATGGAAAGCTTCGTGTCTATAGCCGCGAAAAATCACCAATCCAGATTTTTTCTCAGAGGCACCGTACGATTTACTATAGCGATTTAATAAATTCAGATACAGAAGAGGAATTTGTTCATACCAATCCGAGGGGGAGGGGACCGAACTGGCAGCCTAAGGTGAGAGACTGGATTTATGATCATTGCGGTATTTGGAGAAAGGAACAGCAATGGAAGGTACAGCCATGAATATATCCTACTGGACTTGCAGCGAAGAGGGATACTATTTTCATTGGGAGGGGGATAGCCCCCAGTGGGAAGATATCTATACAGAACTGGATATGTTGGAAATGGAAGGGAAGGCAGTGAAGGTGGGAGATTCCTATCGGATCTCTCACGAGACAGCTGTCTCTTTTTCGCGTGATGAAAGGGAGCTCTTGACGCTGCCTCCTATATTTCCCTATCCGTTGTTTGTGGGAAAAGAAGGTCTGCCGCAGAATAACAGTTTCCGCTTGAAAGTGAATTTTCAAAAAGCGGATGGGACATATTTCATGAATCCGGAAGTGATTGGCTCCTATATAGAAATTCGTCCCGGGTGCTGCTATATGTGCAGTGAGGCGCAGTATGCCATCTTGAAAAGCGCATCGTCATGTAATGCTGAGATTGGTCGATTGAAAGAGCGAGAGAAAATCTTAGCTTGCAGCCTGCGATATGTGGCACTCATCAAGGAGAATGCCAAAAAGATTGACGCCAGACTTGATCCGTTTTTGGAAAAGATCGATGTAGTGGCACCTGATTATTTAAGTATCTCGGTAAAAGAAGATACGGATGGTACATATTATGCCTCTCCCGTCATTTTGAATGCGGATGGCAGTCCTTATGGGGAGAAGGATGCCAGTGAATTCGGACGCAAGTTTAAAAACGGGAGCAAAGCGCAGCGGTCGTACATGGGGAAAGATCGTACCTATTACGTATTTGATCAGGAGCAGCAAGATGGATTGCAGCAGATCAAGGAGGCACGGAAACTGACAAAGGAGCAGGCCAAAACCTTGGTTCTGTCTCCACAAAGTGTCTTTACCGGAGCTCCATTTCGCTTTGATCGGGGTGAGTACTCGGATCGTGTGATTGAGTATGGAGCTTTTATCGCAAAAAAATATCCTTACCTCAACGGGATAGAAGGCGGCTGGCTGCCGGAGGAAGGGAGTGTAGGAAGAGAAGATCTTGACGGGATTGATGAACTTGACGAACCGGAAGTGACCGAGGAAAATGTGGCGATTCTCAAAGAATTGATCAAGAATGCTCTGGTAAATGGCCAGTCTTCGATTTTTTATCAAGAGAAAACGTACAAACTTACTGGTGCTTTCATTGAGAAGGTGATGGGGAAGGATGACGTAACAGATAGCACCGGTGGCAGCGCAGACGGAGAGAAGCCAAAGAAAGATAGAGGAAACCTGATCAGTGAAGAAAATGCCGAAAGTGTAGGCTACGAGCAGGCAAATGAGCAGAGGAGGCAGAAGCGAAGAGAGGCGCGTTTTCAAAAATTGGGCGCGGATTTGTCGATGGAGCAGGTATTATCCGGTTTCAAAGATA
>OIYQ01000322.1_pt1 | contig 19905 bp, 16 predicted proteins | sample 1588311 | NCBI WGS metagenome assembly OIYQ01 (sample SAMN03283244) | human gut metagenome | biome: human-associated habitat; material: feces | host: Homo sapiens | place: Peru | collected 2012
CAAATCAGACTTCAAAAAATCCGGATATTGGAAATCAGGGAGTTACATAACGGGTGGCTGCAATGTGGGTTAAAAATTATTGGCTCGAATCAAATATCTCATTCAGAATAATTCTTGAGTTAGGATAGCCTTTGTTTTAACTCCATTGAATTCTCCTTGACTTCAGAGAATGCTCTCGTAAATCTTGTCGAATTCCTGTCTTAGCAGCGCTTTGTCCTCGATGATGTCGCGCAGCATTTTCAGTTCCTTCTCGTTGGGCGAGTTGGGAATCCAAAGTTTGATGTATCCATGTACTGAGTACTTCTCGTCCATGTGGTGGGCGAAGAGTTCCCATATTTGTTCCTTGTCTTTACCGGGATTGTTTTCCTTGGCATAGAGGATGGCACGGAGGAAGATCTCGTGGGTGTCGATGTCGCGGTCGGCTTCAGCCACGATTTTGCCGTAGATGCTTCTGGGCTGACGGCTTGACGAGGCCCTGTGGTCTTCCACCGCCTCTTTCATGATCTTTATCTGGTCTTGGGAGAACCATCGCTTCAGCCGGGCATCTGCCATGAGAATCTTTCCACTCGTGATGTGGTGGATAGCTCTCGGTCCGCTCATTCCCAGGTCGTGGTAGGCAGCCACGACATACACCATGTTGATGTCGGCACCCGTGATGCGTGCCAACTCCAGAGAGTTCTTGATCACCCTGTTGACGTGTCTGAGTCCGTGGCTTTCACCGAACTCTGTATATTTTGGCAGAATCTGTGTTTCCACAAACTCCATGATTTCCATACTTACTTGTTGTATCATTGCTTTTTCTCCTCATTATATTTCCAATGCAAATCCCAGGACGATGGTCAGGAAAACGATTTGTCCATAGATGAAAATATTGCGTGCCGTACTTCCCAACACCCTGTTGAGTTCCCTGCCGTGGTTGATGGCTTTCAGCTGCCGGTAGGTAGTATGGTGCATGCCGGCGTAGACGGCGTAGAGGGGGAGGGCGAAGGTAGAGGTGTCGCGCACTACGGCATCGTGGATTCCCATGCCCATCATGATGGCGAGGGGCACATACCCCAAGAGCAGATAGAGCCAGAGTGCACTCTTCTCGTCCCATCTGTCGATTAACTTAACGATGAGTGTGCGTTTGCCAGCCTCGCGGTCGTTTTCTCTGTCGCGGAAGTTGTTCACCACCAAGAGTGTGTCCACCACCAGTCCGCAGGCGATAGCGGCCATCACCACCTCAGTACTTACTGTCTTGTAGCCCTCGGGCATGATGACATAATAGGTGCAGCACACCGGTACGATGCCAAAGAACAGCAGCACCAGTATGTCGCCCATGCCGTGGTAGCTGAAGGTTGTGGTGTAGAGGAAGCAGAACGCTACGCAGGCCACTCCCACCCATATCATGGCCATTCCTCCGTAGATGACGAGTGGCAGACCGATGGCGCATCCAAGGAGCGTGGTCACGATGATGCCCGTCTTCATGGCGCGTTCGGTGATCCATCCTTCGGCGCAGGCCCTCTTGGGGCCTAATCGTGTCTCGTCGTCATTTCCCCGTTTAAAGTCGAAGTAGTCGTTCACGAAGTTGGAGTCTATCTGCATCACCCATGCGAAGAGCAGACACAGTAGGGCTGGTATGTGCAGGATGTGAGGCTGTGCAGCATCGCCAACTGTTTCCATCAGATAGCAGTCGCGCATAGCGAGTGCGATGGCTATCAGTACGGGTACAGCCGCAGCTGACAGCGTTTTGGGGCGCGCTGCCAAAAACCAGGCCTTTATCGAATTTGTTGCAATCATCAATTGAAGAAGTTCCAGCTAACACCGAATCGGAACACGCTGCTATTGAGCGGATAGTGGGGCACGAAGAAATAGTTCTTGTCGCCCGAACCCTTGTTGACGTGTGTCATCATTACGAAGAAACGTGTATGCTTGATGTGCACGTTGGCATAGACGTTGACGATGGGGTAGTTGCCCACTTTCACATTCTTGTCGCCATTGTCCTGTACGGTGTACTGACTCAGCGCAGGCGAATAGTCGGGGGCCTCATAGCTTGTGAAGTATCTCACGTCGGCACCCAGGTCGATGTTGAGCACCTTCACCACAGGGAATTTCAGATACAGGTTGCTGTACACGTTGAGCGCAGGCACGGGGATGACGTCCGTCTTGCTCGAGTGCTGATAGGTAATGACGTTCTCCCAGTTCAGTATTCCCCATCTCACGTCTTGGAACAGCTGGGCTGTCAGCAGGTTGACGGGGCTTCCGCTCTGCTTGGCCTGCACCGTTACTCCCGTACGTGCCGACTGGTTGTTGTCCGTCACGTTGTAGCTCTGGCTCAGGTAGGCATAGTTCTTTATCTCGTCCACAGCCACTCTGAGCATTGTCTTTGTCTTGGCAAACTTCAGCGTTCCCATGATGCGTGTGTGGATAATCTTGTCGAGGTCGTTCTCCCACCAGAAGTGACGACCGTGATAGTTGCGGAAGTAGAACGAAGGAGTGATTCTGTGGAAGAAACCACTACCGATGACCGACAATGTGTCGCCGAGGAAGGGGATGTTCACGTCCACGTCGCCGTCGACCGCCAGTGTTCCTGCATCCTCGCCGGCCACACCGATTTCGGCCACGGCATTATAATGCAGCAGCTTGCCCTGTCGCTTGCTCAACTGTCCGCCCACACTTACCGAGTGCTCGTTGTATTTCATCACGCCGCCCTCGGTGTCAGGCAACTCGAAGTGGCGCAGGTCGTAGCTCACGAAAGCCTTCAGTCCCGCTTTAGCCCACTTGCTGAATCCCTCCAGCGTAGCCAGCGCCAGGGTGTTCTTCATCTCCCAGTGCTTGGTGTTGTCGTATATGGAGTCGCCCTCGTATTTTCCCGCCGTGTAGTATTCGTTCAGATAGTAGTCGGCAGGTGTCTGATAGGCGATATAAGTACGGCTATAGTTGTCGAACTTCAAGGTGTGTATAAAGCTTGTCACCGGCACGTATTCGTTTTTCATCCAGGCCGTGTCCTGAGCCGCCTTCTTCTCCTGTGCCATGATGCTGTCGGCGGCGCTCTTACCGTTTACGGCGATGCGCTCTGTCTGCTTGGCATTCTTCTTGTCGGCAGCAGGCTCGTCGCCCGCAATCTTTGCGTCGTCGGGTCGTCCGGCAAACTTAGGTGTCTTGCCGAAGGCATCCTCGTCGAACTTCTTGCCCTCCTGGCGAGCCTTTTTCCTTGCCTCCTCCTTGGCGTCCTCGGCGGCATTCTCCTTCTTCGAGGCCATGGCAAACTTCTTCGCCTTGATCTCCTCGTCGGTCATGCGCACCTTTCTGTTGAATCCCACATTGTACCTGTGGTTGAAGAACACGTGTATGCTGTTGTTCCTGTTCCAGTTCTGCTGCAGCACGGTAGGAATCTCGTTCTCGGCATAGGTGTCTTCGAAGAGTTCGGGGTGCTTGATGTAGTCGTCGTTGGTGATTCCGCCGTTCTCTGTCGCCTTTTGGTGCAGGGTAGAGAAGAGCAGGTGCGCCTGGTATCTGTCGCCTATGTACGATCCCCACATGGTGTACTTGAAGTGCGAGGTGCTCTGGCTGTCGTAGTAGCCACGTCCGTACTTATAGTCGAATCTGAATCCCATGCCCAGTCGTTTTCCCGCGTTGACGGCAAACATCGCCTTGAAGTCGTCCTCGCCGTTGGTACGGTTTCCGCAGCTGTTGAGCGTCACGTTGGTGATGGGCGAGTAGGTGTTGGTGAAGTGGAATTCGCTGACGGGCGTGCTGATGCAGTCGAAGGGCTGTGCGAAGATAAACTGCCCCTGGTCCAGCCGTCGGTCGATAAAGATACGGTTGATGCGGGGCGAACCCAGATTGCCCAGCGAGTTGTATTCTCCCCTCAGTCCCGAGGTGAATGGGGTGTTCATGTACATGTGCTGCAGGGTGTCCACCTGTGCCTCCTGTCGGTCGCCGAATCGCTCGTCTATGGTCCACACCTTCAGTCCCTTGGGTATTTCCTTGTCCGACCCTAATGAGTCGGTTCTGACGTTCCTGTTGTTGACGGGTGCAAACATCGAGTCCTCGTTGTTGCTAAAATCGGTTTGTGCCACGACAGGCGATGTCGCAGCACAAAACAGAGTTATCGTAAGGATTACTTTACTTTTCTTCATCATTTTCTGAATAGTCGAATACATACTTCGGCGATTTTCACCACTACTCCTACGAGCAGAACTACGTAGGCAGGTGTGTGTGTGTCCATTGTGTACCACAGCGTGATGCCCACGATGACCAATAGGATGAAAGCCGTGTTCAGCTTGTTGCGCACTTTCAGGTTGGTCGGGTCGCTGTAGTCCAGTCGTTTATAGTGGTGGTGAGGTCTCACGGCGTAGGTTGTCTTCTCCTGAGCCTCTTGCTGTCGCTGCTCCTTGTTTTCGGCAGCATTGTTGTTATTTTGTTCTGTTGTCATATTGTGTTTGTTACTGTTCTATTCCCTCGAAATTTATTTCACCAGAGCTGCTATTTCGCTGAAAATCTGGTCTTTTCTGTCGATGGTCTTCTTGCGGAACTTACCGAAGATGCGTGCCAGGTCGTTCTTTTTCTTGGTCAGCGCCACCTTGTCGATAATCACCTCTTCGGCTGGCAGTTTGAATCCGGTCTGTCTTCCCTCCTCATAAGTATAATTAATGTGGTTGATCGACAGGCTCACCTTTCCGTCTGTTATCTTGGCGATGAGGTTGTATTTGCATTCTGTTCTGTCGAGCGAGATGAAGGAGTTGCTGAACACGAGCCATTCGTCCATCGTGTTTACGATGATGTGTTCGTCTTTGTTCACCAGCGCCATTCGGCTTGCCTTGCTCTCTTTGTCCTGAGTCAGGCCGCTCATGTAGTCGAACACCAGGTCGTAAAGCTGGGCTGCGCTCTTGCCGGGGGCTTCTATCTCTGTGTCAAACACAATTTTGCCCTGTTCGTCGAAGGTGATGGCGCCTTCCAGGTATTTGGGGGCTTCCTTCAGTTTTGCGCCGTTAACCTGAGCAGCAGGTTTAGGTGTCTCCTTCTTTGTTGCCGTAGGGATTACCCATCCCGATCCCTGCGATGCTGTGGTGGCAGGAGCAGGAGTCGCTGTGGTTGCTGCAGGAGCCGCTGGGGCAGTGGTTGCCTCAGGAGCAGCTGTTTTTGCCGCAGCACCATTGGCTTCTGCGTTCAGTCTTGCCGCCTCTGCCTTCAGTCTTGCAGTCTCAGCCTCAGCTTCCTTTATCTGTTGCTGTATCTTTTCGGCCTTGGCTTTTGCCTCCTCAGCCGCCTTTCTCTTAGCCTCTTCCTCTGCTTTTTTCTTGGCAGCTTCGGCAGCAGCCTTTTGTTTGGCAGCTTCCGCTTCCGCCTTCTTCTTGGCAGCTTCCGCCTTCTGCTTGGCTTCCTCTACCGCCTTTTTGGCTTCCTCAAGCTTTTTCTGAGCCTCCTCCAACTGCTGTTGGGGTGTGAGAACACTTTGCGCTTGAACAGACATCAAGGGCAAAAATAAGAATATGGAAATGATTAATTTTTTCATGATGGTTTCACCATAGGTTTGCGGAAGATGAGGGATTCAAACCCCCGATACCCGGAAAAGGGTATACCGGATTTCGAGTCCAGCGCATTCGGTCACTCTGCCAATCTTCCTTTTCTTTAAAAAACAAATGCAAAAGTAATACTTTTTTCTTATTCCACAAAGAAAATGAACATTTTTAACACTAATAACTTCTTTAACTTCTATAACTTCTGAACTTGCGAAAGTTAAAAAGGTTAGTGTTTGATTTTGAAGATGACGAAGCAAATAGTTTTTTTTATTTTCCCAACTGGGGATTTTTTTTTCTCCAGTTAGGGAAGTGATTGAAGATGTCTTTTTGGATCGTAATCAAATATTCGTAAACTGTCCTTTATTACAGCCCGAATCGGCCACGAGATTGCCCATCATGCCGCACATTTCCTTCCACGAGAGGTCGGATACATGAATTTGGCTCCACTGACGTGTGCTCCGAGAACAGGGAAAATCATCGGAACGATAGGTTCGTGCATGTCATTTGATGCCTGTGAGAGCAAAAGCGACACAATTTCCGTTCCTTTTCCCAGTTTTGGCATCTTCGAAGCGGTCTTTTTTGAGATATTATACTTCATATTGATTTATTTGTCTTTTTGTTAAGTAATTGATTATTAGCCTTTTAGAGAAGAAGCTAAGTGGTCTGCTGTTTCAGTTTCAGTTGTTTCAATTAATTTTTTGATGGTTGCGATTTTCCATTTTTTCCAATTTTTATTATATTATATATATTATAACTATATATATATTAAATAGTTATATAATAATAAAGTAAAGAAAAAAGAACAAAAACGGAAGTTGAACCCCTCTTAAAAATAACTGAAACAACTGAAACTGAAACAACTTTTCAGCCCTCAGTGTCCCTTTTCTCTCCGAGGCCTGTTTATCTCTTCTGCTACCATTCCACGAGCGTTTGTTGGGTGTGGATGACTTCTAAAAAGGGATTTGACTTTTGACACCCTCTTGTTTCTGTGTCATTTTGATCAAAGTTATGTTCACTGTAAGCAACCTGGCACGCTGCCTGTACCTGCAGGGCAAAGAAGTGGCTGACCGATATCAACATTTAATTGACCGACAACAAAATAGATGGGTCATTTAAGCGTTATTATAGAATAGAGGAGTCATTCAAGAGATTCATCTCAGGAGATTTTTTAGGAATTTAGGAGTTTTTCCTGAAGTTAAGGAGTTAAGACGAAAGCTTTTGAGGACAATGTTTTGTTAAGGAGTTAAGACAAATGTCTTTTCTCAAGAATTAGAGAATTCATATCTGCGCATTTGATTTAATGAGAACCAACGGTCGCTGGCTGAAGGGTAAAGCAATTACAGGAAGCATTGCGATTGATAATCAACCGACAAAGTGCTGCTTATGATTCGAATATCAAGCAAGCTTTCAGCAGCTAAATGGTGGCTTTAGTCGCCAATTCTCTAATTCTTGACAAAAAATGGTTTTCTTAACTCCTTAGTGACGGTGAAAAAAGAAGGAACAGATATGAAGAAATGGCATTTGTGGTTGGCGGCATCCATAGGACTGGTGGTTATCGCTGGAATGATGATCAGAGAGTTCGATGTGGATGCATTGAGCAGTATCGACTTGTCTCCGGGATTCTTTCTCGGAGTAGGAATGGCAGTGGGACTTTTCGCCTTGCAGAACCTGATGCTCAGTCTGCGGTTTCAGCATCTCTGCCATCGCAGGCTGTCGCTCATGCAGAGCTTTCAGGTCAACGTGCTTTGCGAGTTCACCTCGGCTGTCACTCCCTCGGCTGTAGGCGGTAGCGGACTGGCTTTCGTGTATCTGAACCGCGAGGGCGTGACGATGGGAAGAAGCATCTTCACCATGTTTGCTGCCCTACTGGCCGACGAGGCTTTTCTGGCCTTGAGCTGCTGTCTGCTGTATTTCCTCGTGCCCTCGCATCTGCTCTTCAGTATGGTTGACGGCGTGGGCGTATCGGCCGATGTTGTCAACGAATGGATCAAGGGCGGCGTGCAGGTGGTCTTCATCGTGAGCACGCTTATTGTAGCCGTATGGACAGTCATTCTGTATGTGCTGCTCCTGCATCGTCCACAGAGTTTGGGATGGGTGCTGAAGGCTTGTTGCAAGATTTCTGTGCTGCGCCGATTCCTGCCCAAGGTGGAGAAATTCTCTGTCGACATGACTCTGGCTTCGGAAGAAGCCCGACAGGAAGGATGGCGATTCTGGCTGCTGCTGATGGGTTATACTTCATTGGCTTGGTTGGCACGATTTGCCATCGTCGTGGCTATCCTGCTGGCTTTTCAATGCCATGGAAACATGCTCCTGGCCTGGTGCCGACAGTGGGTGATGTGGATGATTTCCATCCTGAGTCCTACGCCGGGAGGAAGTGGTGTGGCTGAGCTGATGTTCCGCCTGTATTACTCCGACTATCTGCCCGAAGCATCGGTTGCCATCCTTGCCGCCATGCTCTGGAGGGCTGTCTTTTATTATCCCTTCTTGGTGATGGGCACACTGGTGTTTCCCAAGTGGATAGGCAGGAATGGAACCCGTCAGAAGTTGAGATAGAGGCGGGCGCTGAGCGCGGTGAAGTTGCCGTCGTCGTTGTGGATGAACTGGAAGGAAGGCTGCACTGCTATGGCCTTGGTGAGTTGTCGTTTCCAGGTGAGTTCCAGCGAGTATTCATCGCCTTGCTGGAATTGGGCGTATTGTCCCGACACGCCGCACTCGTTCTTCGCGTCCAGATAGGCGCCGCCTATCTCTGCATAGCGGTAGCAGGCGTTCTTGCGGCTTGAATTCTCTGAATATTGCACCATGCACAAGATGTTCTTTTCGCCCGATGTCCACAACTTCTGCTCTCCATAGAGCCACCAGGCAAAGGTGGTTCGCGCCAATGAATTCTCATCCGTCGAGGTTTTGTTCGGCGTATTCTCATCTGTCATAGTTCCATTTACTGAAGTTCCATTTGTTTGAGTCATTGTCGAGGCTGTTTCGTCTTCCGTGACGAAGGGCTGCTGTCGGGTGTGAACAGCTATGCCGGCATAATATTCTCCGCTGCGATGGGTGTACTCTATCTGCGACATGTTGAAGATGCCGTCCGTCTTGGGTTTTATCAGGAACGGATTGTCGTGGGCTGTCCAGCCATTGTAGCCTGTCCCGTTGTAAAGGCTGTTGCGGAACGTCCATCCCTTTTTGGTGATGTCGAAGTAAAGGGTGAGTCCTGAAAAGGGATAGTTGGCTATGGGATAGCTGGCAGCCACCGTGGGAAAGATGCCACAGGAGCTGTTGGTAAAGAGCGCCGTGATGGGGGATGTGAAGAAGTCTTCGTTCACATTCCTCACACCTATAAACAGATGGCCCGAGTTCCACTGGTGCATGAAGCCTAAGACGGCAATGGATGCCAGCATGTTGTCGGCTTCGATGTTGGAGAATCCCTGCCAGTCACCAATGACGCTTTCGCCGGTCTTGGCGAGGTGGAGCGTGGCTGCCTCTATGGTGTTTCTGTCGCTTCCTAAAGGAACACTCAGGTCAAGGCGCAACTGGTTGACCCAGTTGGTGTTCTTGTTCATGTCCCATTGCCATTCTGTAGTATATTGTCCGCTCAGTTCCTGTGCCTGCAGCATACTGGTGGCTATACATCCTAAAATAATCAAATAAATTCTCTTCATTCTTAATGTTTTTGTATCTTTATAGTCTTTCTTCTTGCATAGAATCTTGTTTCAGGCTCTCTCTTCTTGCGTCTCATGGTTGGGGGTGTTGGGGTTTGCCCTAAGAGTTGGGGTTGTTCTTGTTTTTGCATTTGCAAAGATACAATGATTTTGTTTTGTTTACAATACTCAAAAATTGGTATTCTTCTTTTCCTATTTCTTTATTTAGAATCCGTCTAATACCAACAAATGGGGATTAGACGGATTCTAAATAGTGATTATCTTTTCACTGCACTTTCGTACATCAAGAATTTTGGGGAGTTGAGGCATCGTTTTTGCGGAAGTTATTGTGGTCTGCCTTCATGAGGTCAGCGGGAGTAAGGTCTTTCTTGGTGATGGCGCCTTGGTCTAAGAGAAAGGTACGCTTTGTGGCTCTATGAAAGCTTGGTTGCCCAGATAGTCGATGACAAAGAGAAAGGACTTGCCTTCCTTGCCTAATTGATTGATGCGATGGATGATTTCTTTTCTCATATATTGTGATTCCCCAATGGGGCATTTGAATGTTCGGAATGTAAAGATACGATAATTTTTGCGAAATAGAGAAAAACTGCATTAAAGAATACAACTGATGCTAAAAAACAATTGCGAAAGACAAAAAAAAAGCGATGACCTTCACAGGCTACCGCTCCAAATCTTCAATAGGTATTAGTTCCTTTTAAGGTAAAAAGATTGTTTTCAGGATAACGATGGCAAAGATACGGCCTTTTTTTGATACAGCCAAACTTTTTCTTGTTTATTTTTTTGATGTTTTTGCTGTGTGGGCACACAATTCGCTTTATTAACAGGATTTAACTTGAAAAATTGTGCAATCGTTTACATTAGGCTACTTTTTGATAATTTTAAGTTAGCGAGTTTTAAGTTGATAAGTGTTATGAAAAAGAAAATAAAAAAAGTGCAAAAGCCGTTGTTCACGACTCTTGCACTTTATTTTTACTTCCTCAACTTTTTGCAGGTGTACGCAAGTTAAGAGAAGTTGTCTTTTGTGAGAAGTTACCACTCCCTTCGATTGTTAGAAGTTAAAGCCAACAACTTTGGAGGAAATGTTAGATGTTTAGTGTTTAATTTCTATTCCACTAAAGCATTTTCCTTAACTCCTTAACTTCTTCAACTCCAGAGAAAATCTCCTGAAAAGCCTCTTACTGCTTGTTGTTCTTGATCTTCTCCACGTAGGCGTCGATGACAGCCACGGCTGTGATGTTGACGATGTCTTGCACGCTTCCCTCAGAGTCGGTGAAGTGGATAGGCTTGTTAAGACCCATCTGGATAGGACCAATGATCTCGGCTTCTGGGTTGAGAGCCTGCAGGAGCTTGTAAGAAGCGTTGGCGCTGCTCAGGTTAGGGAATACCAATGTGTTGACATCTTTGCCCTTGAGGCGAGAGAATGGATATTTTTCATCGCGCAATTGCTTGTTGAGCGCGTAGTTGACCTGCATCTCGCCGTCGATGGCAAGGTCGGGGTAAACTTTCTGCATCTCTGCCACAGCCTTGTGAACCTTGACAGGTGAACCTGCAGCATCGGTACCGAAGTTGGAGTAGCTCAGCATGGCGATGACAGGTTCCTCATTGAAGAACTTCACGGTGTGAGCCGACAACTTGGCGATATCGGTAAGCACGTCCTCGTCGGGGTGACGGTTGATCAATGTATCAGCTATATAGAATACTCCCTTCTGGGTGTTGAGAATGTGCATGGTGCCGAAAGTCTTGAACTCAGGACGAATGCCGATGACTTCCTTTGCCACCTTGATTGTGTTGGAGTACTTGGTGTAAAGACCGGTGATGAAGGCATCAGCGTCGCCTTGCTCTACGAGTGACATACCGAAGTAGTTGCGCTCATACATCTTGTCGTAAGCCTCCTCGAAGGTGTAACCCTCGCGGGCACGCTTCTCTGCCAGGTGCTTGGCAAATGTGGCACGACGGCCCTGCTCATTGTCTGCACGCATATCGATAATCTCGATGTCGCTCAAGTCGAGCTTCAGACGAGAAGCCACACGGTTCAGACGGTCGGGGTTGCCCAGCAAGATAGGCTGGCAAATACCTTCGGCCTTGGCCTGTACGGCTGCTTTCAGCATGGTGGGGTTGCCGCCTTCGGCGAATACCACGCGCTGAGGATGCAGGCGGGCTGTGTCGTGCAACTTGCGGGTGAGTTTTGTCTCCTGACCTAAGAGCTCACGCAGGTGCTGCTTGTAGCCTTCCCAGTCGGTGATAGGTGTGCGGGCTACACCGCTTTCCATAGCAGCCTTGGCTACGGCTGCACTCACCTCTGTGATAAGGCGTGGGTCTACAGGTTTTGGAATGAAGTATTTAGGACCGAAGGTCAGGTCGTTGACGTGGTAAACATCGTTCACCACATCTGGAACAGGCTGCTTGGCCAAATCGGCGATGGCATGTACGGCAGCCATCTTCATCTCCTCGTTGATGGCACGTGCGTGAACATCGAGCGCACCACGGAAGATGTATGGGAATCCGATCACGTTGTTGATCTGGTTTGGATAATCGCTGCGGCCTGTTGACATCAATACGTCTGGACGGCTTGCCATAGCATCCTCGTAGCTGATTTCAGGTACGGGGTTGGCGAGGGCGAAGACGATAGGAGAGTCCGCCATCGAGCGAATCATGTCCTGAGAGAGGACGTTGCCCTTGCTGAGTCCTACGAATACGTCGGCACCCTTCACTGCTTCCTCGAGAGTATGAACATCACGACGGTCGGTAGCGAAGAGCTTCTTCTGCTCGGTCAGGTTCTCACGGTCGCTGGTGATGACGCCCTTGGAGTCGAGCATCACAATATTCTTTACCTGTGCACCCAAAGCCACATAGAGCTTGGTACAGCTGATGGCTGCAGCTCCGGCTCCGTTGACTACGATCTTTACGTCAGCAATATTTTTGCCTGCTACCTCAAGGGCATTCTTGAGACCTGCAGCCGAGATGATGGCTGTGCCATGCTGATCGTCGTGCATCACAGGAATGTCAAGGGTGCGCTTGAGTCTGTCCTCTATATAGAAGCATTGTGGAGCCTTGATGTCCTCAAGATTGATTCCACCGAAGGTAGGAGCAATTTTCTCTACAGCTTCGCAGAATTTCTCGGGGTCTTTCTCTGCCACCTCGATGTCGAACACGTCGATTCCACCATAAATTTTAAACAGCAGACCCTTTCCTTCCATTACAGGCTTGCCACTCATGGCACCAATGTCGCCAAGTCCCAGTACGGCTGTTCCGTTACTGATAACTGCCACTAAGTTGCCTTTGTCTGTGTACTTATAGACTGAGTCTGGGTTTTGCTGGATTTCCAAACATGGATAGGCTACACCAGGAGAGTAAGCCAAACTCAAGTCGGTTTGGGTGTGGTAAGGTTTGGTTGGCTTTACCTCGATTTTGCCAGGTCGATTGTTCTCGTGATAGGCGAGAGCTGCCTCTTTAGAAATTTTTACCATAATTATATAGCGGTTTAAAGTTTTATATTCTTACAAAAATTATGCTTTTTGTGCACAATCTCATATTTTTTGTGCAAAGGTAATAAAAAACTAATGAATAATGGTAGGTTTCTTTGATTTTTTTTGTAACTTTGCGAAGAAAAAAAGTCGAAACAAGAAAGAAAACATTCGAATACTGCAATGAACATAACAAATGACTATAGGCGTGAACTGAAAAGCAAAATTATTGAATACGCCATGAATGAGTTTCGTCAGAGGGGAATTAAAGCTGTGAAAATGGATGAGATTTCTCGGGGGCTTCATGTGTCTAAGCGTACTGTGTACGAGATTTTTGGCGACAAGGAGGAACTGCTGTTGGCTGGTATAAGAGCTCAGGATGAGGAACTTAGAAGAATGCTTGATCAATTTGCTTCTGAGAATAATCACAATGTGATTGATATCATTTGTTATTTCTATCGCGTGCAGATGGAGTTATGTGAGCAGGTGGGCGTCAAGTTTTATGAGGAGATACAGCACATGCCTCGTGTGGTGGCTTACATGAAGTCTGTGCACGAACATGAGGTGGAGGACAGAATGCGCTTCTATGAGTGTGGGGTGAAGGAGGGCTTGTTCCGTAGTGATATTGACTATCCTTTTATCTCGAATGTGGGGCACATCACCATGAATGAGATTATGCACCTTCAGCTTTACCGCATGTATTCCATGCAGACCATCTTCGACAATTTCTTTATGGTCATCGTTCGGGGAATCTGCACGGAGCGGGGACTCGAATTGCTTAACAGAGGAATGGGGCACGCATAGCGGAGCCCTTTTTTCGTGTCCTTTTCTTTCTGCTGTTTTTTACGTTTTTGTCTTAAAAAACTTTGTTCGTTTTTTAGCAAGTTTGGAAGTTGTAGAAATAATATCGAATTATTTGTCCTTGTACAGCCATGACAGGATTTTGTTGATGGTGTGGCTGTAGAAACGGAACCATCTGTACTTGGAGACAGGTTTTCCGCCAAAGCTGAGAATGAATTCACGGAAAGGATTCCTGTGCCAGGGAAGTCCTACATCCATAAAGTAGATGTGGTTATAATCGTGCTCGTAGGCATATTGTATGGCGTTCCATACGACCATGGTGTCAGGATGGAGCATGGAATAGGTCTTTCTTTTGGAGGCTAAGAAGCACAGGTAGGCATTGCCTCCGGAGTAGACACAGGCGCAGCCGCCTATGTTTTTCCCTCCATAGGTGGTAAGGAAAATCTTGGCATTGTGGCTCTTTGCCATTTCTTGGAAATATTGCTCGTTGGGAATATGTCGGCGAGGCTTGAAACGGTAGTATCGTTTCAGCAGTTGATGGAACGAGTGAATGTCTTCCCTGTTGGTTGCTGTCTGGGTAATGATACCCTTGTCTTTCAGCTTTTTGATGCGCTGCTGTATTTTCTCTGAGAGCCTTTCCTCGGGCACCTTGCTGTGGAGCGAGTTGTGAACCTCCTGCCAGACAACGGGGAAGTAGCCATGCTGCCTGAAAGCGCGGTAGCCAAACATTTTCTTTCTGATGCCCGAGAACTCAATGTACAGACACAGTCGGCGGTCGAGCCGCAGAGTGATGGCCTGCAGCATTTTGCAGAAGAGTTCCTCCTTGTAGGCTTCGTTGGCATAGATTCCTTCCTCGTGCGCGTGCGCGTGTGTATATATAAAAGGAGGAAACCAGTTTCCCTTTCTGTTCACTGCCACAAGAAGTTGCGCCAAAGTCTGTCCCTCTTTGTTGGAAACTACAACCATATAGGGAGTACAGCCGGGAGTCTGTTCGTAGATAATAAACAACTCACGGCTGTGAAAGTAGTTGCCTTCGAGAAGAGTTGGCAAGTCTTTCGATTTTGTATAAATATCAATACAACATTCGTTCACATGGCAAAAATAATAAATTATTTCTAAAAAAGCAAGTATGATGCCTCTCATATCCAATCTTTTTAGTATTTTTGCACTATTATGAAAGTAATATTGATTGGAGCGGGCCGGTTAGCCACTAATTTGGGCAAGGCTCTCTTGGAGGCAGGACACGATATCCTGCAGGTTTATAGTCGCACGATGGAGTCGGCCAGCGCCTTGGCAACGCTTGCTGGTGGAGCTCCTGTTACCGAAATCGAAAAGGTGCGCAAGGATGCTGATGTGTATATTATCTCAGTGAAGGACAGTGTGTTGCCCGATCTTGTGCAGACGCTCTGTTCGGGCAGGAGTACGAAGGTCTTTCTTCATACAGCAGGTTCGGTCAACATGGACGTGTTTGCAGGCATGGCGCTTCATTATGGTGTTTTCTATCCTATGCAGTCGTTCTCGAAAGAGAAGACGGTTTCTTTCCATGATATTCCCTGTTTTGTAGAGGCCAATGACGACTATGCCCGCGACGTGCTGATGCAGTTGGCTCAGGGGTTGACAACTAAAATCTATCAGCTATCGAGTGAGGATAGAAAGTATCTGCATCTCTCGGCCGTCTTTGCTTGTAACTTTGTAAACCATTGTTATGCAGTTAGTTATGATATTCTAAAGAAGCATGGTATTCCTTTTGATGTGATGCTTCCGCTTATCGATGAGACAGCCCGTAAGGTGCATGTGCTTACGCCTCAGGAGGCTCAGACAGGACCTGCTGTCAGGTACGACCAGAATGTTATTCGTGCACAGTCTTCGCTCTTGCGCGACAATCCCTTGCTCAAGGACATCTATGAGCGTATGAGTATGAACATCCACAGAATGAGTGAGGAGAAGTAAACAGAATACGATTATGATCAATTACGATTTGACAAAGATAAAGACCGTGATATTTGATGTCGACGGCGTACTTTCACGACAGACCATTACCCTCTCTGCCGCGGGAGAACCCCTGCGTACAGTCAACATACAGGATGGTTATTCCATCCAGTTGGCTCAAAAATTGGGGCTCCGAATCGCCATCATAACAGGCGGCACCACCGAGGCCGTACGTAAGCGTTATGCCGGACTCGGAGTGGAGGATATTTACATGGGGTGTGCTGTCAAGGTTACTACCTATAAGGATTTCCTGACCCGTTATGGTCTGCAGGATGAGGAAGTTATCTATGTGGGTGACGATATTCCTGATTACGAAATCATGCGCCTTTGCGGATGTCCTTGCTGTCCTGCCGATGCCTGTCCCGACATTAAGGGCATTTCCGCCTATGTGTCATCGCGCAAAGGAGGCGAAGGTGTGGGACGCGACATTATAGAACAGGTGTTGCGGGCACAGAACAAATGGCTAACCGATGCCAAGGCGTTTGGATGGTAGAGAGATAAGGTGTTTGATAAGTATGTTTGGACGTTCATAATTCTGGGTTAAAGAAGATAAGATAAATGAAATATAAAATCATATTAGCGAGCAATTCGCCTCGCCGTAAGGAACTTTTAGCAGGACTCGACTTTCCTTTCGAGGTAAGGGTGATGCAGGGTATAGACGAGAGCTTTCCCGATACGCTGAATGCGTATGATACGGCTCTGTATATAGCTCGCAAGAAGGCTGATGCCTATCAATCACTTCTTGAAGAAGGTGATGATAACTTATTGGTTCTCACTGCAGATACGGTGGTGATAGCACCATCTGATGGTTTTCTGAACGACCAGGAATGCAAGGGTGTTATCTTAGGTAAGCCTCACGATGCAGAGGAGGCTTACAGCATGTTGCGTATGTTGAGTGGAAAGACCCATCATGTGGTGACGGGCGTTTGTCTCACAACACGTGAGCTGCAACGTCAGTTCTCCGTAGTGACCGAGGTGAGTTTCAAAAAACTTGACGAGCAGGAGATCAACTATTATGTAAATCATTACAAACCCTTCGACAAGGCTGGTGCCTACGGCATCCAGGAATGGATAGGTTACGTGGGATGTGTGGGTCTCAAGGGCAGTTATTTCAATGTGATGGGACTGCCTGTGCAGCGCATTTATGAGGAACTCCGAAAGATGGAGGAACTGAAGAAATGAAGCGGAATCTCGTGGTTGCAACAGGATGTTCTTGCAGCCTAACTGGAGTAATTTAGATTTTTTAAAATAAGATTTTCCTCTATGTCGTAAATAATAAGTATCTTTGTGCGTTTTATGTAACTAACGAGTATTATGACAGACGACGTAAAGGTTCGGGTGAAGAAGGTCTTGGACGATTATCTTGAGGCCTGTCAACACCGCAAAACCCCTGAGCGTTATGCTATTTTGGATGCTGTGTACAGCATTGACAAGCATTTCACGCTGGAAGAATTGGGGGAGTATTTATCAAAGAGTGGCTTTCGTGTAAGCCGTGCTACGCTTTACAATACGATTCATCTCCTGGTAGAGTTGAAGCTTGTCGTAAGGCATGGATTGGCGCAAGGCACTAAGTACGAAGCGTCTTTAGGGCGCGAGAATCATGTGCACCAAGTGTGTACGGTTTGCGGAGGTGTGACCGATATTGACGCACCTTTAGTGACTCAGGCCATTGGACAGACGCAGTTGCACGATTTCAGGTGTGATGAGTTTGCACTCTATATCTACGGACTTTGTGCTGCCTGCCAGAACAAGCAGAAAGACAAGGCTGCCGGTCTGTGAACATGGTAAAGAAACTTGAATAATAACAATATATAAAAATGAACACAGGTAAAGTTGATGTCCTGCTCGGATTGCAGTGGGGCGACGAAGGTAAGGGAAAGGTGGTTGACGTATTGACCCCTAAGTATGATGTCATTGCACGTTTCCAGGGTGGTCCTAATGCCGGTCATACCTTGGAGTTTGAAGGCCAGAAGTATGTGCTTCGCTCCATCCCATCAGGTATTTTTCAGGGTGGCAAGGTAAACATCATTGGTAATGGTGTGGTATTGGCTCCCGACCTTTTCATGCAGGAGGCCAAGGATCTTGAGAAGAGCGGTCACGACCTGAAGAGCCGTCTCTATATCTCTAAGAAAGCACATCTCATCATGCCTACTCATCGTGTGCTCGATGCTGCCATCGAAGCCTCTAAGGGTAAGAACAAGGTGGGAACTACAGGCAAGGGCATTGGTCCTACTTATACCGACAAGGTGAGCCGTACTGGTCTGCGTGTTGGCGACATTCTGGATAACTTCGAGGCTAAGTATGAGGCTCATAAGGCAAAGCACCTCAAGCAGATAGCTTCGCTCGGTTATACTGATTTCGATATCACAGAAGTAGAGAAGACCTGGATGGAAGGCATCGAATATCTGAAGCAGTTCCGTATGGTAGACAGCGAGGTGGAAATCAACAAGGTGTTGCGTTCTGGCAAGGATATTCTTTGCGAAGGTGCTCAGGGAACCATGCTTGATGTAGACTTCGGTTCTTATCCTTTTGTCACTTCTTCCAACACTATTTGCGCAGGAGCTTGCATCGGATTGGGCGTCGGTCCTAACAAGATAGGTAATGTATATGGTATCATGAAGGCTTACTGCACACGTGTGGGTGCTGGTCCTTTCCCAACAGAGCTCTTTGACGAGACTGGTGCCAAGATTCGTGACCTGGGGCATGAGTATGGTGCGGTGACTGGTCGTGAGCGCCGTTGTGGCTGGTGCGACTTGGTACAGCTGAAATACTCTGTCATGGTGAATGGTGTTACCGAACTGATCATGATGAAGAGCGACGTACTCGACAGCTTCGAGACTATCAAGGCTTGTGTGGCTTATAAGTTGAAGGATGGCACTGTGACAACCGATTTCCCTTACGAAATTGATGATGTGGAGCCTGTTTACAAGGAGTTCAAGGGCTGGAACACTGACATGACCCAGTTTACATCCGAGGACGAGTTCCCACAGGAGTTCAAGGACTATATAGCCTTCGTAGAGGAATTCCTCGAGACACGTATCGGCATCATCTCTATCGGTCCTGACCGTGCTCAGACCATCGTACGTAAATAATTTGATAGTGTTTAATGTTTAGTGTTGATGGTTTACTTTCTGAGTAAATCATTGCGTTAGGCATTAAACATTAAACTTTAAACAACATACAGAATTAAATGGCTCAGAAACCAAGTATTCCAAAGGGAACACGCGACTTCGGACCTGTTGAGATGGCTAAGCGCAACTACATCTTCGACACCATCAAAGAAGTCTATGCCCTTTACGGATTTCAACAAATAGAAACCCCAGCGATGGAAACACTTCAGACGCTGATGGGTAAATACGGTGAAGAGGGGGACAAGCTGCTCTTCAAGATTCTCAATTCTGGCGACTATATGAACAAGGTGAGCGACGAGGATCTTCATTCTCTCAACTCACTGAAGTTGGCAGCCAAACTCTGCGAGAAGGGTTTACGCTACGACCTTACAGTTCCTTTCGCACGCTATGTGGTACAGCATCGCGAGGAGTTGCAGTTGCCTTTCAAGCGCTATCAGATTCAGCCTGTATGGCGAGCAGACCGTCCACAGAAGGGTCGTTATCGTGAGTTCTATCAGTGCGATGCCGATGTTGTTGGTTCCGACTCTTTGCTCAACGAGGTTGAACTGATGCAGATTGTTGACACCGTATTCACTAAGTTCGGTGTACGTGTGTGCATCAAGATCAACAACCGCAAGATCCTTACTGGCATTGCTGAGGAGATAGGCGAGGCAGAGAAGATCGTAGACATCACAGTCGCCATAGACAAGCTCGACAAGATAGGACTCGAGAAGGTGAACGAGGAACTGCGTAATGACGGAATCTCAGAGGAAGCCATCGAAAAGTTGCAGCCCATCATCTCACTTTCTGGCTCTAACGAGGAAAAACTGGAGGTCATCTCGCAGGTACTCGCGGGTTCAGAGACAGGACTGAAGGGCGTAGAGGAGACTCGCTTTATCCTTGATACGTTGAAGGCCGTAGGTTTGAACAACGAGATAGAGCTCGATCTTACCTTGGCTCGAGGATTAAACTATTATACAGGTGCTATCTTCGAGGTGAAGGCGCTCGACACACCTATGGGAAGCATCACGGGTGGTGGTCGTTACGACAACCTTACAGGAATCTTCGGACTCCCAGGTCTCAGTGGTGTAGGTATCAGCTTTGGTGCCGACCGTATCTACGATGTGCTGAATGCACTCGACCTCTATCCCAAGGAGGCTGTCAATTCTACTCAGGTGTTGTTCATCAATTTTGGCGAGACCGAGACTGCATACTGTCTGCCCATCGTGGGCAAGCTTCGCCAGGCAGGAATCCGTTCAGAAATCTTCCCCGACAAGGCGAAGATGAAGAAACAGATGAGCTACGCTAATGCCAAGAACATTCCGTTTGTTGTACTTGCGGGCGAGAATGAAATGGCTGCAGGCAAAGTGACTCTCAAGAACAT
>OIYQ01000323.1_pt1 | contig 19844 bp, 19 predicted proteins | sample 1588311 | NCBI WGS metagenome assembly OIYQ01 (sample SAMN03283244) | human gut metagenome | biome: human-associated habitat; material: feces | host: Homo sapiens | place: Peru | collected 2012
CACAGAGTAACCCTTCTGCTTGGCAGCCTCGATGTAAGAGTACTGCTCCTCCTTATTGTTAGCATAGAGATATACCAGATTGCCATCCTTATCCGTCTGGTTGTCCTTGATCAGCGTCTTGTACTCCTCGTAAGTGAAGTACTTGCCCTCAACATCCTTCAGGAGTGCGAAGTCCTTGGCACGCTCGTAGAAGTCTTCCTGTGAAAGCATACCATAGTTGATGAAGAGCTTGAGATCATCCCACTTCTCCTCGAATTCCTTGCGGTTCTCTTTGAAGATAGAACTCAGACGATCTGCCACCTTCTTGGTGATATAGGTAGAAATCTTCTTCACGTTGCTGTCGCTCTGCAAGTAGCTTCGGCTCACGTTCAATGGGATATCCGGTGAGTCGATAACACCATGCAACAGGGTCAGGAACTCAGGAACGATGCCCTCTACCTGGTCTGTTACGAATACCTGGTTGCAATACAACTGAATCTTGTTACGCTGCATGTCAATGCTGTTCTTGATGCGTGGGAAGTAGAGAATACCCGTCAGATTGAATGGGAAATCTACGTTCAGATGAATCCAGAACAATGGGTCGTCCTGCATTGGATAGAGGGTGTGATAGAACTTCTTATAGTCCTCATCCTTCAGAGTGCTAGGAGTCTTGGTCCAGAGAGGCTCCACATTATTAATAATGTTATCCTCGTCTGTCTCCACGTTCTTGCCGTCCTTCCACTCTGTCTTTTTGCCGAAGGCTACAGGCACTGCCATAAACTTGCAGTACTTGTTCAGGAGTTCCTCGATCTTGTTCTTCTGGAGGAATTCCTTGCAGTCGTCAGCGATATGGAGGATGATGTCAGAGCCACGCTCTGCCTTGTCTGCGTCCTCGATTTCGAAAGCAGGTGAACCATCGCAGCTCCACTTTACAGCCTTGCTACCCTCTTTGTAGCTCTTGGTGATGATTTCCACCTTGCTGGCTACCATGAAAGAAGAATAGAAACCGAGTCCGAAGTGACCGATGATGGCATTGGCATTCTCCTTATACTTGTCGAGGAAGTCGGTTACGCCTGAGAATGCAATCTGGTTGATATATTTATCGATTTCCTCCTCAGTCATACCGATACCACGGTCGCTGATGGTCAGGGTACCAGCCTTTTCATCGAGAGAGATACGGACAGTTGTGTCACCTATCTCACCCTTGAAGTCGCCCTGGGCAGCAAGAGTCTTCAACTTCTGTGTAGCATCCACAGCGTTGGAAACCATCTCACGGAGGAAGATGTCATGATCTGAATATAAGAATTTCTTGATGACAGGGAAAATATTCTCTGTCGTTACACCGATATTACCTTTCTGTGCCATAGTTATTATATCTTTTAATGTTATTATTTTATTTTTTATATTTGCTATGGCTTATACAAATAACGTGCCAAACTATAACACCCTACATACTCTGATACCTATCTGCACCGGATGTTTCTGCATATAAGTATACAGTGTCATCGGTTCATCTATTACTTTTTTATGTATACTACTGGCATTAAGCAGGTGGAGTCCGTCCTTGTGCCAGGAAGCCAGACCGATATGCGTGGTGTCCAATCCTTTCTTGTTGGTAACAATCACAATGATGTCACCATCATGGATAGCCTTCCTGAATATCTGATTATTGGCTATGGTCGACTTGGGGATATAGCGGTATTTCTTCCCATTAACGCTCTGCTCCAACTGTCGAATGCCTGCTTTCCATTCAGGATGAGCCGAAAGCATCTTATAGCTCGATGTATGAGTAGACATCCAGTTGACATTGACGGTCTGGACGGCAGTAAATGGCGGATTAGGAGCGATGTTTCTGACAATACGCTCCTTTTCATTATCGTCCATCCAAATGGTAAAATAATGCTGGCGCTTCACATAAGATACTTCCCCGCCTACATATCTCACGTGCTTCAAATGTTCGCAGAAGGAAGCAAAGGAGGTTTCATGCTTCTGGGCGCACATCGTCAGGGCTGTCACCATCTCTACATAGGTTGTACAGTCGAGTTCACGTGTATTCACGATGAGAACCTCTTCCTTTGTCCTATCCAAGGTTCCGCCAACGTACGGAATCCCCATAAACTGTTTACCAAACCACAGCATCCAGTTGACAGGTTTCGCTTTCAAGGCTTTTGCCTGCTTCAACAAGCTTACAATACGAATGCTGTCCTGGCGCTGATACACAACCCCACTCTTTGCCATGGATGGCATGATCGATAGAACAGCCAATACAAAAACAGATATTCTCTTTAGAATTTTCATCTTCCGAAATTTTTAATGATTACGTTTCCTTCCAAAATTAACTCCGAAATACAGATTCAGAGAGCCGAAGGAGTTATTGGTAGAAAACTGAGATTTCCTATAATTATAAGAATGGATGATAGTACTCATACCTGCATACCATCGGGTATTGTTCCATACCACTCCAAATCTTCCTATACCATCGAGATTAACATTCTTGAAACGGAAGTTCATGATGTCGAAATGTTCACTTTCGGTATCCGAGGTAGACTGGTTGTAGGCAAGCCCCACCGAGAGCGAGGCATTGAAAAGCCAATTCTTGGCGAACACCCAGTTATAAGCATATCCACAACTTACATTGATATCACTATACTTCACCTGCGAAAACATCAGGCTACTGTCTATCTTAGCCTGCTCTCCAGGAGGAACACCCTGGTTCAAGCGATCATCAACAAGCAGAGTAAGCTTGTCCCAATCCACTTCCAGTTTGTGTTGGGTATATCCGATGCCCAGGAGCATGGAACCGGCACTTCTGCGCTGTACGGTACTCTGTGCATAAGCAGCTGGATAAGAGAATCTTCGATGATTAAAGATATAGTAAAGGTTGAGCCCCTTGATACTCGATTTAAATCCCCCGAAAGGCGCCTTTCTCATCGCATTACAGTTGATATGTTCTCCCAGATTCATACGCTTGACATGATAATCATTACCTGTCTGACGCCAGAAGAGATCAACACCCAGCAGGCTACTGTAGAGACTCAAATCAAACTCCTTCTTATTCGTATGACTGTCTCTGGCATTGATATGTTTCAAGTCGAAGGTATAACCCAGGAATACCCATCGCCATCCCAGGTATGGACCTAATCGCCAGGAAGGGTCAGGGGCAAAGGTAATGCTCTGTCCCTCCTTGTTACGCAAAGTATAAATCTCGTAGGTATTCGTATTCTGCAGCATTACTGTATAGTTGTAATGCTGGTCTTCGATATAGGAAGAATCGGTGGTATTGAATTCCCGGAAGAACCGGGTAAAGACATTGCCCACCTGATGAAAGAAAGTCCGCTTATGGCGGGCTCTTACCAAGCTATCCGTGGAGTTGTGCTTAAACATGGTAGAATTGAAAAGATGGCGTACCAAAAAGGTATCAGCTACCTCCACCCCCTTTTTCTTGTCATTTGCAGACAAAAACTCCTTTTCTGCTGCCCCTACAGGCAGCAGAAAAAAGGTTAATACCATCCACAAAGAACAAATTTTTCTCATACCGAGACTTTTAAATATAAGTCTAATTCTTCCACAAAATACGGTCTAGCACCCAGTTTACCGGAGTAGCCGAGATGCTCGTACATTCGCAATGCCCGATGCCTTGCAAATGTTCTATGACATGTTTAATTATCGGCAATTGCACATAGGAAGGATTAGGTACGGTAATACTCTGTTTTCCTTCACTGGTAATGAGAACGATAGGTTCGTATGTAAATACCGAAAAAGACAAGGAACCCTTATCACCGATAACCTCGATACAGTCTTCCTTAGCGCTCTCGTGTCCCACAAAACACCAGCTTCCACTGCCCGTAACCCCATTTTCGAAGAAGAAACAAGCAGAAACGGTATCCTCTGCCTTGTAGAGATGAGCACGATTAGCAGGATAACCATGTGCACGAGTGATTACACCGAAAATATTCTGCAACAAATCAATCTGGTGTGGAGCCAGATCATAGAAATAGCCTCCACCCGCAATATCCGGCTGCAACCTCCAAGGCAATTCCTTTTCGTTTTTATAGTCAAGGTCACGAGGAGGCACAGAGAATCTGAGCTGAACATTGATTACCTTACCGATGGTACCGTTTTCAATGATCTCCTTCACTTTCTGGAAATATGGAAGATAACGACGGTAATAAGCCACAAAGCAAGGCACACCGGTCTGCTCGCTGATACGGTTGATACGGATACAGTCGTTATAGCTTGCCGCCAATGGTTTTTCTATATAAACAGGCTTTCCTGCACGCATTGCCATAATGGCAAAGGTGGCATGAGACGATGGTGGCGTAGCAATATAGATGGCATTCACATCAGGGTCATCTATCAATTCCTGAGCATCTGTATACCATTTACGGATATGGTGACGCTCAGCATAACTACGAGCCTTGTTTTCGCTACGGCTCATCACAGCCACAACCTGCGAGCCTTCCACTTCATTGAAGGCCGGTCCGCTCTTCTTTTCGGTTACTTCTCCGCAGCCGATAAATCCCCAATTGATCTGTTTCATACGTTTCGATGATTTTTATTCTCCAGCAAGCGACTTGTTGATCTCGTCAATATAATCGAGGACTTCGTCGCGTCCCATCTTTTTCTCACTACTAGTAATGAAGTAAGGAGGAAGCTCTTCCCAGCGATCTTCCAATGCATGCATCCATTTCTCGGCATTCATACGAGCCTTTACCGGTCCCAGCTTGTCTGCCTTGGTGAAAACGATACAGAATGGCACATTGCTTTCGCCCAACCAGTCTACGAATTCACGGTCAATCTTCTGCTGGTCATGGCGCACGTCGATAAGAACAAAGACGTTTGCCAACTGAGGACGCTGAAGGATATAACTGCTGATCATCTGCTCCAACTGCTTCTGGACAGTCTTGGAGCGCTTGGCAAATCCATAGCCGGGAAGGTCAACCAGATACCATTCATTATTGATAATGAAGTGATTGATCAGCAACGTCTTACCCGGTGTGGCTGAAGTTTTAGCTAAACCTTTATGATTGCAAAGCATATTGATAAGACTAGACTTACCCACATTGCTTCGACCGATAAAGGCGTACTCAGCCTTATTATCCTTAGGACACATGCTCACTCGTGGAGCAGATATTGTAAATTCAGATTTCTTAATTTCCATCGTTATGTTTTCTATTATTATGTTAATCACTAAATGTCAGCAAACGAACTAATCATAAAGTTCAATGCTCAAAACTCAAAGTTCAAAGTCTATAGCATCTCTGACAATTCCAGCCATCTCATTTCCTTCTCATCAAGTTCATCCTTGATTTCCGGCAGTCGCTTGCTCTTTTCTGTCAATTCATCTACCGAAAGCGTTCCGCTGCACAAAGCTTCTTCCAACTTCTTCTGTTCTTCGGTGAGCTTATCAATTTCCTGGGTCAGCTGTTCATATTCACGCTTCTCCTTGTAGCTCATCTTGCGCTTGTTCTCAAAGTTGGCATCACGCTTGGCTGTGCCGACACCATCATTGACTGCGGTGTTATTGCTGGCGGTTTTAGCCGCTGCAGCAGCTTTCTCAGCCTCATCCTTTTCCTGCAATTTGCTCCAATCTCTATATTGGGTATAGTTGCCTGGGAAATCCTGTATCTCACCTTCACCCTTGAACACCAGAAGATGATCTACTACCTTGTCCATGAAATAGCGGTCGTGACTTACTACGATAACGCAACCGGCGAAATCCTGCAAGTATTCCTCCAACACCTGGAGTGTCTGGATATCAAGGTCGTTGGTAGGCTCATCGAGAACCAGGAAGTTAGGATTCCTCATCAGCACCGTACAGAGATAGAGCTTGCGCTTCTCGCCTCCACTCAACTTATATACGTAGTTGTGCTGTTCCTCTGGAGTAAAGAGGAAGAACTGCAGGAACTGCGAAGCCGTCATGTGCTTGCCATTACCCAAGTCGATATAATCGGCAATCTCAGTAATGACATCAATCACCTTCTGGTCTTCCTTGAACTTCAATCCCTCCTGCGAGAAATAACCGAAGCGAACCGTCTCACCAATATCAAACTTACCGCTATCCGGCTGAACTTCTCCCAAGAGCATCTTGATAAAAGTAGACTTACCCGTACCGTTATTACCCACGATTCCCATCTTCTCGAATCGGGCAAAATTATAATAAAAGTTATCAAGTATCACCTTCTTCTTACCACGGTCATCGAAAGCCTTGCTTACATACTGACATTCAAAAATCTTGGAACCGATATATACAGTAGATGCTTTCAAACGGACCTGTCGGTCTTCGATACGCTGCTTAGCTACCTTCTCCAGTTCATAAAAGGCATCTTCACGATACTTAGCCTTATGACCACGTGCTTGAGGCTGGCGGCGCATCCAGTCCAACTCTCTGCGATAGAGATTCTTGGAATGCTGAATTTCAGCCCGGAGATTATCCATGCGCTCCTGACGTTTCTCCAGATAGTAAGCATAATTGCCTCTATAGGTATAAATCGTCTTATCGTCAAGTTCCAGGATGGTATTGCACACCTTGTCCAAGAAGAAACGGTCGTGAGTAACCATGAAGATGGTCTTGTTTCCTCTGTTCAAGTATCCCTCCAGCCATTCTATCATTTCCAGGTCAAGGTGGTTGGTAGGCTCATCGAGCATCAGGAAATCGGGCTCCTCTATCAGCACATTAGCCAGGGCAACACGTTTCTGCTGTCCTCCACTAAGCTGCCCCATCGGCTGCTTCATATTGGTAATATGTAGCTGGGTCAGGATCTGCTTGGCACGGAGCACCTTCTCCGGGTCTCCCTCATGATTGAAACATGCATCGAGCACGCTCTCCTTCGGATCGAATTGAGGAGACTGCTCCAAATATCCTATCTTCAAATCGCGACGATAGATGATATCACCGCTTTCATGTCCCTCCTTATCCATCAGAACAGACATCAAGGTAGACTTTCCCGTGCCGTTACGTGCCACGAGTCCCACCTTCTGTCCTTCGGCGATAGAGAAGGAAATCTTATCAAAAAGAACCTGCGCACCAAATCGTTTGGTGAGGTTTTGTACGTCTAAATATGGTATCTGACTAGCCATTCTGCAATTTTTTCATGCAAAGATAATGATTTTCGCTCAAAAAGTAGTATCTTTGCACCGTATTTTTAAGGAAACTTGCATATTTTATCGTATAATTGATTGTTTGCGGTAACTTTTGGGGCAGTTTTCGAAGATAAAAAGATTAGAAAATTAAAAAGACATATTAAGAATGGAATTAGCAAGTAAGTACGATCCACAAGCAGTGGAAAGTAAATGGTATCAGTACTGGCTCGACAACAAGCTTTTCAGCTCTAAGCCAGATGGTCGTGAACCTTATACAGTGGTGATCCCTCCACCAAACGTAACGGGTGTGCTCCACATGGGACACATGCTCAACAATACAATTCAGGATATTCTCGTTCGCCGTGCTCGCATGGAGGGCAAGAACGCTTGTTGGGTACCTGGAACCGACCACGCCAGTATCGCTACTGAGGCAAAGGTGGTTAACCGCCTCGCTCAGCAGGGCATCAAGAAGACCGACCTCACCCGCGATGAGTTCCTCAAGCATGCCTGGGACTGGACTCACGAGCACGGCGGCATCATCCTCAAGCAGCTCCGCAAGCTCGGTGCCAGCTGCGACTGGGACCGCACAGCATTCACCATGGACGAGACCCGCTCTCGTGCCGTCATCCACGTATTCTGCGACCTTTACAAGAAGGGTCTCATCTATCGTGGCGTGCGCATGGTTAACTGGGACCCTAAGGCTCAGACTGCACTCTCTGACGAGGAGGTTATCTACAAGGATGAGCACTCTAAGCTCTACCATTTGAAGTATTATGTAGTAGAGCAGGACTGCCAGCAGGTGGACGAGGAGAACGTGATTCACAAGGATGAGAAGGGATACTATGCAGTAGTAGCAACCACCCGTCCTGAAACCATCATGGGCGACTCTGCCATGTGTATCAACCCTGAGGATAAGAAGAATACCTGGTTGAAGGGTAAGCACGTTATCGTGCCTCTCGTAAACCGCGAGATTCCTGTCATCGAGGATACATACGTAGATATCGAGTTCGGTACCGGTTGCTTGAAGGTAACTCCAGCTCACGATATCAACGACCACGCCCTCGGTTTGAAGCATGGTTTGGAAACCATCGACATCTTCAACGACAATGGTACCATCAGCGAGGCAGCAGGTCTCTATGTAGGTATGGACCGCATGGACGTGCGCAAGCAGATTTCCATCGACCTTCAGAACGCCGGTCTGATGGAGAAGATTGAGGACTATAATAATAAGGTGGGCTTCTCTGAGCGTACCAATGTGCCTATCGAGCCAAAGCTCTCTACACAGTGGTTCCTCAAGATGCAGCACTTTGCTGACATCGCCCTCCCTCCAGTAATGGACGATGACATCGAGTTCTACCCTAAGAAGTATAAGAACACCTATCGCCACTGGTTGGAGAACATCAAGGACTGGTGTATCAGCCGTCAGCTCTGGTGGGGTCACCGCATCCCAGCTTACTACTTCGACAATGCCGGCAAGAAGGATTTCGTGGTAGCAGAGACTGCAGAGGAGGCTCTGAAACTCGCTCAGGAGAAGAACGCCAGCATCAAGGCTGAGGATCTTGAGCAGGAGAGCGACTGCCTCGACACCTGGTTCTCTTCATGGTTGTGGCCTATCTCTCTGTTTGATGGCATCGAGCATCCTGACAACGAGGAGATCAACTACTACTACCCTACTTCCGACCTCGTAACTGGTCCGGATATCATCTTCTTCTGGGTAGCACGTATGATCATGGCTGGCTACGAGTATCGTGGCAAGATGCCATTCAAGCACGTATATTTCACAGGTATCGTTCGCGATAAGCTCGGCCGCAAGATGAGCAAGAGTCTCGGTAACTCACCAGACCCATTGGATCTGATTGACAAGTTTGGTGCCGATGGTGTTCGTATGGGTATGATGCTCAGCGCTCCAGCGGGCAACGACATCCTCTTCGACGAGAGCCTTTGCGAGCAGGGACGTAACTTCAACAATAAGATCTGGAATGCCTTCCGCCTCGTGAAGGGTTGGGAGACTGCAGATATCGAGCAGCCTAAGAGTGCAGAAATCGCCGTGAAGTGGTTTGATGCCAAGCTCAAGGAGGTGAACGAGGAGATGCAGAAGCAGTTTAAGGACTACCGTATCTCTGAGGCATTGATGACTGTATATAAGCTGTTCTGGGATGAGTTCTCATCTTGGTACCTGGAGATGGTGAAGCCAGCTTACGGCCAGCCTATCGACCAGAAGAGCTACGACGCTACCCTCCGTTTCTTCGATGCCCTCCTGAAGATGTTGCATCCATTCATGCCATTCATCACCGAGGAGTTGTGGCAGCACATCTACGACCGCAAGGATGGCGAGAGCATCATGCGCGAGAAGCTGGAGATTCCTGCACCTACAGCCGAGGAGCAGAAGTTGGCAGCCGACATTGAGGCAGTGAAGCAGATTATCGCCGGTGTTCGTACCGTTCGCAACCAGAAGAACATTGCCCAGAAGGAGCAGTTGTCTCTGCAGGTAGTAGGCAAGAACGATTTCGAGGCTTACAACGACGTAACGCTGAAGATGGCGAACCTTGATAAGATTGAGGTGATCGCCGAGAAGAGTGCCGATGCATCCAGCTTCATGGTAGGTACCGACGAGTTTGCCGTACCATTGGGCGACCTCATCGACGTAGCTGCCGAGATTGAGAAGGCAGAGGCTCAGCTCAAGCACTTGGAAGGCTTCCTGATGGGCGTACGCAAGAAGCTCAGCAACGAGAACTTCGTAGCTCACGCACCTGAGAAGGTAGTAGCCCTGGAGCGCAAGAAGGAAAGCGACTCTGTTGAGAAGATTGCTGCCCTCAAGGCAACCATCGAGGAACTCAAGAAGAAATAATAGTATTATATTTAATGTTGAATGTTGAGTGTAGAATGTTGAATTAGTCAAGCTGATTCGTTAGCAAGATTGCAACTCAACATTCAACATTCAACATTCAACATTTTTAATTATGATCAAGAAGCTTTTCACCTTATTTATATGTATGTTTTCGTTCGCCATGACTTTCACCAGTTGTAGCGACGAGGCTTTTGATGTGGATAGCGTCAACAAGCAGACCATCCTGGTATATTATCCATGGACAGGCAGTACCACCAGTTCGGGTTTGAAGCAATACCTTGCCAACAACATCGACAGCATCTGCCAGGGTATCGTAGCCAAGAAAGGACTCAGTGACTCACGTGTGATGGTATTTTTCAGCGAGAAATACAACAAGAGCACACTCTACGATCTGCAGTACGATGCCGCCAGCAGGACGGTGAACCGTGTGCCCGTGAAGACCTACGAGGACAACAGTTATTGCACGGCAGAGGGATTCGCCAACCTTCTCAATGAGGTGAAGCAAAATGCCGAGGCACTCAACTATGCCCTCATCATCGGAGTACATGGTTCCGGATGGACCTATGCAGAAGATTGGGTGAATTATCCGAACTATGCCCGTCCTGGCTTCGGAAGCACAGCCACAGCCGGCAAGTCATCCAGTACATTCAGCGGCATCCAGTTTGGTAGTGACCCAGACCATCCAGTCACCCGCTTCTTCGGAAGTGTAAATTCCAAGAGTTATGCCATGGACATCCCAACCCTGGCAGAAGGAATCAGACAGAGCGGACTGAAGATGCAATACATCCTCTTCGATGCCTGCTATATGGGAAATGTGGAGACAGCCTACGAACTGAAGGATGTCACCAACTATCTCATCAGTTCGAGCAGCGAGGTAATGGGTATGGGCATTCCATACCGAAGCGTCTGGAGCATGCTCAATTCCGCAACGCCCAACTATTCCGGCATCGTAAACGGCATTGTCAACTTCTATAAATCCAGCAACGTACCTTATTGCAACATGGCAGCCATCGACTGTCGCGAGATGGATAACCTGGCTAGCGTAATGAAGGAAATCAACAGCAAATATACGCTCGATTCCTCCGTTTCTCTAGAAACGATCCAACCTCTCGACGGTTTCACTCCAAACCTGTTCTATGACATGTCGGTATATGTAGATAGCCTCAAGCCAAGCGGTTACCTGAAAGACCAGTTTGCCGCCCAGATGCAGAAAACCATCAAGGCGGCAGCGCATACCGATGAGGCATTTACCATGCTGAAGGACTCCTATTATGGAACCACCTTCGAGGTGAAGAGCTATTGCGGTCTCTCCATCTCCGACCCGAGCCAGCACAGTGTAGCCCTCAAGGGAAAAGAGAAGACAGGATGGTGGAAGGCAACCCACTAATAAAGTTGAATGTTCACATTTCAAAATACTAAGGACAAAGATGGAATTTTTTATAATCGACCGTAATGGACAGCAGGCAGGTCCTTTCAGTTTCGACCAACTTGTACAGAAGGGTATCAGTCCCGAAACACTGGTATGGAAGCAGGGTATGGCAGACTGGACTCCTGCCTGGAAGGTAGAGGAGCTGAAAGCCGTACTGGAAGCAATAAGAGCAAACCAGCAGCAGAAAGCCCAGCAGGAAGCCTACCAGCAGGGATTCCAGCAGGGAGCTGCGATGAATTCGAATTTCCAGCAGCAGCCTAAGAAGAAATCGAGTCATTTCGCCATGAAGATGGTGATAGGCCTCATCATTTTCATTCTTGCCATATTTGCCGTAACCAATCCGAGCGCAGATGCTCATAAGGAGAAGGTTCGCACGGAGGCAAGCAAGGCTGTAGAAAAGGCGGTAGGATCTACCGACAACAATTTCTTCTCGCAGGCGCTCCGCTCTGTAGCCAAGATGATGGCTGGCAGCATGATGGACGAAGCGATGAACCAGCTCTTCGAATACCACAACTACATCGTCTGCTCTACAGGTTCCGTAGAGTTCAACGGCAAGCCGCATACCGTGAGTTTCGGTATTCTCGGCAACGTCTATACGATGAATGCCGACGATATGGTCAAGGCGCTGGAATCAGCCGATAATCTCCATATCGAGGAGTCAGAATCAACAGAATCCTCTGATACTCCTAATATGGATGGCTCAGATTCAGAAGGTAACGTCAATGAGGACCAGGCTGACAGCGATGAAGGCAACTTCAGCACAAGAATGCAGAAGAAACTGGAAGAGAAAGCCAATCAGGCTTTCGATAAGGCGGCAGATAAAGTGAGCAAGAAGGTAGAAGAGAAAATCAACCAGAAGCTCGAAGAAACCACTGATTCTTCCAGCATCGAAAAGGTGATCGATAAGATCCTGGAGTTATTCTAACGGAATATAAAACAAATCTCCCTATAAGCAGGCGGCATGCGTCTGACTTATAGGGAGATTTTTTTGCTAAAATAGCCGTAAATAGCTGCACAGATATCAGGCTACTTCCAGAAAATCGGGAGAGCGGGAAATTCTGACCACCACTGCGTGATGACGAACAAACTGCATGCGGATGCGGGCAATGAGAAGATCATAGCACTCCTCGCTATGAATGAGGAAACCCAGATGAAGACACTCTCCTACAATGATACAGTGGTTGCGCCAACCATGAATGCCATTACCTCTGGAGAAAGACACATGGGAGGCAACACCAGAATTACCCCCGGTGTCTGCATCCGCCAATCTTATATAATAAGGTAATGCCAGCTTGCTGTTGCGCTGCAGGGCATACTCTCCTTCCGGCAGACAATGCACATCCTCCTCTAACGTATCACAAACATGCTGACCATCAATCAGCAATCTACCACTTACGGCATGATGATAACAGCCAAAACGTTCTATTGCTATTTCCATAACTTTTGAATTTTCCAAACTATTATTTTTAAACATTGAACCCATCCCCATCTCCTCTTCATATCCGTGTAAACATTATTCAAGAAAGAGAGAAACAGGCGAAAACGCCCGAAAAATGGGGGAAAATGAGATAGAGAATTTTCCCTTAAGGGTTTTTATTTTTTTCCTTAAGGGAAAATATATTTTTCCTTAAGGAAAAAGAAAGTTTCTCTTAAGAGATTTTTTCGCCTCGCTTAACTTGTAAAGTTATTTATCACTACCAATGCTATATCCCCACTCCATCCGGCTCTCCGAGATAGTAAAAGATATAATCTACCATCTTGGGCGTGAAACTATGCAGCGAAGGTTTATACCCCAATTCCTGCAGTTTGACATAGAGCGGAGTGCAGCGCTTCACCCAATCCATAAACTCATCTCTCGCAGCATGCCCCTTGGAACGGCTGTGAGGACAGTAGAGGTGAGCAAGCTCCTGCTTGCTCATCACTCTACGTTCTACGAAATGTTGCTTGGTAACATTCATCTAGTTTTAAATTTTAGTTAGTAATCTTATCTTCTACAAAGATACAAAAAAATCGGATAGGGTGTTTCATCTGATTACAAAATTTAATATTTACAATTCAGATGTAACAAGGGCTGAAGCGTGGTGGCATCAAAACTGGGACACGCCTTCTGCACCCCAGGCAGGTCACGATGCCCCAGAATGGTGCGGATGCCTGGAAACTGTATCTTCAGCTGAACAATCAGTTTCTCCATCGCCTTCTTCTGCTCCCCGGTACGGGTATCTGCCACATAGCCGTTCTCATCCAGTCCGCCCTCATAGCAGATTCCGATGGAATGTGCATTCCAGCCACGGGCATGGGCACCCATGCGCTCCAGCGGACGGGTGGCATGTACCTTGCCGTCACGGGTGATGAAGAAATGGTAACCGATGTAACGCCAGTGGTTCACCTCCACGTGGTCGTGGTAAAGTTGATGCACGGTGTAAGGGTGGTTGCAGCGGGTTGCGCTGCAGTGTACCACAATCATTGTAATTTCTCTAGTCATAAGCTGATGTTTTTAATGTTTCAACACTGCAAAGATAAGACTTTCTCCTAACTCCAACTGGCGATAGCCGTCGATTTCCGGCGAATTTCCACTCACCCCGGAATGTTTTATATTTAGTTAACTAGTTACCTCTCGTGGGAGAAATGTCTAGATAGTTACCTCTCGTGGGCAAACTTGCCAAAGGGTTACATCTCATCAGAGGAAACCGTTACATCTCGTGGGATATCGCCTTTTACTAGTTACCTCTCATTGCAACGGCATTTTTCATCTATCTGATTATCTGATAGTTATAACACAAAATAGCCCCACAAGAAATATGATTATATGATATATAAGAAATAAACAAGAAAAATGGTCATGATGGGTTCTCAATCTTTTTTTCTCTATTTTCAAAAAAAACTTGTAAAATACTTGTTAGTCTCAGAAAAATTATATATCTTTGCAGCGCTCTTTCAGTAGAAATACAGGAGGAGCAGACATACGGCATTCTGTTGGCAGGATGCCAAAGCATGATAAATGCTGAGTTTACATCTCAAAATCCCTTGTAAGGTGTGGAGCTAAATCCTTGCATGGGGTACTCAATTGTAAATTCAGGCTAGATTTTTCGTGCGCATTCTCTATGAATGAATCATACGGGGGTGCGACAAGGGATAATTCTGGCCTGATGAGAAAATTGAGTAAAGGGTCAGAAAAATAGCTCCAACAATATTTTTGACCCTGTTGAGATTTCGCATCACCCAGATTTGTTTTCATTGCCGCCCCCATTTTATAGACTAAAATTAAACAACGAGCAATGAACAAGAATCTAACATTCAACGTAGCCGAAGCCACAGAGCTTGGCACTCATTGCGCCCTGCATCACAGCTACAGCCCGCAAGAACAGAAGTACATCTTCAGACTTGACGTGTACAATCAGAAACAGATCAAAATGGCTATCAGCCAGAACGCACACCATGGTCAACTGGACCTCAATGGTTTCGAGCACCTCGAAAATATGTTACGTTTCGAAGTACCCTACAGAGCTTTGGAAGCAACCAAATCTCATTACAACAGCCTGGAGACTGCCCTTATCGACATAGGCAAAAAGCCGGTCTATATCCCTTACACCGTCGCAGATTCTGGCAATCCTGGAACAAACCACTTGTGCTACAAGCAGTTCGACTACCTCTACCACTTCGTTGACTACACCAAGAAAGGTCAGGAGAAGAGAGCCATTCTGGAGATGCCGATTCCCGTGGCTCAGTACTACTTCGCCCTGGACCTGGGCTACTTCAAGGTTTCGCCGCAGCTTTACGAGTCATTCCATCACCAGTCTTCCCGCTGCCTTTATCTCCTGACAGAGAGCCGACTGAAGAAGGGCTACACCAAGTTTCCGCCTCCCGAGATCCTTGCGCTCCTCACTAGCCACACCCAATATCGTGGCACGGGGAATCTGGAATACACCCAGCTTTCTACAGCCGAAGAAGAAATCAGAAATGCTTACAAGCTGAACCAGCTCGACTATATCGTGATACACACGTTAGAGACTACCCGCAACCAGGTAGTAGGCAAATATGGCAGTCTGGTCATCTTCGACCTCAAGTTCCGCAACGAAGACCAAAATATGCTGAGCGGTGAAGATCAGACTAAGCTGTCAATGCAGAAACTAAACTTTAGAAATGTCCTCACCTCTACCTACTGGAACGTGAGCCATAAGGTGGCAGAGGAGTTGAGCGATCGCCTCACCCTGTCAGACCTGGATGCCGTGCGCCAGTGCTTTCTGGCAGCCTATGCAGCGAAGAGAAAGCACGAGATCAAGAATCCCGCAGGGTATATCGTGTCCAGCCTGAATAAGATTCTGAAGAAGAAATAACAGAAATCCCCCAGGCGTTCCGACGGATATGTTATCCGTCGTAAAAAAAGGTTCGACCTATTAAGCCGGGGGATTTGTAATCCCCCCAAGCCTTGAATCTGTGTAAATCTGTGAAATCTGTGGGATTTTATTCTTTGTCCCACAGATTTCACAAATTTACACAGATCTCTACCTTAAAAATATGGGATCCTAACTTTTTCTGAAACTTTTCACAGAAATCTCTTGCAGGTTTGAAAATAAAGTCGTAACTTAGCGCTATATAATTGACGGACATATCCGGCGCTACGAAAATATCAAAACATCTTGAAGATGAATGTCTATCAGCCAGTTTTCTCACTTTTTATTTGGTCGTTTCAGGAAAAAAGCGTAATTTTGCAGTGAAACAAATTATGGAATTAAATGAATGGCGTATGAAACAGGTAGAAGAAAGATACATCAGCTTGCTGACCGACTTCGGCTTCAAGCGAATATTCGGAACGGCAATGAACAAGGATTTGCTCATTTGCTTCCTCAACAGCTTGTTTAATGGCAGACAGGTTGTGAAGGATGTGTCGTATCTGAATCCGGAGCATGTGGGAGATGTCTATACTGACCGCAAGGCCATCTTCGATGTATATTGCGAGGGCGAAAACGGCGAGAAGTTCATCGTTGAAATGCAGAATGCCTACCAGACTTATTTCAAGGACCGCTCCCTCTTCTACTCCACTTTCCCGATTCGCGAGCAGGCACCAAAGGGGAGCGACTGGGATTTCAAGCTCAATCATGTCTATACTGTTGCGCTGCTCAACTTCAACATGAATGAAGATGCCTTCGACAAAGAGAAGATCCGCCATCATGTACAGTTATGCGATACCGCTACCCACAAGATTTTCTACGACAAGCTGGAGTTTATCTATGTAGAGATTGCCAAATTCAATAAGACACTAGGAGAACTGGATACACTCTACGAGAAGTGGCTTTATGCGCTGAAGAATCTCTATAAGCTTACCCAGCGCCCGAAGGAGCTGTGCGACAAGGTTTTCGACCGTCTCTTTGAGGAAGCCGAGATTGCCAAGTTTACGCCTCAGGAGATGAGGGAGTATGAAGCAAGCAAGATGGCATACCGGGATATCAAGAACTCCATTGATACGGCGAAGCAAGAAGGCAAGCAAGAAGGTCTTGCAGAGGGTATGGAATTAGGTATAGAAAAAGGCATGAACCAGAAAGCCCTGGATATTGCCAGGAATATGCTTGCTGATGGTGTTGACATCAATCTGATCATGAAGTATTCCGGTCTTACCCAGGAACAGATAGAAAAATTGAAATAAGATATTATTTTAGAAGTAACAGATAAACAGAAATCCCCCATCCTGCTTTCTCAAGCCGGATGGGGGATTTGCTTTAATATAGGATTGAATGAGTGTTAATGCCGGATAGGATTATCGGTCAATTTCAGCACGGATGAATTTACCGGCACTGCTGTAATACAGGTCGTAGCCAGGGATGTCGATTTCGTAACCACCCATCTCCTTCTCTATCTTATACGGCTGCTGTGAAGGATAGCGCTTGGCAATGTCCGCAACGATCACATCAGGAATGATGCCAGATGGCAAAGCAGAGAACTTGCAGTCCACGCTCTTCCACTCTCCCTTGTTGTTGAAATCTATTTTGGTTCCATCGCTCAATGTTGCCTCATATTCCCACTTTCCGTTGTCCTTCTCCTTCTCTACACGGGAGTAGGTAGCAGTAGGAAAATACTGCTTTACAAACTGCTGAGCCTGTACTGGCAACTCAGCATAACCGATCTCTTTCTCATCGCTGCCGTGACAAGCTACTGCTACCATAGCAAAAATAATCGACAGAAATGTCGCTAAAACCGTTCTCTTCATGTTGTTACAATTTAAATTTTGATGTTACCATTTTAATTATTTATCACTTATTATTATACACTATTGTATAACCCGTATATTGACATATATGGGGTTGTTTTATCTGCTACAAATATACTAAAATAATTTCAAACTACAAAACATTCTCCCCATATTTTAAAGTGTTTTAACGGTTTTTTCTTGCATTTCTTCCATAATAAATTTATTATAACAAACTAGAGCGGCGGTAGAATCAGAGGTTAGGTCAGTTTTTGACGGCGGATTGCAAATCCGCCGGAACGCCTAACGGAGGAAAGGACATATCCGGCACTAGGGAATCCCCTATCCCATCGATATGCTGGCTAATGCCTGGGGGCTGGGGATAACATATCCCCAGAGCAGAAATAAAGCAGTAAATACCTTAATTTATTCTAAAATACAAAATTATATAGCCAAAATATATCGTTTTTCAAAATTTATATATATCTTTGCACTTATAATTAATAAAGAGAATTATGAGAATTATTTCGCATAGAAAACTAAAAGAGTTTTATGAATCCCCAGGACGAGAAGACTCTAAAGTTGCCCTTGAAAGGTGGTACCAGATAGCAGAAGAAGCAGAATGGCATAACTTTTCCGATATTAGAGCAGACTTCCCTGATGCCGATTACGTAGGTAATCAACATTACGTATTCAACATCCGAGGAAATAACTATAGATTAGTAGTTGTCATAAAATTCACTATAGGCCGACTTTTTGTAAGATTTGTCGGAACACATAGTGAATACGACAAAATTGACTGTACCAACATTTAACATCAAGAATTATGGAAAAAATAACAAAAGAACAGTATGAGTTTGCACTCAACAGAATAGAAGAGCTTTTACCATTGGTAACGGATGAAACTCCTGCTAATGATAAAAATGCCATTGAACTGACATTAATGTCAGATATTGTGGAGTCATACGAAAAGAGACATTTTCCTATAGGAAAGCCTTCAGTATCCGAACTCATTGAACTTTCACTGAGAGAAAAAGAAATGACACAAAAACAATTAGCAACAGAAATCGGAATAAGCCCTTCCCGCATTAACGATTATATTACTGGACGTTCGGAACCTACATTAAAAATTGCCAGATTGCTTTGCAAGGTACTGAATATTACTCCTGCTGCTATGTTGCAATACTAAGCAAATTGTTTTTAGCTTAAAAGAAGCCCCCATCCTACTTTCTCAAGCGGGATGGGGGCTTATACTTTCCTGGGATTTTGCCTTGCAGCAGATTCCGGGAAAGTATTTATAATTCTACTGAAGTTTCGCAAGTAGCATCCTTCCGTCCCCGAAGGGGGCGAACTCCCAATAACCGCAGGTGGAATGACCGAAGGGAATGGAACCTGCGGAAAGCAGAACACCACACCCACTACCGTCCCCGAAGGGGGCGAACAATAGAAAATCAAGCTCCCTATATCCAAAAAATATTAAAACTAAAAGAAATCTTTGCTGGTATCATATAATATATATATCTTTGCGTGAACTATACAAGAAAGCTTATGAGCTACAGACAATTATTCTATCACATCGTGATAAGACCCAAAAACAGCGAACCCGTAATAGTACAAGATTACGAGGAAGCATTATATCGCTACATCTGGGGATTCATCAAAGATAAGGGCGCAGTACTTTATCGAATTGGGGGTATGCCCGATCATATCCACATGTTTGTTTCATTGCCAGCAACACTGTCTGTTGCCGACTTTATGAGAGACCTCAAAACTGCTTCCAACAAATTTCTGCAAGAAGAAAAGGAAAAGTTTCCTCATTTCAAGGGCTGGGCAAAATCTTATTGCGCCCTAACCTATTCTATCAACGAAAAAGACAAAATCGTGAATTACATCAAATCTCAAAAAGAACATCATAAGAAGGTATCATTTCGAGATGAATATCTTGCCTTGCTCCAAGCCAATGGCATAACAATAGATTTCAACTACTTTCTGAAAGACTGATTCATCACATCAGTTTCCTCCGTCCCCGAAGGGGGCGAATGTGAATAACCGCGGGTGGAATGACCGAAGGGAATGGAACCTGCGGATAGTGACAGATGCTCTCTTATCGTCCCCGAAGGGGGCGAACAAGAGCAAGACTGGATGTGGTTCGCCCCCTTTGGGGACGCTTTCTCCCTACTATCGGTTATCCGCAGGTTCCATGACCTTCGGTCATTCCACCAGCGGTTATTGAAAGTTGGCCCCCTTCTTTTACCTTTGCACCTGGAAACAAGTTTAAACGAATTGGTTAACGGGTGTTAAGGTGAACTGTATGTCACTCTAGA
>OIYQ01000324.1_pt1 | contig 19794 bp, 16 predicted proteins | sample 1588311 | NCBI WGS metagenome assembly OIYQ01 (sample SAMN03283244) | human gut metagenome | biome: human-associated habitat; material: feces | host: Homo sapiens | place: Peru | collected 2012
GCTTTCCCTAACGTAGATGTTGTCGTTGGTAATGTTGCAACAGGTGCTGCTGCTAAGTATCTGGTTGAAAATGGTGCCGATGGTGTGAAAGTAGGTATTGGCCCAGGTTCTATCTGTACAACAAGAGTTGTTGCAGGTATCGGTGTTCCGCAAATTACAGCTATTTACGATTCGGCTGCTATGGCTGACAAGTACGGCGTACCTGTAATCGCAGACGGCGGTATAAAGTATTCGGGCGAAATTGTTAAGGCTCTTGCCGCAGGCGGCAGCGTTGTTATGGTCGGCTCGCTTGTTGCAGGTTGTGACGAAGCTCCGGGCGAAACAGAAATTTACCAAGGCCGTCAATTCAAGGTATATCGTGGTATGGGCTCACTCGGTGCTATGAATCACGGCTCTGCCGACAGATACTTCCAAAAGGGTTCAAAGAAATTTGTTCCTGAAGGCGTTGAAGGTCGTGTTCCTTACAAGGGAGCAGTTTCCGACACCATCTATCAAATGATGGGCGGCTTGCGTTCGGGTATGGGTTATGTAGGTTGCCACACAATCGAAGAACTCCGCCAAAACGCACAGTTCATCAGAATTACCGGTGCAGGTCTTGTTGAATCGCATCCACACGATGTTTACATCACCAAGGAAGCACCAAACTATTCGGGAAATAAATAAGATTACATCAATCACACAAAAACCGCCGGCAAAAATGCAGGCGGTTTGATATTCCGACAGGGTGAATATATGACCAGAAAAGAAAAACGCAAAAAGCGAATAGAAAAATTCAAGCGATTTTTAAAACGGAATATGACACCCACATGGGCAAAACGATTCAGCTATCAGGTTGTAGCTTTTATTATCAGTGTTTCAATGGTTGTGGGAGTTGTGGTTTATGCTTTTAACAAAACCTATGATGAGCGAAAGCTGACTTTTGTTGACGGCTTCACCATAACGGCACACACGGGTGCATACGACACTCCCGACAATTCAATGGAATCGCTTGAGGCGGCAATTAAACACGGTGACGAATCGTTTGAAATAGATGTTCGGCAACGACCTAACGGAATTGTTGTTATGAGCAATGACATCATCAACACAAATTCGGACGGAACGGAAATTACAGCCGCATTTAAAAAGGTTAAGCAAACAAATATGCGTCTGAATCTCGACATAAGAGAAACGAGAGTTCTCAAAACCCTGCACGATTTAATTGTTGATTACGGCTTAACCGATCGTGTTGTGCTCACGGGAATTGAAGTTTTTCAAGCCGACAAGGTCAAGGAAAACTGCCCGGGAATTGAATATTATGTCAATTATATGCCAAGCAGAATCAATATTTTTACCGAAGAGTATCAGCAAAAAATAATTGATATGCTTGAAAAAACAGGTGCAGTCGGCATAAACTGCAATTACAAATACGCTTCAAGGACGCTGTCAAATCTGCTCCACAAAAACGGCTACAAACTTTCTATTTGGACAGTTGACAGAAAATACCAAATCAAGCGTGCACTTGTAAACACAGCCGACAACATCACTACCCACCATCCGGATAAAGTTCAAAACATTATCAACAAATGGGGAAAATAAAAAAAAGCAACCGTACTCTAATCGGTCGCCAATTTACAAAAAGAAATTGATAAATTTATGTTAATAAAACGCTCCGAGATAATATTCATCGGAGCGTTGTTAATTTATTTTAATATCGACAGCCACTTGTCTGTAAGTTCAAATGTGTCATTTTCAAAAAGGCTGTTGTGAAGCCTGAAAACCATATCAACAAACAGGAGGGATTCTATCCTCTCCTTTGATGAAAGCGGAGCAAAGTATTCCACAAGCTCGGCTTTTTTCTTTTGCACATCTTCGGTTGTATCGGTAAGTTCGGTACCGATAAATCGAACAATATCAAGTTCAAGCGGTGCAATATAGCCAATCGGGTCGATTGCCGTAATAAGTTCACCGCTCTTCATAATATTGTACCTGTGCATATCACCGTGAACAAGGCAAAATTCGTCATTAGCAAACACTTTGTCATACAGTTCGTTGGCTTGAGTTACAAGCTGCATAATTTCTTCATTGCGGTAAGAAAACTTGTTTTCGTCAAGTTTGCCATGCAAAATATCGGAATAATTATGGAACTTGTGAACATCATTTTCACTGATTTTTATATCCTTGTAACTGTTAAGTGCCTTCTTAAAAAATTCCAAAACAGTGGTATCATTTTTATCAAATTGCGGCAAATCGCTGTCCATTTGCTGCATAAGAATTGCCGAACAGGTGTCGTCATAATCATAAAGTTCGCACATAAATGTTGCCGGCAAAGTTTGATAACAGCTTCTCTCAGGCTCGTATCTTTCAATAAACGGCGGAATCATTTTCAAAACACAATCGCCGTACTTAATGCTTTTTGCCAAAAAGATAATGCCGAAGTGCGAGGTTTTAACAACTCTGTAATCGGTTATCTGCCACTTTTTAAGGAGATTAGGAATTTCCTTTTCAAGGCGACGGGTCCAATTTTTTGTTTGCGACGGATAATTTTCAAACAAATATCTGTTAAGCCTGCTTACGCTGTTAAAAATATCCTTGTAGTCAACATTATTGTCCCTTGCATTGATAAGTGCTTCAAGATACTTTAAATCCGCAGGATAAGTAAGCTTAAAATTATTGTTAAAATCAAAATAAAGCTTGATTTTGCTGTTTTCCGGAAGCTGCTGGGTTACTTCTGTGAGCTTACTCTCAGGGTCAAAATTATCATAAAGCAGTTTGAAATCAAAGCCCTCCGGCGACTGCATAAGATAATACCTGTCACGGTAAACCTTTTGAATATCATAGCATCCGAGCGAATCGGTAATTGCCTGAGCGGTTACCACTGCCGCATTATCATCAAGAAAAGCAAAATACTTATCCATAAGTTCACCCGTAATCATCGGACGAACCGCATCACAAACAATAACCTTGTCACAATCATAATTGTCATTGATGTATTGAAGTGCATTGACAAGCGAATAATTGCGTGTTTCGCCGCCGTTTACAAAATCAACTCTGTCATCAGCCGCAAGATTTGTAAGATAGCTTTTGTTTGCCTCAATATTTGTAACAATCAAAATCTTATCAACGGTTTTTGCCTCAAAAATAGCGTCAACAACATATTCAATTACCATTTTGCCGTTTATTTTATGGAACTGCTTTGGCACATTTGAGCCAAAGCGTGAGCCGACACCGCTCGCAAGAATTACAACTACATTCATACTATATCCTTATTTTCTAGAGAAAAGTCGCTTAAAGAATGACGGCTTTTCTTCTTTTTTACTGTCTGCCAAAACGGCATCAATAACTCTCTTTGAATTGTTTTTATCAATATTAACAAAGAAGTTTGTTACTCTGTCGATATAATCGTTTTCGCAATCTTTATCAATAATCTTGATAAGTGCGTCAACCGCACTGTCCAAGTCATAGCAAACAGGACCGAAGCCGTCTCTTTCGTATTCAAAGAAGCCCTTGTCATAAGTTTGAGTTTCATAAAACTCTTCCTTATCAAACTGAGTATAAACAATCGGCTTTTTGAGATACGCAAAGTCAAATGCAATGGTTGAATAGTCGGTTACCATAACCGATGATTCGGCAAATACCTTATTGTAATTGATAAAGCCCTCATTAATTGCAAACACATCGTTTTTCTTAAAGTCAACAGCCTGCTTCCTGAAAATAGGATGAAGGCAGAACAAACCGGTATAACCCTTTTCTCTCATCTTTGCAAGCAAACGCTCATCATTGATAAGTCCGTTGTAGAACTTATAATAATCCGTATTTACAAAGCCGTCATAATAAACGCTTGAGGTCTTGTCGTCATAAGCACCCTTGATGCTCTTTCGCCAAGACGGAAGCACAAGAAGTTGCTTTTTTCTGTCATCATACAGTGCATCAAAACGAGGAAGTCCCGTAATTACACATTGGTCGGCAGTCATATTGTATCTGCCGTCAATAATTGCCTGACGCTCGTTTACACCCGTATTAAAGAAAATTTTAATATTTTTATTGTAGTGATTAAGCCAAACCGAGCAGTCACCGCAGTTTACACCGTGATTCATAAAATAAAAATCAAAGTGGTACATATCTACAAAATACGGTCTGTCGTCCTCAAATGCGTTAATTGTAAACTCACCTGCACTTGATGAAACGATTTTGTCCGCAAGGAGAAAATAATACTTAAACTCGGTATCCTCAAAATACACAACCTCACCGATTGCTTCAAGGCGGTTTTTAACCTCATCGCTTGCCGCTCTGCCGATTGTAAATATCGGTCTTACACCGTTCGGAGTGTGCTCGCTGATATACTTAAATACCACTTCACCGCTGTCACCGGCATTGTCGATTCTGTCGGAGAAAAGCCAAACACTGCCCTTTTTCTCCTGCTCTTTTTTAAATTTCGGGAAGTTTGCTCTTATTTCGGCAAGGTCATCTCTGCCGATTTCTTTAAGGTAATCAACGCAAGCTTTTTCAGCATTCTCCACATAAGCTTTAAGGTTTTTAGGAACGGAAACCTTAATTGCCTTACGCATACTTCTTACAACATATTTGCCGTAAACTTCATATGACGGCTTAAACAGATTTTTAGTAGAAATAAACTTGCTGTATGACATTGAAACCGATGTTTCATTACCGCCGTATGAAATGTACGGTCTAAAACAAATCTCGGTTTGCTTTACGCCTTTAAGGCTGAATTCACATTTGCAAAGATAATAATAGCTCGGATGTCCGAGTTTACCGACAACATTGGATGGATCGTAAGGTACAAGTTCCGGCGTTACCTCTTGATCGCCAAAGCGAAATTTAAAGCTGGCTTTGCCGTCCTTTGTGCATCTGAAAAGCCATTGTGCAACAAACACATCAACAAAAAGCTTATCGTCTTTTACATCAAGAGCCGCAATTTTGCACACCTTACCCTTTTGATTAGGCAAACAAAGTGACCACATATCCTTGTAATGAAGCGTGCCTGTTTCGGCATCAAAATCTATGAGTTCAAACAAAGTCTTTCCGTACTTAATTTTGAAAGCCTCATTTTTCTTAAACATTGTTTTATGCTTCGGATTGTTGAGAAGAATATAATCATCAATTCTGTCAAGGAGCATTTTAACTCTTTCAAGATATTCTTTTTGCTCCTGCTCATCAAGCACCTCAAGATAATAATCGTGACCGATTCTCCAATAAAGGTCATAAGCAATCATTGACTGAACATAAGGAATAACCTCACCGTACATTTCTTCGCAATATTTCATAAGCTCCATATGGTAATAAACAAGCGAATTGATATAAAATGATTTGTCAAAAATTTGATTGTTAACGGCAGAATCGCCCAAATTACGGCGTCTGTAAAGATATAGAGCCTCGCAAATAAGACCGACCTTTTTCTTTTTGAGCATAATCTTGTTGATAAAGGTTGAGTCCTCGCCAAACTTTAATCTGCTGTCAAACCTTACATCACCGAGTGCATCGCTTCGGATAAATGTTGTAGCGGCTGTTGACTGAACGGAAAACCATTCTTCCTTGTTTTCAAGATCGGCAACTCTTGTGCCGTTTTTAAACTTATAATCAAGCGAATGAAAATCATCATTTTCTTCAAAAAACTGAATTCTTGCGGCAAGCACATCAATCTCGTCATAATGTTCTTCAAAAAATTTGTAGGCATTTTCAAATGACGAAAGTTCCCACTTATCATCAGGGTCAAGAAAAGTGATATACTTTGCATCAACATACTGAAAAGCAGTGTTTCTTGCATTGCTTACGCCGCCGTTAGGTATCTTTTGATACACAATATTATCCGGATACATTTCCTTATACTTGAGGCAAATTGCCTCGCTGTTGTCAGGAGAGCCGTCGTTAATCATAATTAGCTGAATTTTGTCAAAGCCTATCGTTTGATTAACAAGTGACAAAATCGCTTCTTCGATATAATCCTCTACATTGTAAATCGGCATAATTACCGAAAACAAAAACTTATTCTCATCTTTAGTCATACTATTTCTCCCAATAAACGAATTGTGCTTTGTACCAAAGCATTAAAATACATCATAATAATATCACAGAAAAAAGGTATTTTCAACCATATTATAATAAGTATATACTAAAAACTTATAATTAAAGAGTGTATATATAACTTTTTTGTGTATAATTTGTCAAAAAATGCTTAATATTTATATTTTTACTTGAATACAAGAAACTTATTGGGTATAATAAAGACGGTAAATTTTAAAAATTTATTCTAAATTAAAAGTAAGGAGTTTAGAAAATGGTTTATTCACATGAAGTTGAAACAATGTGTCCTGTAGCACAGGGCGTTGCTCACGGTGCTGCTCCTATCCCGGAAGAAGCAAAGTGGGTTAAGGCAAAGGAAATCAAGGATATTTCCGGCTTTACACACGGTGTAGGTTGGTGTGCTCCACAGCAGGGTACTTGCAAGCTCACACTTAATGTTAAAAACGGCGTAATTGAAGAAGCTCTTGTAGAAACAATCGGTTGCTCGGGTATGACTCACTCTGCTGCTATGGCATCAGAAATCCTCCCTGGCAGAACAATTCTTGAAGCTCTCAACACAGACCTTGTTTGTGACGCTATCAATACAGCAATGAGAGAACTCTTCCTCCAAATCGTTTACGGTCGTACACAGAGTGCTTTCTCTGATGACGGTTTGGTAATCGGTGCAGGTCTTGAGGATCTCGGTAAAGGTCTTCGTTCACAGGTTGGTACTATGTACGGTACTCGCAAGGCAGGTCCTCGCTACCTCGAAATGACAGACGGTTATGTAACAGGCATTGCTCTTGATGAGGACAACGAAATCATCGGCTACAAGTTCGTTAACTTCGGCAAGATGATGGACTTCATCAAAGCAGGCGACGATGCAAACACAGCATTTGAAAAGGCTCAGGGTCAATACGGCCGTGTTGCTGACGCTGTTAAGGTTATCGATCCAAGAAAAGAATAAGAGTAGGAGGATATTATAATGGCTTTATTTGAATCATATGAAAGAAGAGAAAAGCAAATCCTTGCTGTTCTTGAAAAATACGATATTAAATCAATCGAAGAATGCAGAGAAATCTGCCAGGCTAAGGGTTTTGACCCTTACAAAATCGTTGAAGGCATTCAGCCAATCTGCTTTGAAAACGCAAAGTGGGCATACACAGTTGGTTGTGCAATCGCTCTCAAAAAGGGCGTAAAGTCAGCTGCTGAAGCTGCTGCTGCAATCGGCGAAGGCCTTCAGTCATTCTGCATCCCCGGTTCTGTTGCTGATCAGCGTAAGGTTGGTCTTGGCCACGGTAACCTCGGCAAGATGCTCCTTGAAGAAGAAACAGAATGTTTCGCATTCCTTGCAGGTCACGAATCATTCGCTGCCGCTGAGGGTGCTATCGGTATCGCTGAAAAGGCAAACAAGGTTAGACAAAAGCCTCTCCGTGTTATCCTTAACGGTCTTGGCAAGGACGCTGCTCAGATTATCGCAAGAATCAACGGCTTCACATATATTGAAACCGAGATGGATTACTACACAGGCGAAGTTAAGGAAGTATTCCGCAAGGCATATTCAGACGGCCTTCGTGCAAAGGTTAACTGCTACGGTGCAAACGATGTAACAGAAGGCGTTGCAATCATGTGGAAAGAAAATGTTGATGTTTCTATCACAGGTAACTCAACAAACCCAACAAGATTCCAGCACCCTGTTGCAGGCACATATAAGAAAGAAAGACTTGAAGCAGGTAAAAAGTACTTCTCAGTTGCATCAGGCGGCGGTACAGGTCGTACACTTCACCCTGATAATATGGCTGCAGGTCCTGCATCATACGGTATGACAGACACAATGGGTCGTATGCACTCAGACGCACAGTTCGCAGGTTCTTCATCAGTTCCTGCTCACGTTGAGATGATGGGTCTCATCGGTATGGGTAACAATCCTATGGTCGGTGCTACCGTAGCTTGCGCAGTTGCTGTCGCAGAGGCTCTCTAATAAAGGGTTCCGGGACTTTTAACAGTTTTGACACAACCGCAAAAATTTGATGAAAAATCGGATATTCGCCAAAAATTCGTCAAAATAAATTGTAAAATTACGCTTGGGATTTCTCTCCCAAGCGTTTTTTATTTAAAAATGTCATTGGCAATTATTCTGCTCTTATCTATCATCTCCTGTGAACAATGGGTGTATATATTCAGCGTTTCGTTAATGCTCTTGTGTCCGAGTCGTTCTTGAACGGCTTTGATGTCTACTCCGTTTTGCGTCAACAAAGTTGAATTTGTATGTCTTAATGAATGCATCGTAAAACCTTTAATGCCCAATTCGTTTTTTACTACTTCTGTAATGTGCATGCAAATGTTTGAAGTGATAAGTGCTCCGTCCGCTCTTACATTCACAAAGTGTGCCGGGGTCATACCTTTTGATTTGTCATCAAGCGAAATATTTAGGTTCTTGTCAAAATAATATTCGTTATATCTTTTTTTGAACGCTTCCCTGTTGGCGGCTTGAAGCTCCTTTGTCCTTTTTAGCAAGCCCAAAGTTTTTGCGTCCAACGGGATAACCCTTTCGGATTCGTATTTTGGCTTTGTGCAATACCATTCTTTTTTGACTTCACTGTACTGAAGCTGTCTTCTGATATGGATGACTTCGTTTGTAAAATCTATATCGTCCCAAACAACACCGAACGCTTCGCCTCTTCGCAATCCGAGCCTGTAACACATAACAAGCGGAATGTGTGCTGTTGTGCCCTCGTGAAATCTTTTAAGTATTCTTTCCACTTCGGTTTGTTTAAGCAAAACATTCGGGTGGCTGTTTCCCATTTGCGACAGTTCACCTCGTTTGGCAGGAAGTTTTGCATTTTTTGCTTTGTTTTCGCTGATGAGATTTAATGTCACAATCGCATAGTCAAGCGAATTGGTAATCATTCCTTTATAGCATACAATAGAATTTCTTGAAACTCTTTCTCTTGCAAGCTGATTGATGAATTTTTGAACATCCAAAGTGGTTATTTTGGTAACATTTAAATTACCAAGAGCTTTTTTGATTTTTGGAAACTTTTTCTTGTAAGATACGCAGGTGCTTTCTTTATGATTTATCAAACAGTATTCGTTGTACCATAAGTCCAACACCTGCGAATATTTCATATCGGATGTGTTGATGTAATTCGGATAATTTTCATATATTTTCAGTGCTCGAACGGCATCTTCCTCGGCTTCCCTTTTTGTTTTAAAACCGCTTTTTGTTTTGCGGTTTCTCTTTGTGGTGTTGGACGGGAATTCAAGTTCCCATCCCCACTTACCTGTGCTGAATTTCCTGACTCTTTTTTGATTGAATCAACCATACTGTTCACTCCTTATTATGCAATTCTGCTGTTTTCAATGTATTCATCTAACCAGTCTTCTTTAATCTTCAATGAGCCCATCTTGCCCGCCTTGAGTTCTCCCGACTTGATTAAATCGTAAACCGTGTTGCGATTTGTATGTAAGATTTCCGATACTTCTCGTACAGTGTAAAATTTATTCATATAACTGTCCTTTCTATATTTAAATTTAATATAATTAATTTTTATTTTTTAGTTTTTATTTTTATCATGTTTAGTTTTATCAAAGCAAATCTATCACTCCTTTGCTGTTTTTGGGGGCGATTTTTACACCCCTCGCTATATTAATACAACGATTTTTTAAAAAGAAAATTTTTTGCACAATTTTTTTAAGTTTTTTTGCAAAATTTCTTGTTTTGGGGCAAATTTCATACCCCTCACTATATTAATACAACGATTTTTTTAAAAATAAGATTTTGCATTGTTTTTTTCAAAATATCTTTCAATTTTTTTCACTATAATATATATCTTTTAATTCGACCAATTCCTTATAAACCGAGTCGCTGATTTTTATCGGATTTTTGCCTGATTCGATTGTGTATTTGATGTAATTTTTATATGACGGCAATTTTTTTGCTTTTGAAAATCCTGATTTTGAAAGTTCGTTATAAAACTTTTTGATGTTCTCTGCAAAGTCTTTGCGTTTTTCCTGTTGTATTTTTTTGAGGAAATAATAGAACTGACCGTTGTTCATAATCGCTCCGTTCACATTCATTTTGTTGACCATCATATCAAAAAATGTTTTCTTTTCGCAGTTATTTGAAAGAATGTTAAGCAAATATATTTTGTTGCTTTTCCAATAATTTGCTTTCAGCTGAAATTCAACCCTCGTGCAAAAACATTTGTGACTGTACGGATTTTCAAAATTTCGATATTTCGTTTTTAACTGCTCATCTTTAGAGTAGCAAGTCAGGTTGGTTGATTTTGTTCCGTTTTTCTTGCCGGAATTATAAACAACATCTTTTCCGTATGGCATATTGAACTTGCCAATCCATTCCCTGAATTTTTCTTCGTTGCTCTTTGACGAAAAATAATAATCCTGATTCAAATCTAATCGAACAATTCTTGTATAATCCCAAACATCGGGTTTGAATTCGTCAAGACCCGTAACATCGTTGAGCAAATCGGAAAGTATTTTTTTGAAATGAGGATAATCACTGTATTTGTATAGTTCTTGCGACGAACCGTACAAAAGCCCCGGCAACGAATCTATATAAATAGAAAGACATTTATAAAAATGATAATATCTGATACTGACTCTGCTTCCGTTTACAAATCTGATTGTTTAATAAAATTTATATTTATTTTCCCAATCGGAATAGCAACTCTCGTTTAATTCCGCATTGATTTTGAAACAAATTGTATCTATGTTTATTGGATAATCGGATAATTTTATTTTATTAATCATATTTACCTTTCTAGAAAAATTTAAAAGACCGCTCGTCGGAGCAGTCCCTCATATGGATATATTCAGTTTATTTCCGACATTCATAGTAATTGTAACATATTTTTTGAAAAAACAAAAAACCGCCACAATTACTATTTTGAATGAAAGACCGCAGGTTTTGAGTTTTCTCTCTGTCAGAATGTCGTGAATCAAATAACTTATGTTTATAGTCCGGTGGACTGTTGCGAGATGAGTACACCTGTGGTCTTCAATATAATTATAACATAAAAAAATAAAAAACAAAAAAATCAAGAAACACCCTCTTTTTGACAATTTTTGATTGAACTTTTTAGTCAAAAACAAAACACTTTTTTAATTTGTCGATTTTTGACAATATCAAAGCCCTCTCAAACCCGCATAAAATAAGGTTTTTCTCACTTTTAGGCAGAACTTATTTTGAGCCCTAAAGAAACACACCGTCTTTGAACCCAATGATATCTATAGCAAAAATGATTGTATGTTATGAGTGCAGAAGATGAATAATATTCGCAATAGAGCAACTGAAATTGTCAACGCAGATTTAATTTACGCATAAACGTCGGCGGTGACAGGGAGAATAAAAACTTCTCTGTTATCTTTTATTTTGAATTATATCAGAAAAAAAGGGGGGAATATATTGACGCTTTTGGACTGAAATGGTATAATTTTAAGACTGAAGTGCGTTTGGAGGTATTTACAATGTCTGAATTTTTTATGAATGATAAATACAGAGTTTTAGAATGTATGGCAAATCGGCAGATTTCTGTTAATAATGAGCAAATTATTAAATTGTCACAACAGGAAATTGCAGATATATTGCATTTTACAAAAACCAAAGTAAATACCATTATTGGCGAATTAAAAGCCAATGGTTATATTATTCAACACAGTATGCGAGGAAAATATTCTCTTACGGATAAATCAAATGCTGAACTTAAAAAAATGGGTAACAAGGAGGATGCGTAATGAATACTAATACTATGCCTTTAGAAGCTGAAACCCGTGTACTCATTGATCGTAGCCTTGAAAATCTCGGTTGGAAATTAAATGGTAAGGATCAGAATGTTTATTATGAGCAACCTCGTTCTAAAGCAGAGAAAAAGAAACTCGGTGGAAAGCGACCGGACTATGTTCTTTACTCCAAAGAAAGTGATAAACCTCTCATTGTAATAGAAGCCAAGAAAAAAGGCTCTCGAATTGACGCCGCTTTAGAGCAAGGTATCGGTTATGCACGGGCTATAGACGCACCGCTTGTATTTGCTACTGACGGTGTTTTTTGTAAAGCCTTTCATACGGTTGCAAATAGACCCCCTATTCTTAATGGAGAGGAAATAGATGAATTTATTCGTGAAGCATTGGCTTTGCGTTATTTGACGTCTTACGAAGTAAATACAGTAAGCCCTAAAGTTCAATATGACCGGAAAGAACTTATTAGAATCTTTGATGAAGCAAACAATATGCTTCGTGGGGAAGGTTTGCGTGCAGGTATTGAGCGTTTCGGCGAATTTGCAAATATTCTGTTCTTGAAACTTATTAGTGAAAGTGAACAGATAAAGCGTGAAAGTGGTATTCAAACTAAGTTTGACATCGCTTGTAGTTGGGATAGTATTAAGCAGATTCCGTCCTCCACCCGCATTGAATATATAAACAAGACGGTGTACGATAAACTAAACGCACTTTATAATACAGATATTTTCACCCCTTTACAGATTAGAGATGCAAGCATACTGAAAGAAATTATGGATAAGCTTGATCCTCTTATGCTTACTGATGTTGAGAGTGATGTTAAGGGAGACGCCTTTGAATATTTTTTGAAAGCGTCTACCTCTACTAAAAATGATTTAGGTGAATATTTTACGCCCCGTCATATTGTAAAAACAATGGTGCGTTTGGTTAATCCTCAGATAGGCGAAACGGTATATGACCCTTTCTGCGGGACTGGTGGCTTTTTGATCGAGAGCTTCCGTTATATTTACAACAATATGGCAAGAACAGAAGCCAACTTGAGAACTTTGCGTGAAAGTACCGTTTACGGTAATGAAATTACCAATACTGCACGTATCACAAAAATGAATATGATTCTTGCGGGCGACGGTCATAGCAATATTGAAATGAAAGATAGCCTTGCCAATCCAATTGATGGAGCAACTACATATACTGACGAAAAGGGTGTCGTTCATCATAATGGCTTCGATATTGTACTGGCTAATATGCCATATTCTCAGAAAACCAAGCACGGTAGCCTCTATGATTTGCCAAGCACAAATGGCGATAGTATCTGTGTGCAGCATTGCATGAAAGCAATCAATAGCGCTGCCGAGAATGGACGCATGGCTCTCGTTGTTCCGGAAGGCTTTCTATTCCGCAAGGATCTTACAAAAACACGTGAGTATTTACTGGATCATTGTCAGCTTCAGAGCATAATCTCTCTTCCGCAAGGCGTGTTTCTGCCCTATACTGGTGTAAAGACCGATATCATTTATGCGACTGATGTAAACAAAAAAGTCAAGTCTTCTGAAAAGAAAAAAGATTTTTGGTATTTTGACGTTAAGAGCGATGGGTACACGCTTGACAACCACCGTCGCAAGCTAGATACGCCCAGTGATTTAACTAAATATGAGGAGTATCGGAAGCTAGATCAAGATCAAACCGAAGATATGCTTAAGGTCGGCTTTGAAGCGATTCCTTTGGATAAGGTTCAGCAAAATGCTTTTGTTTTAGTAGGCAGCAGATATAGAGTTTCAACACCACAGAAAGCCAACTCCTACGTAATGGCAAAGCTAAGTGATGTTGCAAATCTTATTAGAGGAATTTCATTCCCCAAAAGTGCGCAAAAAACTATTCCTGATTGTGCTTCTCTTAGCGTAGTAACCACGAGAGCTGCACAAACGGATGGAATCAATTTTGATAAGATCGTCTACATTGATGACAGCTATTTTAAGAAAGACAAAATTGTAAAAAAGGACGATATCTTGTTTTCACTAGCTAATAGCTTGGATTTAGTTGGTCGTGTGACATATGTAAAGGATGATTATCAGAATTTAACTTTTGGCGCTTTTATGGGACTTATTCGTGCTGATCGAGCGAAAATTCATCCTCAATTTTTGTTTAGTATATTGCAGTCTCAAAATGCAAAGGATTATTACAAAAGCGTTGCCAAAACAACTACTAATATTTCAAATATCACGTTTGAAGATTTGGGGAATTTTACATTCCCATTACCACCTTTAAAGGAACAAATTAAAATCGTATCAGAAATAGAGAGGTATAGACAAATTGTAAATAGCGCACAGACTGTTTTAGCTAATTATACGCCCCGAATTAGTTGTTCTTCCACTGAATATAAGGCACTGTGTGACATTTCTATATTCAAGCCATCAAAAGAAGAAGTGAAATGTGTTCCAGATGATACTTCTGTTTCTTTTGTTCCGATGAAGGATCTCAATACATTCGATATCGCTTTCTCAGTAACAGAAGAACGTAAAATTTCTGATGTTAGAACTGGTTTTACTTACTTTAGAGATAACGATATTCTTCTTGCTAAGATCACACCTTGTTTTGAAAACGGCAAAGCTGGAATTGCTCGAAGCCTCAAAAATGGTATTGGCTTCGGTTCGACCGAATATATCGTAATCCGAGCTAATACCTCGCTCGTATATCCGGAGTGGATTTTCTATCACATTAATACGCCTGAGTTTATAGAGGGTGGAAAAGCATTTATGACCGGCACAGCCGGCCAACAGCGCGTTGACATTAACTATGTCAAGCAATATCGTATTCCTGTTCCGTCTCTTGAGGAACAGAAAAAGATTCTTGACCAAATTAGCTATGAACAATCTCTAATCGAACCATCCAAGCAACTCATAAAAGTTTTTACTAAAAAAATTGAAACCCGTATAAAGAAAGTTTGGGGTGAGTAAAAGTGTCTGATGTAGTTGATTATACAGAGGTACCATACCTGCAAGAAATACTGAATTATCTTCCTATTGATCCAACCGATGAAGAGGATGTAATCAATTACATCCAAAACATTACCAATCTCATTGCGGTAAACTACAAATATGAACAATATCAGTTTGCGTATTTTGGTCTGCATCTTCTTTATATGACCTATATCTATTGTACAGCGTGGAAAATCGGGCAAATTGAGCCAGAACGCTACAAAGATGCTATCGTATTTGTACGCCCGTACAATGGACGAGAAAGAGATCTAGAAATCGAAGATGCGGATTCAATATTTGCATATAGCTTAATTCCAGAAAAAGATATTGCAAGGTTGTTCAGGATCATAGAATTGGACCGTTCTCAGATTTCTGCTGTTGGTGATTTGGTTGATACGAGAAACGAAATGGCACACGCATCCGGAAAGTTTGAAATATTGACGGAAGATGGGTTTGATGCTAAAGCTACTAGTGTCCTCAGTTCCATGTCGTGTATTCACAGATGCATGGACAAGCTTATACGCAAGTGGTTTTCTGAGGTATTATTGAGTTTTTGCCAGGGCGAATATGATGGATATGATGATCCCAAAGATGTCATTTCCGAGCAGATGATCCAATCATTTAAGCTATCCGTGAATGAATTGCTTGTTTGCAACGAAATGAGTGTGAGCAGTTTGATTACAGCCCACAGGGGGTATCAAGCAAAACTAAAAGATTTCAAAAAAGCTATAGCAGACCATTGTCAAGAAATGGGTTACATATAAGCGTTGAAAGGGTGAATTTATGTCAAAAGATTTAATTTCAAATGCTACTGATTTCGCTGTAATTAGTCAAGTTTGACAAGCTCTATATTATTTCTTGTTTGCTTTTTATTGCAATCTAAATAATTTTGCTTCCAGAATTGTTTTCTGCATATCAAGTTCAGCAATGATTTGCTCGTCTGACGACATACTAAAAGGTATAGAAAATGTTGCAAGTTTGGCTATTGTAATTTCTACTTCTTTATCTTTTATTCTTAATTCTTGAATTTTTTTAATTGCTTTATCTCTATCTAAAACACCATATTTTTTATAGTCAGAAATGATTTTTTCTCTTTCAGCTATGTCCTTAATTAGAGATTCTTTGTTGTTTTTATAATCAGTCGACGTGTTAATCATATATTTTCTCCTATCTGTTAAGCAATACCTCCATAATGTTTATAAGATTCTTATATACACGCATTTCCTTTGCATATTTAGAAAGATTTGTAAGGTTCTTTTTTTCATCTTTTACATAGGCGTTAAGTGCCATATTAAACATTTCGTTATCTATTTTTGAACGATATTTGAAACAATCGCAGATTGTTCGTTCTCGGTCATAGACAGGGAGTGTTACACCGTTAAAATCACCTGTTGTTTTTCCGAGTTCAATTATATTTTTTTGAATATAATATGCTTTGATAGGTATTTCTTGCATATTTGAAATTTGGTTTCTATAAGTTCGAGGAACTGCAATCGACCATTCTCTCGGAGCGAAATCGCTATATCCGTAATAAAACAAAGCCGATTCAACACAAACCGTTCCGTAAGGCAACAAAGTGGCAAGCAGTTGTTCTTCGCTTATATTGTAATTATCAGGGAGTTGGTAAAAGCCGTTTCGTATTCTTTCGATTATTCCGTCTTTGCACAACTTTGCTACATCATAATTTGTAAGACCGGCATTTTTGAAATCAGAAGTCTTTGCGATTTCGCCAACATTTTCAAAAACGTTTTTTGCAATTTTTTCTTTAGACAACGGTTCACCAACTTTCTGCGTACAGTTAACCGAATTTGTACGCATATTTATTATATCAAAAAATCAAATAAATTACAATATGATTTTAAAGTTGAGATAAAAAACAACTATATTTTAAGATGTTGATTTTGCTATATGCTTATGATGGGTTTTTAACATAGTGTTTAACAGTTATCATCATACCTTTTTTAATTGGGTGAGTTTGAAATTGAGAACATCAATTTCATAATCGCCTTTTATTTTTTAGGTATAACTACTTTTTCTCTGACTAAGTCATAGTATTGCATCTGCATAAAAAAATAATGTTTTATTGTGTTTTGAATTGAAATATGATATAATAATACATGAAATTTAGTTCATGAGCATAGTAGCAATAATTCTATCAAGTATATCATTTACCATTTCCAAGGAATTCAGAGACAATACTAAGATTGAATTTGAGTTTAATTTTAAAGGAGATGATTTCATGAAATTAATTTCATTGGCTTTTACTGGGGCTTATACAGGTGTATGTGGGGTGGTATCAGTAAGCCTTTGATAGAGCTATTATGATTTATGAGATATACACCGAGGGTTCAACTCCCTCCGCCCTACCACAAAACCGAAGGTTTACCTTTGGTTTTTTCTTTGTTGAACATCAATCGAAATTTTAAACTAGTAGAATTCGACCAGTTTAAATCATAAAATGATTTAAACCATTTCGCTTTGATACCTCAGTATAAGGTTCGCAACTCCTCATACGAATTTGCTGTGTTAAGCGAAAACAAAATTCCGAGAGATTTTTGAGAGATAAAAAGTCTGAAAAAATGGTTTAAATAGGCGGTTTTGAAAAAAGATTGCGAGGCTCTGACTCCGTCATTTACGGTTCGAATCCTTATTACGAGCAAAGCGAGTAACAAGGTTATCAGAACCCATTCAAAATCTGTGATTTTAAAATGTGGAATGATATGAAATCCAGATATATGATGATTAAAAACAGTATTGATTTTATGCAAAAGGGAGAAAGATAAAGATAATGTTAAAGAATTTGTACAAGATAATTGAACCATCGGACAATGATAGTTCAAAGTTAAGTTCACTTTATGATATTGCTATGCTGATTTGTATTATTGCAAGTATGATTCCGTTGGCAGTAAAATCAGATAATATAATTTTAAATATTATTGATAAAATTACAGTTACTGTATTTATTATTGATTACATATTAAGATTAATTACTGCAAAGCAGAAACTTAATAAAGGCGTTAAATCCTATATTTTTTATCCGTTTCAGCCTATGGCAATCATAGATTTACTTTCAATTTTGCCGTCACTTATTCCAATAAATGCAGGTTTTAAGGTTTTGAGACTATTTAGAATTGTAAGAACATTTAAGGTGTTTCGTAGTTTCAAAATATTTAGATATTCAAAGAATGTAGCAAGACTTGTTGAAGTATTGAAAAAACAATCTAAATCATTATTAGCAGTTTTGTCAATGGCTATATTTTATGTGTTGTTTACTGCGTTGGTTATGTTCAATATTGAGCCGGATACATTTGGAAATTTCTTTGATGCTATTTATTGGGCAGCAATATCTTTGACAAGTGTTGGTTATGGTGATATAACACCTATATCAGATATCGGCAGATTATTTACAATGCTGTCTGCATTTGTCGGCGTTGCTATTATTGCACTTCCTTCTGGTATAATAACGGCAGGATATTTAGATGTTTTGAATAAAGAAAAGGATAGAGAATAATTAATGAAAAATGTGGAGATTGTTTATGGATGAAAATTTACCTAGTATAAAAAAACTTCAAAATGATATTAAAGCAGTTAGAAAAATATCATTTTTACTTCCAAAAGAAAAAAGAAAACAAGTTGTTAAAATTGATAATCAACTTACACATCTGACAACTCAATTTGAACTTTTTAATAAGAATTTTTCTGATTTTGGTTGGTGTGCATATGATTCTATGAATTTGAAACTAATGGAGCAGGCCAATCAAACTTTTAAAATTGGAGGTATAGATAAAGGAGAAGAAATCCTTTTGCAATATTATAAAGATGAAGTTAAAAATATTACGCAATTTTTAAAATATAAATCAAAATCATATATGGATCGAGCTGATTTAATTGATAAGGCACTTGAAGATCATTTCGACGGAAGATATCATGCCAGTATTCCGTTGTTTTTAATTATAATTGATGGTTCGGTAAATGATTTTACAAAAAGCAAAGGCTTTTTTGCAGAAGGTACAGATGTTAGTGCTTGGGACTGCTTAGTTGGTTGCGATGATGGATTAAGTAAAATGAAGGATTTGTTTAATAGGAGGAGAAATAAAACTAATCTTGATGAAATAAGAATGCCGTATAGAAATGGAATTCTCCATGGGAGAGATTTAAATTATGCAAATGAATATGTTTCTTGTAAATGTTTATCTTTGATGTTTGCGTTAGCAGATTGGATGCATATGAAAAGTAATGAAGAAAATAGAAAAGAGAAATTCATTGAAGAAACTAATCCGCCCTCATTTAGTGAATCGTTCAAAATGTTGAAGCAAATTAAAATAGATAAAAATGAAATTAGGAATTGGAAGAAACGATACGTTGAGATTGGAATGGATATCCCAAATGTTCTAACTATAGATGATTGTAAAGAATATAATTATTTAATTCCTATTGTAGAAATGTTCTCAGCATGGGAAAGCAAAAACTATGGCAAATTATCTATTCTCTTAAAAAACATGTTTTCTTATGAAGAATCTGATAGAAAGCGTGCTGGAGAATGTAGAAATTTTTTCGATTCGAAAGAATTAATTTCTTATGAGTTAAAAGAAATAGAGGAGCGAGGCTGTGCAATAACTCGAGTTCTTGTTGAAGTAAAATGGAAATCACTAGAAAATATTCATGATGAACTGTTGGAATTTGGAGTGATTTATCAAAATGAAAGTAAAGAAATAGCATTACCTTGGAAAAATAATGGAGAGTGGATAATAATGCCTTGGAATGTGCAAGGGTTATATAAGTAATTTGAAGTCTAAATAAGTTAAAGGGTTCAAATCCGTACACAAAATAGTTTAACACATCTTTTTTGTGTTTTTCAGATACATTTCACAGATTAATTTATTGATTAATCTGTATTTTTTTGGTTCAAAGACACTATATGTTGTGGCTTTTGCTTGTTGGCATATCTTTGATGGGTGTTGATATATCGTAGCTATATCGAGTCTAAACGAATAATTGCCCTCATTTTTGCCCTCATTTTTTCTGCGCCTTTACCTCTGGAGTAATCGCCTGCTTCATATCTACA
>OIYQ01000325.1_pt1 | contig 19790 bp, 18 predicted proteins | sample 1588311 | NCBI WGS metagenome assembly OIYQ01 (sample SAMN03283244) | human gut metagenome | biome: human-associated habitat; material: feces | host: Homo sapiens | place: Peru | collected 2012
TAGTCAAACCCTTGGGGAAGTTGAAATCCTTGACTGCAGCCTTCTTTTCTTCTTCTGAGAGCGATGAGGCCTTCATGCTTCCTGCCACACCGATGATGGCGATACCCAACAAGGTGACCACCACTCCGAGGATAACGCTGAAGGTGAGCGAAGACAAGGCATCCATTTCGGGGAAGAAGATGTTGAGCAACACGGGACCCATGATGGTGCCCAAGCCAGCACATGTACCTAAGGCAATGCTCTGTCCTAACGCCACTCCCAAGTAGCGCATGGAGAGTCCGAAGGTAAGACCTCCCACACCCCAGAGCATACCGAAGAGCATGGTCATCATCACCTCGAAGCCATAGCCGTCGAAGAGTTCGAAGAACGAATGGCCGCTTGGCACGGCAAGCATGGCACCTATGAAAGGAAGGATAAGCCACGCAAAGACGCCCTGTACAATCCAGTAGGATTCCCAGCTCCAGTCCTTTATCTTATTGATTGGAACATAGCAGCTCGACTGGCAGAAGGCGCCCACTGCTATGATTAAAAGTCCTATTAATATTTCCATATTGTTAATAGTTTGGTTTTTAGGTTATTGAACTTTAGTATATAAAGAAGTTAAAGGAGTTAAGGGAGTTAAGAAGTTAAGACGTATGTCTTGTTGCTTAAAAACTACGTGCAAAGACTGTTGTCTTAACTCCTTTAACTTCTTTAACTCCTGAACATACAAATGTTCAATATCTTAGTTTCTCTTAGCGAGAACTTCTGCCTCGTATTTCTCGATGTCGGCAATGTATTCTTCGCCTACAGGGATATTGTTCTTTAGGTTGAAGTAGTCGTATACAGCACCGAAAGGCAATGTCTTCTCTTCCTCCAAGAGAGCCAAGCGCTGGAAGAGCTTGCCCTCGTCCTCATACTTGCGGAGAGTATCGAGAGGCTCAAGGAATGCCTGCAGCAAAGACTTCTGGGCAGCACGGACGCCGATGATATAAGCTCCGATACGATTGATGGAACCATCGAAATAGTCGAGACCGATGTGTGCACGGTCGAGTGCATTGGCACGAACCAACTCTGAGAAGAGGTTGCGGGTGTTGTCGTCGAAGAGAGTCACGTGGTCAGAATCCCAGTGCATAGGACGAGATACGTGGAGCATCAGTTCGGGTACGAAGAGCAGGAGTGCGGAAACAGCATCCGAAACATTCTCTGTAGGCTCATAGTGGCCTGTGTCGAGGGTGTACATCACATTGTTCTTGGCGCAATAGCCTGCGTAGAAGTCGTGAGAACCTACGGTGTAAGCCTCCAGTCCGATACCGAAGAGTTTAGCTTCGAGGCATGACTTCATATTTGGCAACTCCTCTGCCAGGATTTCATCGAGCGAGTTCTTCAGAATCTCACGATAGCGGCCTTTCTCTACGGTGATGTCCTTGCTGCCATCGTGTACCCAGATGTTCATGATACATGGATCGTTCTGGAACTTACCCATAGCATCGGCAATGCGGCGGCAACGCTTGGTGTGCTCTATCCAGAACTCGCGGATAGCAGGATCGGGATTTGACAAAGAGAGACTTCCACTCTTAGGGTGAGAGAAAGAAGTGGAGTTGAAGTCGAGCTTCATGTTCTGCTCCTTAGCCCACTGCATCCAGCCTGTGAACTGGTCGACGGTTACCTCGTTGCGGTCAATCTGTTTGCCACCGAACTCACCGTAAATCTCATGCAGGTTAAGACGGAAGGTACCAGCCAGAAGAGAGTTTACCTTCTCGATGTCCTGACGCAGCTCGTCGATATTGCGAGCCTTGCCGGGATAGTTGCCTGTACTCTGTATGCCACCCGATGCAGCTTCGCCACGTTCAAAACCTACCACATCGTCAGCCTGCCAGCAGTGCAGGGAGATAGGAGTCTTCTCTAATGTGGCAATAGCCTTGTCAGTATCCACACCAAGAGCCGCATAGCGCTCCTTGGCAATCTCGTAATTCTTTAAAATCAAATCTGCTTTCATTGTTTTTAAGTTTTTTATTATTGTTGTTATTATTTTTTGAATTTTAGCAAGTTCAGAAGTTTTTACCTTTTTACTTTTTTACCTTTTTACCTTTAAAAACTTCTCGTATGCCGCATCCCATGCCTCCTTGTCCTGAGGCTCAAATTGCTGCAACTCGATAGAGTTGGCGATAATCTGCCGCATTTCCCATATATCCTTCACATCGCCCGATGCCTTTGCCTGCAACATGATGTTGCCTATGGCTGTTCCTTCCTGAGGACCTGCCAATATGCTGACACCACAACTGTTGGCGGTGAACTGGTTGAGATGTTTGTTGAGTGAGCCTCCACCTATTATATGAAGAACATTGAGGTCGATGTCGGCAAACTCCTTCAGCCAGCCAAATACCTGGCGATAACGGAGAGCCAGACTCTCGAAGATACAACGGCAGAACTCGCCATTCGATTGTGGCACATGCTGTCCGGTCTTTTCGCAATATTGCTGGATGGCCTCTGTCATGCTCGAAGGATTGGCGAAGCAGGCATCGTCGGGGTTGATGATGCTTTGGAAGGCTGGTTGCTTCATCGCTTCTGCTATCAGTTCGCCATGTCCCAAGGCTGTCATGTCTTTCTGATGGGCTGCAGCCTCGTCTTTCCATTCCTTGCGGCAACGCTCGTAAATCCACATGCCGCAGATATTCTTGAGGAATCGGGTCGTACCCTCTATTCCTCCCTCGTTGGTGAAGTTGAGTTCGTAGCTCTTCTCGTTGATGATGGCGTTCTTGGTCTCAATGCCCATCAGGCTCCATGTGCCAGAGCTCAGGTAGGCAAACTCCTCGTTCTTGGCAGGCACGGCAGCTACTGCACTGGCTGTGTCATGTCCTGCCACGGCAATAACGGGCACAGCCTTCAGACCGGTCATCTGCTGAACCTCTTCGGTCAGGGTGCCTATGATGGTTGCAGGATGGGTCATCTTTCCAAATTGCTCTCTCTTCAGTCCAAGGCTTTCTACGAGATCGTTGTCGAGGTCGCCTGTCATAGGGTTGAGGATCTGCGAGGTGGAAGCCACGGTGTATTCACAGATGGCATTGCCTGTAAGCATATAGCTCAGCGCGTCGGGGATGAAGAGTATCTTGTCGGCATTCTCGAGCGCCACGTTGCCAGCCTTGCGCATGGCGTAAAGCTGGAAGAGCGAGTTGAAGTTCATAAACTGTATGCCCGTCTTCTCGTAAACCTTTTCCTTGCTTATCTTCTCGTCGAAGTATTTCTCCATCATGCCCACGGTGTGTGGGTCGCGGTAAGCCAGCGGATTGCGCAGTATGGCTCCGTCCTTGGCAACGTAAACGAAGTCGCATCCCCAGGTGTCGATACCGATGCTCTGTATGTTGATGCCGCGTTGCGCCACCAGTTTCAGACCTTTGATGATTTCCTGATACAGGGCATAGATGTCCCAGTAGAAGTGTCCGCCTGTCTGTATCAGGTTGTTGTCGAAGCGTGTCAGTTCTTCGAGACAGAACTTACCTTCCGACAAAGAACCGATGATGGTTCGTCCGCTGGTAGCACCGAGGTCTACCGCAAAATAGTATTTTTTGTTGTTCATTCGATTAGGTCGTTAGATTTCCTATGTTGTTTACGGTTGCAAAGATAGTACTAAATGAAGCTGCCGACCACGATTATTTGATTTTTCATCCTTATTTTTTGACCCAGTGATTTTTCTGTCGTCAGGAAGGCTACGTGAAACAGTAACAGATAGAAGAAAACACCTGCTGTTTCGAACAAAAATAAAAGTAAGTAAACGATTTCATATAAATATAATAAGGAAAAGGACAAATATTGCGTTTCTTTTCGTAACTTTGCACCCGTTTGGCAAAAATACGATCCAATACAAACAAATATAAAAAAATATCTAACACAAACAATTAAAAATGACAACATTAACAATTTCGATTATCGTCGTCTTTGTGCTTGGCTATGCTCTCATAGCCACAGAAAGCCTGACGAAGGTAAACAAGGCAGCGATAGCCTTGCTCATGCTCGTGGGGTGCTGGACACTCTACATGGTTGACCCTATGCAGTATCTGCAGATGATGCACCCTGACTATACTGGCGGTGCTGCAGGAATGGTAGAAAAGGTAACGTGTATTATCCAGGAACACCTGGGCGATACTGCAACGACCCTCTTCTTCCTGATGGGAGCCATGACAATCGTAGAGATAGTAGACCAGAATGGCGGATTCAACTGGGTTCGCAAGGTGATGAAGACAAAGTCGAAGCGTGCCCTGCTGTGGCGCATAGCCTTCCTTACCTTCTTCCTTTCTGCCATCCTCGACAACCTGACTACCAGTATCGTGATGATTATGATTCTGCGTAAGCTCGTTACCGACCACAAGGACCGTATGATATATGCCTCGCTTGTCATCATTGCAGCCAACTCGGGTGGCGCTTTCTCGCCCATCGGCGACGTTACCACCATCATGCTTTGGAACAAGGGACTGATAACCGCAGCTGGTGTGATCGCCGAGATCTTTATCCCATCTGTTGTTTCTATGGTTCTTCCTGCCTTGATTCTTCAGACCATGTTGAAGGGCGAACTCGTGATGCCTGAGATTTCTGCCCAGCAGAATGCTTCTGTAAGCGACTTCACAGAAGGTCAGCGCAAGGCTGTGTTCTGGTTGGGTGTTGGCGGTTTGATCTTCGTTCCTATCTTCAAGAGCATTACCCACCTGCCTCCATTCGTAGGCATCCTCTTGGTTTTGGGTGTGCTGTGGACTGCTACCGAGGTGTTCTATCGCAGTTTGCATCGCGGACAGGATGCTGAGGGTACACAGAAGCGAGTAACCAAGTTGCTCTCTCGTGTGGATATGAGCACCATTCTCTTCTTCCTCGGTATCTTGATGGCTGTGTCTTGTCTGGCAGAAATCGGCGTACTGACAGCTTTAGGTCAGGGACTGAATGTTGCCTTCGACGGCAATCACTACCTCGTAACAGGTATCATTGGTGTGCTTTCAAGTATTGTGGACAATGTGCCTTTGGTGGCAGGTTGTATGGGTATGTATCCTGTGGCTGCTGTAGGCGATATGGCTGTTGACGGAATCTTCTGGCAGTTGTTGGCTTACTGTGCTGGTGTCGGTGGTTCTATGCTGATCATCGGTAGTGCTGCCGGTGTGGTTGTCATGGGCTTGGAGAAGATCACCTTCGGCTGGTACATGAAGCACATTTCCTGGATAGCCTTCGTGGGCTATTTGGCTGGTATCGTAAGCTACTGGTTTATCCGCACATTCCTCTATGCAGTGTAAGCTGACTCTTTTGAGTCGATGAAATAAAAAAAGGCAACTTGGCGTAGTGACAGGTTGCCTTTTTTTCTTTGTTTTCTCCTTTCTTCAGCTCTTTGTTTCTCCTTGCTTTTTTTCTTGCGAAGAATGCTCTTCTATGGTTCGCAGGTGCTGTTATCTCATTTTGTTGCGGAACTCAGAGGGTTTGAGACCGGTCTGGTTCTTAAACTTCGATGAGAAATAGTCGGGCGACTCGAAGTTGAGTCTGTAGGCTATCTCCTTGATACTCTCGTCGGTGGTGGAGAGTAGTTCTTTGGCTCGTTGCAGTCTGAGGTCTTGCTGATACATGGCAGGGGCGATGCCTGTAAACTCCTTGAAGAGTTTGCGGAACGATGAGTAGCTTACCCCCAGGTCTTCGGCAATCTTCTGTATGGTGAGGTCGCTCTCCAAGGATTCGCGAATGCGCAGTCGGGCCTTGTTGATCATGTCTACGTGGGCAGTATTTTTATTGAGAATGATGTTGCGTTCCAGAGAGTACATCATGCCGATGAGGTGGTTGACGATTCCTGCCAATGTCTGCTGCGAGTAGGCGGCCTCCTCTTGTGCTATGCGGTAAGCCTCCTTGTAGAGGCTTAGTATGTCGTTGCTGAACCCAACATGGTAGATAGGTTTCTCGGGTGAAAGGAATCCTGCCTTCACCCTGTCGTCGATGTTCTTGCCTTTGAAGCCTATCCAGTAGCTGTGCCATCCCTTCTCAGGACAGGGGTGGTAAGTGTGCCATTCGCCAGGAAAAAGCAGGAATATGTCGCCAGCCTTGATAGGTGTCTCTGCGATATGTGCCGACTGGAACACGCCTTCTCCCTCGGGTTGGTAGAGCAACTGGTATTCGTCGAGCTCGCGTCCCTTCTTCAGGTCGAAGTAATAGCCGTCGGCATGTCCTTTTGTGGGATAGGATTCTCCCGGCTCGATCATCTCGTACCCTATGGTGCTCACGGTGAGTCCCCATTCTTTGTCGCGTTCGTTGGCCAATAGATATTTGCTTGTCTGCATGTCTATAATAAACTTGTTCTGGCTGCAAAAATACAGAATTTGCAGCAGAAAAGAGCATGATGAAAGTTTTTTTATGCTTTTATGTGCATAAAAAGTACTGTCGTCCGCACCTCCTCAGCTGTTTTTTCCTTCCATGTAGCCCGTTGCGTAAAGGTGTCCTTCCTCTATGATGCAGGGGGTGAAGAATGGAATTAATTGCGATAACTCCGCCCTAACTAAAAAAATAGGTTACACCTTATTATATATAGGTGATGAGTAGAGTCTAAAGTATGTGTATAATGGGCTGGGAGGAATGCAAGGGATACTGATTACGATTACAGTTCGATTTTCCGCTGGTTCACCTTCGTTATTTAGAACATGAATCAACCCAGTGATGCAGGGTAGGAGGAAAGATGCATTTTAATGTCGTTTTTCATGACTGATACAGCCTCTATGAGATAGGGGATGAAGATAGATGAAAACGTTGAAAATTGCCCTAATCCCCAAAAATAGTATGAATTTTGGGATTATAATCCTAAAACTTAGTATGTTTTTTGGGATTTACGTCATTTTTTCTTATCTTTGTGCCCAAAAGAATAGTATTCATAACTAAGAAGAAAATTTATGATACGTCGTCAAATACAAGATACAATTGAAACTCGGATGTTTTCAGGGAAGGCTATCATCGTGATTGGTGCCAGACAAGTAGGTAAGAGTACGCTGTTTGAAATGGTGCTCGAAAATCGTGATGAACCTACTCTTATGTTGAATTGCGATGAACCGGAAGTAAGGGAGTTGTTGGCAAAGGCAAATTCATCAGAGTTGCGCCTGCTTATTGGCACCAACCTTATTGTTGTGATAGATGAGGCTCAACGGGTAGAGAACATCGGTATGGTTTTGAAACGAATTACGGATAATTTCCCCAAAGTACAACTCTTGGTGACTGGTTCCTCCTCTTTTGAATTGCAGAATAAGCTCAACGAACCTTTGACAGGACGCAAGTTTGAGTACCATCTTTTCCCTTTTTCTACAGGGGAACTGATGAAGGCTTATGGACTGCTTAACGTAAAACAAACATTAGAGAATCGGCTTATTTATGGCTCTTATCCAGATATCATGAATCATGAGACGGATGCAAAGGAGTTGCTGTATAATTTGTCTAACAGTTATCTGTATAAGGACTTGTTGAATTTGGAAAGTGTTCGGCGCCCGGTCCTGTTGTCCAAACTGCTTACAGCCTTGGCTCTGCAGGTTACAAGTGAAGTTTCATATAATGAGTTGGCGCAGATCGTAGGAACAGATAATAAAACGGTAGAGAAGTACATTGATTTGCTCGAAAAGTGTTATATCATATTCAAGTTGAATGGCTTTAGTCGTAACTTACGTACGGAGTTGAAACGTGCTAAGAAATTCTACTTTTATGATAATGGAATACGTAATGCCATCTTGCAGAATTTTGCACCTCTTGCTCTCAGGCAGGATGTGGGGGCTTTGTGGGAAAACTTCTTCATTAGTGAGCGAATGAAGGCTAATCAAAATGCTGGACGATATGTAAACAGCTATTTTTGGCGTACCAGCCAGCAGCAGGAGATTGATTATCTGGAGGAGTGTGATGGTCAGTTTTCTTTGTTTGAGATGAAGTGGAATCCTAAGCGTGCCAATACAAAGTTCCCTGCCTCTTTCCTTTCTGCTTATCAGGTGAAAGATAAGTGCATCGTGACACCTGAAAATTGGATAGATTGGGTTATAGAGTGATAGTGCTATCCCCCCAAAAAAATGTCCGTTTTCAAAACTGATACTGCCCCCATGAGATAGGGGAGGAAGATAGATGAAAACGTTGAAAATCGCCCTAGAACCATCTCTTCTTCATTTTCTTCAAGAAATCCTTGGTGATAGGGAAGCCGGAGGCATCACCTATTACGGAATCGATATGGCAGAAGGGACATTCGGCTGTAGGCGGCTCATCAGGGATGTAATCTGTGATTTCGGATGGCGTGAAGATTTCGCAGCAGCTGAAGCAACCGCACTTTTCAGACTTCTCTATCTGTTCCTTGTTGCTGAAGCTGCAATCGTGAGCCTGGCGGAAGATCCTGTCTTTCTCTTCCTCTTCTTTCTGCTTTTTCTCAGCCTTCTCCAGATACCCCTTGTATCGTCTCTGAAGATAGAGCGGCACATGATAGTGAGGGGCGAAGACATACAGCGACGGAACGTGGTCGTGGTATTCGTAGCCGGGACCATCTATCACGGTATAGCTGTCATCCGTCTCATCGTATGGCAGTTCATCCAATGCCTTTTTATCCTTGACAGCCTGGTTTCTCTCCCAGATCCATTCGGTGGTAAGCGGAGTTCCGACAACGATGGCAAGTTTCACCTCATCGCCACGATATACTTCCACGATGTCACCTTTCTGGAATCTAATCTGTTCAGCGCTTCTGCCTCGGAAGGTCTCGTCAGGATGACGGTCGTATGCTGGCGAATCGCAGACTTCGGGATAGTAAATGCTGAAACCCGAACAGCAGTAAGACCGGTCGATCAGTTTTCCCTCACCGTCATACACTCTTTCAGAAAGACATTCGCGGTCGTAGTGCAACAGTCCCATTGGAATCTCCGAGATATAATAGCAGAAGGTATCCAGCGGATAGTCGTCTTCCTCCTTCATCTTCTTGCGGTACTGGACATCCTGGTGCATCAGTCTCTCTGCCTCCTCCAGAGTTGTGGTGAAGGCTTGCGGACAATAGGTGTTCACCTTGTATTTCGGATAATGTGAACGCTTTTTCTCCTCCAGCTCTTCCGTTTCTAAAACTTCGAGCTTGAAGATGGCAGGAACATCCCGATGCTGTGGATGCTCAGCCAATTGCTTGAAATCTTCGTATGTCATAGGATGGCTATCTTAAGAAGTGAAAGTCAATTTTGGGTCTAAGTTCAGGGAGACCATCTTCATCAGGTTCTATCTGATTTTTTGTAGTTCCCCTTCTAACTATATTTTTGTGGATTCTGAGTTGTCTAAGTCCCTTTCGGGGATTCCCTTTTCCGTTACGATTCTTTAAGGGATGATATTGGTGTTTCTTCTGGTATTTTGTACCATCGCAGTTGGTGATATTGATTTCCAGGACCAATCCTTCCATCTGAAAGTCGAGCGGGATGTTGATGGCACGTCTTTGGATATCCATTTCGTAGAAGATACTTCCGTCCTTTTTGCAGAGCAGGATATCCAGATAGTCTGGCATATCAGGTATAGTTCCAGGCTCTGACATTTGTGGTCGAAACTCTCCAAACGCTTCCTTCACATACTCGAATAGTCCCCGAGTATATTTTTCGATATCCACCCCTACATATTGAGTATAGGTGTATTTGATAATACATATAGACATTTTATTTGTCATCTTATTCTTTCTTTTTGGTTATACCTATATAATATAGTAATATTGAGGGAAAATTTCAAAAAAAGTGCTGGTATTTCAAAAACGCCAGCACTTTTTTTGTTCTTTGATATTATGCTTTCTTGATGTCCCAATAGCTAGGGTGGGAAGCATCACGAGATTTCTTACCAAACTTTGCCTCACATGCATCAGCGATGTTGTTAGCGTCACAACTTGCGAGAGATGTTGTTACCTCAATGACTGTACCTTTCTTCATTCCGGCACGGTCAGCTTTTAATGTACATTTAAATTTGTTCATAATTCGTATATTTAGAAGTTCATTAATCAAGTTCGGGGAAAGTCTTATCTATGATTAAGCCATATTCACCTTCCTTATATCGTACGATATGGTTATTGACAGAACCATTGCCGTCATCACACGCACTTTGATGGAGAGAAAGTAGCTTGCCGTCATAGAACAGGCCTGTAAGGTAACTGTTAAATTCGTTTAAATCATCAATTGTCGCATATATGCCTATCAGTTTTGTCTCATCAAATTCCTCGTCAGTTTCAAGAACATATTCTTGCTCCTCTTGGAATTCGTCATGATATTGCATATTGACAAGATACCATTTACCTGCATCAAATTTTAGATTCTCATCAAAGAAAGACTGATTGTAAGAATCATCAAAGCCATTCTTTTTGTAAAGTTCTCTCAACAATTCTTCATCTTCAGGTTCAGTGTTTTCGATATTCTGCTGAAGGTTATGGCCGAGACTTAGTTGGAAAGGTAATTCTACATTCAAGTGTCCATCAATCTCTAAGTATTCTTCATCGTCTGTTAACTCGTGGAGAGATATGTTGTAGTCATTCTCTACATTAAGGTAATACTGAGAAATTCTAACATTCTCTTCCGTAATATCACCAGCCAATTCCTTGAAGGTACTTTCGGCTTCCTCAGCGTAAGAGAAACTTTCATCTCTAATGTCTTCTGCATCCAACGTCAGACATTGCATATCATCATTTATGTAATCTACGAAAGGCTCTTCATCTTCCCATATTTCCTCCAAACGCTCTTCCGTAGCATTTGGAAGCTCCAAAGAATCTACTCTCAACATCTCACCATTTACACGAATGATGTACTTATGCTTTTTCTTGGCATTGTTGCCGTCTAATTGATAGGTTATATTCTCCATTTGTTAGTTGATATCATTATCCAACTGCGACAATTGGCAGTCCAGCTCATTTGACAATGCATCAACATCATAATTATCTGTTGTCATAATATTTGCTATATTTAGTTTATACCCTTGATCCACATTCTGGGCAGAATGTCTCGTCTGCATCAATTTCTGCTCCGCAACTTGGGCAGGTCTTGGTGCGAGCAGCAGGCTGTTGAGGTTGGGAAGGTTGCTGATATTGCTGGTTACTTCCTCCGTAAGCATTCATGTTGCTTGCAGCAGCTGTGCTAACTCTACCGATGTTGTCTAAAGCACTATCTTGAGTATGATCTGTACGCTGTTGCTGGTGCATCGCATTCTCACGATACTCTTGCTTCATGGCAACCTGGTCGTCATAGCGCTGTTGCTGTGCAGCCATTTGCTGTTGACCCATTCCCATCATGCCTTGTTGCATCATTTGCGCCATTTTCATCATCATCTCTTGATTCTGACTGTTTTGCGCCATTTGATTTTGCATCATTTGCTCATAAAGGGCTTTCTGTTCAGCTTGTTGTTGTGCACGAAGTTCATTCTCTTTTTCAGAACTATAAGACTTTGCCATTTCTGCCTGAGCATCACTTGAAAGGTGAGAAAGCTGCGCAGCTCGTATTTGCTCTGCAGTCATATTGGCAAAGAGATTGTCACGGTTCATCTCTGCATTGAGATTCATCGACTGCATTGTTTCTGCTGAGCGGTTCTTTTCTTGAAGTTCTGCAAGTTCTGCTTCTTTCATTGCCTTCATGTTACGTTGAGCAATTGCAGCTTTTCTCTCCAAGGCATCCAAGTCGTCAAACTTGTTTTGACGTTGGCGCATAAAATCTGCTTGATTCTGCTCTTCTTTTAAGGTTTGCTCTCGTTGCATCTTCTGGAAGTCATAATCTTCGTTCTGCACACGACTTTGGAACTTACGCTTGTCTTGCTCAAACTGATGCTCATCCAAACGTTGCTTCTTTAAGAATTCATAGTCCTCATTCTGGACTTTTCCTTGGAAGTCACGTTGTTGCTTCAAGAAGTCTCTGTCGTCCTGTCTCTGCTGCTTTTGGAAGTCATAATCTTCGTTCTGTACACGGGACTTGAAATCTGCATCTTGCTGTCTCTGCTGCTTCTGGAAGTCATAGTCTTCATTCTGTATACGAGACTTTAAATCAGCGTCTTGCTGTCGCAGTTGATTATTGAATTCCCAATCGCTTTGTCTTTGCTGATTGCTAAACTCCCAGTCGTTTTGGCGTTTTTGACGATTGAAAGAACTATCTTCTAGTTTCTGTTCCTGCTGGAATTGATAATCATCCTTACGTTGCTGCTGGGCAAAAGTGTAGTCATCTTCCTTCTTGCGGCGTTCATCCTGATAAGCGTCAATAATGCGTTTCGTATCAAGCTGGGTGCTGGCAAGTTTACCTTTGTGTAGAGCATCTTTGAGTTCATTTGCTATATCATGGTCTTTCTTGTTGTCTGAAAGCTTGAACTCGGCTATTTGTTTATTCAAGGCAAGGTCTTGCTCAGCTTGGGCACGCATTAAGTCAACGATGCTGTCTCTGCTTACTTTGTTTTGAGCAAGAACATTTTCCAGAGCAGCAATGTCCTCTTCCTTTACAAGACGACTCTTCTTCATGTCGCTAAGTGCCTCATATTCTTCTTGTTTTGTCTTAGCTTCACGAAGACGTTTTTGGCTATCCATCATCATGACGAACTGCTCCATTTCATCCTCACTCAGCAATTTGTCCTTATTGATGCTTTGTAAGGTTTGTCGCAATGATTCAGCATTGGCTGCCTGATTAGCTTCTTGCTTATTCTTCTCTTGTTCGAGACGATTGCGGAATTCGTTGGATCTAGTGAGATAGTCCAATTCTTTCTCGTTGACAAACAAATCGCGCTCTGCAGAACGGAAACGATTGAAATCTTCACTTTCGTCAGTTATGTCAAGTACCTTAGTAACTTCAATGCCATATAGCTGTTCGTTACAAGCTGATTTGATGCGATTCTTCAGATTGTTGACAATAGGCTCCGGTAAGCCATCTTGTTGATAATCAAGATTGCGCAATAGTTGCGTTAATGTATTCTTAACGCATGTACTCAATTGTTGCTGGAACAATACAGTACTGACTGATTGTTGGTCCGTCAGATAGTTGCCAACAAATTCATTCATGTTGGTAACTTGCATTTGCAGTGATAGTGCAATCTTGGCATCTACCGTTTTTGTGGCGATGACAAAAGGAGCGAAGTCGTAATTACCTTCTTCATCAACTTGTAGGTCGAAGAACAGATTAAACAGTCTGTTGCTTACGATATAGATACGGCAAGTCTTAAGATCAGGCAACTTGTTGATTTTTTCTTTAGTGCGATCCACTCTCTTTTCATGTTGCTCTGGCTTTTCATCTTTTTTCTTGCCAAAAAGGAAATTTCTGATTCCTCGTCCTATGGCTGATTCGCCATTTGCAAATCCAGTGAAGTCGTTTGTCTTGTCTCCCGCTTTAGGCTCGCTTGGCACGACAGGTCTTATAGCAGGGGTTGGCTCTTTTGTAGGAAAAGAGTAAATGCCAGCTTGCATAATGGAAGTGATGATTCCATTCATAAAAACAATGGCACTACATCCTTCTTGTATGATTACACCTTTTAGCCCATCGGTATTAATCAGTTCAGTCTCTTTGATGAGATGAGCGATTTCTCCCTTTTGTACATTCCAAATGGCACGTCCATTCACGATGCTAAAGTCATTAGTATCGTGAAGGTTCGTGTTATTGTCCTCTTTGATGAGGCTTTCGCCACAATGAGGACATTTCGTAAATTTGGGTAAAACTGGATACCCACATTTTGGACATTTCATATTCTCAAAACTTAATTATTAGCTATAAAACTATTCATCGTAGAAGTACAACTTGTCTTCTGAAATTTTGTCTAAATATCCTTCTGCGCCTTCTGCTACAGCTTGGTCGTAATAGCTGTTATAGTATTGTGGTAACACTAATAAGCATGCACATTTCTCTATGATGTCTTTTACGTTCTCTAATTCTGGCGCATAGCAATATACATTGGCATCAGCTGCAGAATTGTTGAGTTCAACCTCTTTGATAGTTGGTGGAAGAAATATTGACTCAAATTGCCCAGGTTTGTTGTATTTAAAGACAGCTGTCTCAATTTCCTCAACTCCAACAGGAAATACTATGGTCTTACTAGAGCAAGTTATAGGGGCTGTTAGAACTTTGAGATTTTTGCATCTAGACATGTCTAACGACTTAATTTGGGCTTCTGCTCTTAATGCTACCGTTAACACCGGTAATTTTTTGATGTTTTTAGGCAGCGAAAGAGATTTTAATTTACAACCTTGGAAAATATCTTCTCCCAAAACTTCTACGCTGTCTGGTAGTTCTACTCGTCTTAATGATTCGCAATCGCTGAAGGCTACATCACCAATTTCTTTTAGATGTGGTGGCCATACGACTTCTTCCAAAGACTTACACTCATTAAATAAGTTAGCTGGAAACTTCGTGAGAAGTTTGCAAGCTGAAAAATCTATGTTTCTAATTTTACAACTACAAAAAGCCGACTTTCCAATGGAAGATAAACTTTCAGGTAGAAGAACTTCTTCGAGAGAAGGGCACCAGTTAAATGCGGATTCCCCGATTTTATCAAGCTTTTTGCAGTTTGATAAGTCAACAGAAGCAAGAGCTTCGCAATTAGAGAACGCAAGCTCTCCAATTTCTTCTATATTTTCTGGGAAAATGATATTCGTCAGATTTTCACATCCAGCAAATGCATTTTCCCCGATTTTATTAAGCCTTTTGCAGTTTGATAAGTCAACAGAAGCAAGAGCTTTACATTCATAGAACGCCTCCTCTCCAATTTCTTCTATATTTTCTGGGAAAATGATATTCGTCAGATTTTCACATCCAGCAAATGCATTTTTCCCGATTATTGTCAACTTGTTACATGACGTCATATCGATACGTTCAAGCGTCTTATTGTCGTCAAAAGCATATTTATTGATTTCACATACAGAAATTGGCAATATTATATTTTTCTTTTTTCCGCCATCAGTTAATTGATTTGCAATTTTAGAGTCTACAGGGGTTGGATTTGCAGCTTCTTCTTCAGCCTTTGCCTTAGCAGCAGCTTCTTCTTCAGCCTTTGCCTTAGCAGCAGCTTCTTCTTCAGCCTTTGCCTTGGCAGCAGCTTCCTCCTCACTACAATTTGTTTCCTGTGAATTAGAAGTACCGGAAAGATTTTCTATATCTTTCTCTTCTGAATCTCCTTGGAGAATCGAAAAAAGTTTCTTAAATAATCCCATAGTCTTATTGTCTTAATTGATTTATACCTAAAATTGCATTAATACTTTCTGATAACTGAGTGACAGATTCAATTTGCTCTTCTGAAGAACTGAACTGTCCAGGCTTAATACGATGGAAGATTTTTGTAGCAGCATCGGCTGCAATCTTTGCTTCTTCGTATTTGCCAACCTCAACATAGAGTTTGCCAACTAAGTCCAAGATAGAAGCATAGATACCTTGCAGTAGCTCTGTTCCATCTTGCATCTCGTATAATTGGTCACCAACTTCATACAAGAGCATTTGTGCATCATACAACTTATCTTCTTGGATTTCGTAATATGCCATCGTACTTTTGATGACTGGCATCACATAACTTGGCATGTTTCCAGCAGAATGTTTTGCAGCAGCGTTGATAAAAGCCTCTAAGTCTCCTTTTGTCTTATATCGTTCTGCTACATAGATGTAGTTGGTGTATGCATTGTAGTTCTCTTGTGTGAGAAGTTCTTTTACCTGAACTGTGTATGTTGGACCAAGGCGCAACTCATCATCAGGCTTGACAAGTGTTCGTTTGATAAGCTTGATGCCATTGAGCCAAGTTCCTTTTGCGCTCAGGTTTGTCAGAGCCATTCTTCCAGAATCGAGAACTTCTATTTTGCAATGAATCTTGCTGACGCTTTCGTCATCAATGATCATTCCTTGATTTCCTCCTCTTCCTACTAATATATCCATATTCTCATTGTTTTATGTTAGTGCGGTAGTGGAGCTATCTTTGGAATAGGTGGTATCATTTTTCTGATATTCGCTATCTTTTTCTTCTCCATAACCACATTGAATATATGATTGAAATAGAATGAGAATTCCTTTTGGAATTCCTGTATGCTATCATCGTCATCGTTTTCGATTATCAGCATCAATACTTGCGTGAATCTGTCTAATATCTCGCTATGGTCAATACTGCCTTGTTCTAGGAACATCTTGGCTTGCTCCAGGTAATCTGCCATATCTACATTTGACCAATATTGATACAGACTGCTTGTGGCAGCCAATAATGTAATATTGCCGTATGGCTGGTTGTCGAAGATTTCCATGTTGGCGAGTATCTCTTCGGCTTCACCAATCTGGTCGGTATTTAGATAAGCGACATAGGTCCAAAAAGTTTGCCAATAGTTATCTGTTGTACGATTCGTATAATCGGAAATGCACTTTTGTGGCTCTAAAGCTGACAAAATCAAATAATAGTAGAATTGTACTTCTTCTACGTTGTATTTGTTGGCAAGTGACTCAAGTCTTGAAATGCTCAGTCTTAACATATCTGTTTTGTCAGACTTAGCAAGTGAGATGACCTGATTGATGGTTACCTTAACGATGGGATTGAGATTGTTGGAAGATTGTTGCAATCTGTTCTTTCTTACCTGCTCCTGAATATTGAAGGCAGTTTCTTCGTCTAATCCCAGAGTCAGTCTCATATCCTCCATCTGCTTGGCTTCATGAGGATCTATACGACCGTCAGCATAGACTTGTTGGCAGAGTTGCTTGTATTTCACAATCTTTTCCTGCTCTAATTCTTCATTGGTCTTGTCACGTTCTATATTCGTGATATTCGTAGTCGACACATTGTGAGAGTCTATGTGTACGCCTCCTGATATAGCGTTGGCATCACCCATAGAGAAGCCTGTATTGGCAGGTTCTTCTGCTGGCAATTCCTTTCCACAATAGGGACATCGTGGAAATTGCCAGTTCTCTGGTAATGCTGTGTTACAATATGGGCAATTCTTTATCATGTATATTTATTTTATAGAATTAAACATATCAAGACGAATGCTAAAATGAAAAACCAAATGAATTTACAGAAACATCCGATACATCCAGTGATACCTTCCCCTAGGAAAGAGGCAAATAGACCTAAGGCTTGTACTCCCCAACCGATTAGACCGAGGATGACAAAGCCTAAAACCAATATGCCTATGAATCCTAGTATAGCAATCATTGCTTGAATAATTTATTTGTAAATTGAAAGTTTATTTCTTTGTTACAGTTCCACTATGTGAACGGACATACGTACCCATGGACGTGCTCATGATGATATCACTGCCTTTAGTGATGATGTCAAAGATCTGGGCTCCATTACATCCGCATACGAAACTCCAGCTGTTACTCCCCATCGTGGCTCTTTGAAGCTCTGTGGGCTTGTCAGGGTTAATGCGGTAAATAAAATTACCTTCTTTTACAGTTGTTGCCATAATATAGTGTATTTAAAATCTAAGTTCTGAGGTCACTTTTGCCTTTCGGATTCTTTCAAGAGTGGTGTAGGTCTGGCCTTGTGTGAAGGCTATGCGTCTTCCGGTCTTTCCGAAAGAATCATTTTGAATGGCAGGTGAGAATTCTTCTATTTTCTTGAGCTTGAAGAATGTTCGTTTCTCTGGTTTGTATAGAGGCTCCTTTTTTGCAAAGTACTCTTCTGGAACATACTCTTTTAACTCTCTGATATCTACATTTTCTAGTTTTTTTTCAATTTCAAAGAGATATTGGATTCTTTGAGCGTAATAGAATGCTAAGTATTTGGCTTTCTTGAAGCTTCTGCCGCCTTGACAGGCATAGAAATTATATTCCAACGCAATAGGCTCACCCCATCTTCCGCCTACAATGATTACGCGGTTTTCGTGATCATCATATAAACCTAATGAGGTAATAAGAAGCTCAAACTGTTCTATGAGATAGCTGAGAACCGGATTCGGAACATCTTGCTGATAATCATTGAGGATATTCATCAGGGTGGTCCAATTCGTCCAAATTATCTCTTGGGGAAGAATTTCTGGTCGTTTGTCGTGTGTAGAGATATAGATGAGCTTATTGCGTTCATCTCTGTCTTCGACAATCAACTTCTTGTGATTTTCTAGTTGGGGTAGATTGATGACATCAGACAGTTTGCTTTCAATATAAATGTTGAAAGCATAATTGCAAGAGATTAAACCATCTGGTCTACTATGGATGTCTGTGTCGTCAATATGACTTTGAGTTTCAATCTTTAATGTTTTTTCTGGCAGTCCATTTCCTTCATCAATTCGCTGAAGAATTTCATCTAACAAACTGCCCCCCACAATCTGTTTCTAAGATTTTGAGGAGTGCCGATGTAACTTGATTCTCTGTCTGAGAATAAGCTCCAAAGACTGATTGTTCTGTGATATTCTTACTCATTTACTTTTTAGTTTATGATTTTTAAAATGTTTGTCATGTTTTTCTCAACGGCATTGCAAATATAGTTATTTTTGTGTAGAATTTCAAGCGAAAACAAAATTTTTAGTATTCTTTAAACTTTTACGATTGGTTCATTTCTTCTGCCATAAAATGTAATGGGATGATTACTGATTACGATTACAGTTCGATTTTCCGCTCTATATAATACAATAACCCCCAACCCGCTATAGCGAAAAGCAGGTTGGGGGAATTATAATGATTTCGCTTTCTTTATGGAAATCTTCTCTGCGTTTCTGCATCTCAGCGAATGAGAGGCGATTTACAAAGGATATTCTTCGAAAGCATAGAGTACAGTGCTTAGATATCGCTCGCCTGTATCGGGGAGCAGCGCCACAATCTTCTTGCCCTTGTTCTCAGGCCGCTTCACAAAGACTCATTCGTTAGGCTCCAACTTGGTTAAACCTAATCGCTTCCGTGTAATAGTTTATTCCATTGCCAACAAGAGTATAAAGGGAACCAGTGGTGCCGTGGTAAACATTACATTAAAAGCTGATGATAAATTGGCTATTAGAGATTACACTCTGAAGTTGGAGAACATCACTTTGGCGGATGCTGTTGAAAATGAATATTACCCAAGTGATAGTGAATCAACAGTAAACGTTGTTACAACGGGTATTAAGCCCATCTTGATGGATGGTTCTTCTGATAAGATTTACGATTTGCAAGGTCGCAGAGTGAATACTGTTAAGAAGGGTATTTATATCGTAAATGGTAAGAAACTGATTGTGAGCAAATAATCGTTTATCGTATAACTAATGGAAATGTCCACAACATTTGTCTGATATCAAATCAGGCAAATTGCTGTGGACATTTATTTTTTGCTAATCTTCTATCCAAAATAAGTTTTTACTTTGTATTCTAATCCTACTTGAAGTAATCATATATGAATAGCGGGAAAGCATTGAGTACTGCCACTTTGCAATCCTCGGTATTCACATATTTTTCTAATTGTGAATCGAATATCTTGCCCTGAAGAATGTCATCTTTTGATGCTGGTATTCCGTTCTCGCCATTGCAAAGAAAGTTTGCTTTGCTCACGTTCTGTTCTTTCAAATATACCCAGTTCTGCTTGACTTCCTCTATTTCATCTTCTGTAGGTTCCCGATTCTCTGTTAGAAGGATAAAATCGAAACTTCGATAGGCTGAGAATTCTGCTGATAATCCCTTAAATCTGCTGCAATCTGTGCGGGATATCGTATAGGTCCAATAGTTTGCATCCGGCAGGAACTTGGTATAGCGGATAGATTCTACCATCGGATAATCAATATAGAGCTTTCCGTATTCTGTTTCATTATCAAAAGTTTCTAACATCTCTTTTACCTGTCTGTTGATTTCTTCGAGTGATAAATTCCTGTTGTGAAAATCATAATCGAAGAAAAGATAGATTTCGGAAATGTCGGCAGATCTATCTATGTCTTTTAGAGGATTGTCTTTTTG
>OIYQ01000326.1_pt1 | contig 19785 bp, 19 predicted proteins | sample 1588311 | NCBI WGS metagenome assembly OIYQ01 (sample SAMN03283244) | human gut metagenome | biome: human-associated habitat; material: feces | host: Homo sapiens | place: Peru | collected 2012
TACATTACCTTTTAATACCCGAAATATGAATTTAGAATATCTGATGATATGATACTGTATCTGATATTTTCAATACGCAGCAAGTCAAGAAATATGACACTCTCACCTTCCTCAACGGAATAGATACGTGCAGGGTTTTCAAGTTCTGTTTTCCATCCAGCAGGAATGGAAATATTTATTTGTACATTGTCACTTTTAGTTCGTGCCATTACTTTTTCCATAACTTGAATGATATACTGAATTATTAGGATTGCACTGTTCCGCATGGTTATTATAGTTCGCTATATGTGCAGCATTATTAGGATTTTTCTGATTACAGTGATGGTTGTTTTGTTGTACGTGTGTTTATATCATGTTTACTTTTACTAATGATCTGTTTACTTTCTATACTTTAATATACATAGATTATATATCATTTTTCTAAGTATTTATCAAGTGAAATGTGGCTTTCATCCCACACGCAAGCGTGTGGGTTTTTCGCTACAAATTTATAACGCAGGCAAAGGATATAATGACTAAAGCATCAAAGCGTAAAACTTCTTTGAGTCTCTTTTTATTGTTTGCTCCGATACAATATCCAATCAGTGGCTGTGCACCAAAGGCAAAGCCAACAAGAACCATCATAATAATCATATTAACTTTTAATGCGATTCCCATGCTGGCAATCGCATTTGATCCATGATATTGAAGAATCCTTACAAAAAGCATTACAACAATATAAAGATAAGTTTAATGTATATGATGAAAAGTATTATGATTACTTTGTTGAACTAGTTGAAAAAGCTATTCAATTAAGTAAAGAGAATAAATCAGATATAGATGCCATTCGTGAACTTGGTGAAGGATGGGTTGCAGAAGAAACTTTTGCGATTGCAATCTATTCATGTTTGAAGTATAAGAATAGTTTTGAAGATGCTGTTATATGTTCTGTGAATCATGATGGAGATAGTGATTCCACTGGTGCAGTGACTGGAAATATAATGGGCGTCTATTTAGGTTATGATTCAATTCCAGAATATTATATTGATCATCTTGAACTAAAGGATGTTATATATGAAATGGCAAACGATTTAACGACAGAACCTCCTGTTAGTGGATATAGTTCTAATACAGATGATTATTGGGAAAACAAATATGTTTATGGCAAATGGAAAGATGATTAATCATTTTCATTATTTGACTGATTGATACCGTTTATATTCTCTTCCTATATAATGTAGATATATAAAGGAGACAGATATGGGTAAAATAATATTTCTAGATGTAGATGGTACATTAATTGATTATGAAGCAAAGCTACCTGCTTCAGCAGCTAAAGCAGTAGACATGGCACGTGCAAATGGACATAAGGTATATATTTGTACAGGATGTTCTAAAGCAGAAGTACTACAGCGTAATTTATGTGATTTAGATGGTATGATTGGTGGTAATGGTGCTTATGTAGAAGACAATGATGAAGTTGTTATGCATCAGGGATTATCAAAGGAAGATGTAAAACATATTGTAGATTGGTGTAATGAGAGACACTTAGGATTCTATTTAGAAGCCAATAGTGGTATGTACTGCAATGACTATATGTTGGAACAGGGTCCTGAAACTATGGTTAAATATGCTCAGGGTAAAGGAGCAGACCTAGAGAAAGCAAAGGAAACTTCAAAAGCATTCATGGATGGATTTATTCATTTACAGGGTGAAGATTTATATAGAGATGATGTAAATAAGATCAGCTTTATCTTAAGCTCTTATCAGGATCATTTAGATTCTAAGGTGGAATTCCCTGACCTTATTGCGAATACATGGGGTGGTAAAGGTGAAGTAGCCTTATATGGTGATTTAGGACCTACTGGTATTACTAAGAGACATGCGATTGAAGTGTTGATGGAACATCTTGGTGCTGATTTTAAGGATACTATTTCTTTTGGCGATGCAAAGATTGATTTATCAATGTTTGAATGTTGTGCTTATAATGTTGCAATGGGTAATGGTGGTCCTGAAATTAAAGAAGCAGCAGATTATATTACGACTGATGTGAATGATGATGGACTTTATAATGCATTTAAACATTTAGGTTTAATTTAAAAAGCCGTTGTGAGTGTAATGCTCACAACGACTTTTTTAATGTCTTCTTTTGTATCTGTAGAGAACTTAAAAGGTATTTTTCTGTCTATTTTATATGTTGTACTGTATTCACGTAAATCATCATACTTGTCATATGTCTTGATCTGAATATTGATATATTGTTCTGTGAACTTATATGACTTGATATGAAGACATAGACTGTAATAGTCACCTACCATACGTGATCTATTTGTTGTACAGGTAATGCCATAGGGTGCATCTATTTCTACAGGAATAGATGTTTCAAAGCGATGATAAGCAAAATAAAGAGTAATAACTGCAATAATAGAAAGACCTATTATAAACTTCTTTTTCATATCATCGCCTCCCCTCCTTTAAATTCTAACAAATTTCAACATTTACATCTAGATATTTTCACACATTAGAAAGAGGCTGTAACGAGTAAATATCTCATTATAGTTTCATAAATAGTAAACTACGGACCGATACCATTATTTAATAAGTATTCCTGATACAATTTGAAAATTGTGCATTTTCTACAACGTCTAATTCCAGTAAGTACTTGTATGATTTTTTTGATTTTTCCAAGATAATAACTGTTTCAAGTATTCATTTCTTTCAGACATGTTACTTACCTCTATTCTGATCAAATCATATCATCTTACTTAATTGGATTTACATTCAAGTTTGTAAACATAATAAAAGGGCAGCTGCCTGCCCTTAATTACTCTTAATATAGATTGTGACTTGATCATTCTCATGAATATTCTCTACCATATAAGAATACATATTTGTCTGTGTATCAAAATCAATATATTCTGCAACCACTTCTTTATCATTTACCTCTACAATAAAGTGATGTTCCTCTAGAGATAAGATATTCAATGCATTCATTTCAGGATAATACTCTAAATAAATAGTATGATCATCCGTATCATTACTTCCTCTAGATCCACAAAGAGACAATTGATTTAATTGTAATGAAGCATCTATATTATTCTTGATATCTTTAATATTCTTTAATCCATCAATCACAAAAGAACCAATCATTTCTGTAAGTGATTCAACAATCTCAATACCTTTGAATTGTTCTTTCTTCTTATAATACTCTTCATTATAATTGTTTTTTCTAATAGACTCATTCACTAAAGCATGATAATAGTCATTCTCTAGAATATCCTTCTTATGTTTCTCTAGAAACTCTCTTTCTTCAGGTGTTGGACAAAAAGATTTTAAGTACTTTATATATGTTTTAACCATCTCTAAATCAACGCTCATATGACTCACCACCTTTCTCATTAAGAATTACATCCTTACGTTTACTTAATAGATTTTGGAATCCTCTCATCCAGTCTCTTTTTCTATAGTCATAGACGGTTGTTCCATTCTTTGACAACATTATTATATTGAATGGATTCTCATCCATATAATCACAAATTAAATAAAGTTTCTCACATAAATCAAAATAGGACTCTAATATACTGCATAGAGAAGGCATTTTAAAGAATGATACAATCAAATCCTTATGTTCTTCTGTATAGTCCTTATAGAAGCTCATAATCAATTGATACCACTTCTTCGGTTCATCACATTCTTTATTGATGTTGATGTATTCTAGGAAGCTACTAAAACCAATATCGTACGCTCTATACGTCTTACTATCTATATAACGAAAGAAAGTAAAATAAATATAACCTAATCTGATCAACTGCTTTCTTAACTGTTTTACAATCGTTTTTAATTCTTTTTTATTTCTAGTCGTCATCTTACCAGAATCTAATATTGAAGCAGTCAGTTCCTCAGCTCCTAAATCCTTGAGTTCATCATAATAACTGTTAATAAGAGGAATCGTATGCAACATTGAAAATTTTATAATCAAATCAGCTCTATTTAATTCAAAATTTTTTTCAAAATATCCTGCAAGTTCACGTATGAACTCACAATTATATTTATCATACATCTTAGATCCAGGATCTAATCTCTTTAACTCAGGAAATTGTATTTTAGGAGATTCATTATTAGTTTTTACTTTCGCTGATTTTTTCTCTTCCTGAATTTTTTGATTTATTTTACATACAACCATATAAGAATAAAGGAATGCAATTAAAATATCCATTTTCTTAGGCTTATTCTCAATATCCTTGAATTCATCCCAATCATACATAGTAGTAAAGTAGTTGAACTTCTTAAAGAACTCAACAGAAATACCTTCTTCATCTACAACTGTATCATCATTATAAAGTAAACTTTCACTTAACTGATAAGGATACAGGACACCCTTTAAGATATTATCAATCTCAGAACAGATATCATAGAATAAAGATGCCTTATCCTTAGCAGTCATCTTATCATCACTTATAAATACAGCATATCCTTTATATTGTTCCTTACGTAATAAAGAGTCTTGATCAAGGATATACTTGTCATCCTTCTGCAGATCTAACATTTCATTCACTTTATTATGATAATACTTGAATACATCATAATATCTTGCTGTTCCATATTTTCTACGGAACATATTAGATATATCAATATCATAAAAGTTAGGACAATCATAGAACGCATTATTATTTTTTTTCAAACTTAACATACGATCAAGAGGAACTCTATTTAATTTATAGATAAGATTTTCTTTTAAGAATTTTTTATAACTGAGTTCATCTATTTGATTATTTATATCAATAGGAGAATAGACCTTATCTGGATCTAATATCACATCTACAACCTTATCGAAGTCACGTTGTTTTTCTGCAGACTTTTCATCATCAAAAACTTTTTCACGAATAGTAAGTCTACGTTTCTTATTAAAGAAAATGAAATCAGTACGATCATTTATTTCTTTTAATAGTTCTCTATTAGAATTTACTTTAGAAAAAGAATCTTCAGAAATTATTTCTAAATTATAATTCTTATATAACTTGTTTAACTCTGATTCAGTACATTTAATAAATAAAGGTGACATGCTATTCCTTAAGTAAATAAGATCAGTTAGTAGCTCTATCACTTTCACTTTCTCTTCACCTTCAATTTTGTTAGATAAAAAACGGCGACTATTCTTAATATCTTCGAAAGCCGTCTTTATATTTTTACCATCTAAACAATAAGGCTTGATATCATTTTCTATAGGACCATCATTTCTTAGTAGTATTGGATTCATATACATCCCCCCTGCACCTATTATAATACAAATAAATGAAAAACAAGAGAGGAGAATAGACAATATGAAAAAGAAAAACGGGAAGAAAAACGATTGAAAAACTATCAGATGACTATAAGGAAAAAGCAGGAGTACTAGAAGATGATTATATAAGTATTACAATCTTAAGTCCGATTACAGATGAATATAATAAACAATATAACTATGAACGTGCAGCGAAGATGAATAATTTTTTTAGGTTTGGATACACAAAGAGATGTAACGCTCTAGGTAGTAGTAAATACTATCTAGAGCGTTACAGTTCCTATGACTGGGCATCTTTAAAAACCACCGTACGATTGAGTTTCGCAATTTGTTCATTAAAACCTTTCTCATTCCATTCCTCTTTATGGTAGAGGCTCTTATAAGATAAAGAGGCGACTCTATTTATCTTACTCTGGTCAACTCCTCTTTCTAATAAACTGTTTTTCACAGCCAACGCACGTTCATAACCTAACTTTTGAAGTCTTTCATCTGAAGTTGTCTTGTCATAGGCTGTGGTTCCAAATATATCTACAGAACCATTATAGCTGCGTATAAAAGAGACAATACTATTCAACTTCTCTGGATTCAATAACTTGTTAGAGTTCTTTTCAAACTCCAGCCCGGTTAGGCAATACTTACTTTTAATATCATTATAGTTATTACTTAGCATCGAAACAGCATTATAGTCAACATCTTTACCAACTTTACTAACCTTAGGACCTTTATAAGCTTTATTACTAATTGGGTTACTATCTACAAAATGGATCTTCTTCGCTCCAGCTTCAGTGAGTAATCTTTTTAAAAAATCTTTCTGTTTATGAATAGAAGTGGAGGAAAGCTTTTGATATGAAGCAAGTTGTCCAATAGAATACAAGTATATGTTATCAACTTTCTTAAGATTAGGTAGTCCATGCACATCTTTAATATTGCTAACTGTCTTGTTAATATCTAGATTACTTAATGATTCAAGTGTTGTCATATTCAACAACCCTTTAGTACTTAACCCTGATATAAAACAAACTATGTTATTATTCGAGTTGCTCTTAAAACTCTTAGAAGCACAATTTAAACTCTCAATCAAATCAATTTCTGCTGATTTTGCTTTGACGTTATTCAAAACATCAATTATTTCTGAAGTATTTTCCTTAAGATACGCCTTCTTCTGGGTAGATGTTGTATATGATTTAATAGGATCTATATTCTCAGACTTAACAACATAAGGATTTCCGTTTGAGTTAATAATAGATAGCTGACCACCTTGTGTGTAAGTCTTATTTAGATACGGTTCTGCTAGAGTGTAGTCATGAAGCAAGGAACAAGAGTTGTTCCCTGCGATGATAGATAGATCATAATTATCTACTTTTTTAGATGAGCACCCACATAAGATAAGACTAACCATTAATAGGCTAATTGTTAAGCTTTTTAAGTTCTTCATGTTTAATATCTCCTTTTTCATTTGCTTTACTTTCTTCACATAAATAATCAGTACTCTCCTGACTGTTGATCTTAGTTGCAAGTTCGAACTGACTATAATTTTTAAGAGAATCGGTGTTTGAAATCACAAAATCCTTTAAAACCAATGTCTCTTTATTATTATATTCATCCAAGTTAATGTTATTACTCATTTCCAATTCATATAATTCCTCTTTCAACTTATTTGCATGTTCATTCAGAAGCATATTGTCCATTTGTAAAGTATATAATAAATTAGCTTTTCTTTCTGTTTTAGTCTTCAAACTAAGGGTAAAGCTCAAGATGGATGTCAATAATGGCACTAAGATCAACGCAATATTAGCTAATACTAACTGAGTGTTTTTTCCTTGAGCTCCTAAGAATAAGGCGAATTTTAACAATACATAAGAGAAATAAGAGCCTATAAAAATAACTAAATCTAATACACATCTCTTATTTTTTGATATCTCTTCAAGTTCGTTAATAAGGCAGCCACAGTGATAAACAGAGACATCCAACCCAATAGCCAAGATAGAACTTGAAAGGTATATGAATAAAGGATTAGCTTTATTAAAAATCTCAGCTAAAGCATTCTCTACCACATAAAAATCTGTAACAGTGAGAATGAGAATGATTATCCCACAAATAAATTCATTATCCAACAAAGTCTGGTTTTGAGTTTGCTGGTATTCCTTCTTGTAAAGTTTCTTGTTGATGTTCTTGTTCATGATGTTCTAATTCCTTTCCTAGTTTGTCAATTTTTTGTCCATTCTTTTTAATATGCATCTGTGTTGATTCTAGTTCTTCTTTTAAGCGCATGATCTCTCTAGATTTAGCAATTCTTATGAATTCAATTACCTCTTCATGCCCTAAACTTTCTCGATCCAAATAATTAAGAATCATCTCTTGATCTATATTGAGACTTTTATAAAACAACTCAAAGTTTTGTTCGTCAATGTGCGAGAAATCCTTCAAGTACTTATGAATACAAGCAACACTCGTATTGTTACTGGAATCTATAACTGAAAAGAGACCATTGTAAGATCTAGGAACCATATCAGTTAATTCGTTTTTAAAATTAATTTTTTTTAGATCATCATCCTTGTATCTTTTGAAATTGTTTTTTCTTTTAAATAATCCATTAAACACTTTCATTTTTGCTCACACCTTTCATCACTCTATCCAACAAAGAATCTTCCTGATTTTTATAGTTAATAAATCTTTCGTCATTGCGATAATCGAGACGAGGAATCTGAACATCACATTTTTCACCTCCCAAGTTCATACCTTTTACATAATGAATTAAGTAAACCTGAAGATTATTTTCGGACTTGTCTAATTCATCTAAAAGCTTATTTCTTTTTTTGAGATACTCATTCTTCAAATCAAGAAGTTCTAGAGATAAAGCATGATTCTTTGTTTTTACCTTCATCACCTCTCTATTACCCCTTAACGACGAAAAATCAATACCACTTAAAACCATAATATTCATGTCCAATTGATAAAGCAGTTTCTCAGCCTCTTTAGAGAACTGCCCTAAATTTTGATGTAATACCTTCATCATTTCATTAAGATACGCGTTATAGTCATCCATTTTCTTACTAAAATAAACAACCTTATCTTTTTCATAATTTTCAAGATGGAGCTTTGAATCAATAGCGCCATACATTGTGATAAAAAATCTAGGATAGATAGTACCTTTAACTCTCTTCATATCTTATTCCTCCTTTTCATCTAATAATGTAATGGAAAGAGTTATTCCCACTTTTTTAAATCTTTTATTTCTCCTTTCTTCATTTAACAATGTATAACAAGAAATAATTCCCACTTTCTACGAAAAATAATTTAAAATATAACGTAGACCTTTAATCCATTTTTACTATGCATTGATATAATCAAGCGTGGATACAAAGTGTTCTTCACACGTTTTATCATATATTTATCCTCCTCACTCTATAACTTATTGAGCATAGAAAATCCCTATTTTTTACAATTTTTTAGTAATCCATATCATATTCACAACATTCATCTGCATACATTCTTTCATCTGCAGACATTCCTTCATTCTGACTTTCATCTATCTCACTACAATTTTCATATACTTCTTCATTCCATGATTGTCGCAATTCATGACTCTCATTTTGAAAAGAAACGTGTTCATTAATTTGTTCACCTGTCATTTCATTTGTGACAGAATAATTAATCATAGTAGCCTGTGGCCTTTCACCTACAGGAGTATAGTTTTCTACACTATAGAAGACACTGTTACTAAGATTTTGTACATATGAAGCTACTTCTCTTTCTACATGTCGTTGATCTATTTGATTCACGTTTCTATTCTGAGCATCTAAGTTTTCATGACCTGAACTTCCCTGAAAATAATGTGCAATCAGATGTCCACCATGATCATACTTTTGACGATACTCTCCCCCAGCCTTCTTCTGGTTATACGTATTTCTAACTTCAACTGCACCTAGTTCTGTTACATACCCATAGGCTTTCTTACCTAATGGTGTATTTTCATATGTAAACTTATTCATAGAATGCTCCTTACTAAAATATATAAACCAACGAGAATAATAATACATGGCATAAAGGCACTACATACCTGTATCAAAACAGGCATACCATCTAGTATCCATGCCCCTAAACCAGGTATGAAATAACACAGTACTACAAGTAATATTAAGTACTTCATAAGTAATCCCCCCTCATGAAATAAGGTTTAAATAATTGAATAGATGGTTGATGGTTAATTAAACAGAATGCTTCAAAAGGACGCAGCTTAAGTAAATCATTCATAGATACTCTAGGTAGATTACCTACTGTATCTCTATAACCACTTAACTGACTCATATATGTCAGAGTATTATAATTTGTTGTTTGGAAACTGATAATATTCTGACAACAGTCCATAATAGTCTGTGCTACAGACTTACTATAACCAATCTCTAATTGATCCATGGATTGAATCAATAAAGTAAACTGGATATTTCTAGAACGTGCTGTACTAATATATCTTTCAAAGCTAGGTAATCTAAAATGGGCAAACTCATCAATAATAAAATGAAATGGAATATCTAACTGCCCTGTTTGATCACATGAATGATATAAGACATGAATAAGCTCTGTAAGAAATAAAGAAACAAGGCAATCATACTGTTCAGAATACTCTGGGTATTTTAAATATATAATTGTCTTTTCTTTTGGTATCTTTCTGATATCAAAGCTTGTATTTCTTGTGATTTTCTTTAATTTAGAGCTTGTGAGAATAGAAGAAATAGTCGCAAAGGCAGTCATTAATATAGATGCTGTTGTCTTCTCACTACTGGTAAAGACACCATTTAATAATGAACTCGCCATAGGTGTATTACGATCTAATCCTAGAAACTCTATATGGGCAGAATTTTCTACACATAGATGTAATAATGCTTCTAAGTTTATTTGCTTACTCTTTGTTTCTAATAAGTAGTAAATAATGCCCTTTATATAGGTAGTAGAACTGATTGTCCAGAAAGGATCTTCAGATCCTTTCACTGGTTTATTTAATGCTTCACTGATTAATGAAATCAATTCACCACATAACACAGATTCTTTCTCTTGATAGTAGTCTTTCACTAAATCTAAGCAGTTAAATGAATCTCCTTTATAATTCAAGTAATCAAGCAGGATAATATTGTATCCTTGAGACTTAGCGAGATCATATGTACTCTTATAGATCTCTTCTTTACTATTATCATTCACAAAGAGACTATGTCCTTGTTTTAGTGCCTCTATTGTTTCATTAATCGCAATACAACTTGTTTTACCACTACCTGGTTCTCCAAGTACAAGTGTGTTTTTAATAGTTTTCATATGCTATCCTCTAATTTCTTAAGTCTTTTATTTGAATTTTGCTCATAACGATTAAGATAATGAATGAGACCAGAGCGATTGTCTTCATCCATTAAGACTGCATATTGGTCTGCTTCATAATCTCTTCTAGTCATATAGAATTTTAAGATAAAATTATTGACTCCCATTAATAAACTCTGCATAGACTTCATAAACCATCTTAAAAACTTTACAAACAGTGATCCCGCAAAGTAAGTAGTAAATGAGAATGAACCTAGAATAACTAGAATAATCATCATAATGAACAAAAATGCCATCATGCCAGAATAAAATAATAAGATGAAGAAAATCAATGCAAGTATATTGAGAGATACTACTTGGCTAAAGACCATATCACAATTATAAATATGCCCACATTCATGTGATATACAGGCACGTAAAGCATCTTCATCATATAGCTTCAACATACCTTTTGTGACCACAATGGTATGAAGACCATAATGTGTTACCCCTATTGCATCATCATCTAAGTAATAGCAGTGAATACCTGAATAAGGAAAATCAATATCTTCTATCACCTGTCTATAAAACATAGAATAACTATTTACAGGCATTTGATCTAAGCGTATCGCTTGATTTATACGTACAGTAATATGTTCCTCTATATTTCCTATAAAAATCAATGTAAGGATAAGAAGTATAAAAAGCAGTATAGGCGCATTAAATATTTTATTAAGAATGTACCAGTCTCCTAATAACAGAAGTATGGTAAGTATGAGATTTGTTTTCATAGTATTATTCCTTTCTTTGTTAATAAGACTTGAAGTGACATGTTATTAAGTTATAAGCTTTGTGGTTTTCAACAATAACTGTAATTTGTTTGACCAGGCAAATAGTCGAAATGTACTATCGCAAGTCTGTAGGAGACAGACATTCTTATTTAGATACATGATTTCTTCTTTACTTATCTTAGGCTCTTTCACAGGAGCCAATGTAGAAACCTGTTCTGTCTTATCTGTACCAAATAGACGATCTAGAAGACTCTCACTACCTATTCTCTTATTTCTAGAGATAGAAGATGTTGTGTGAACAACTTCTACTTCACCTGATAACTTGGATATTATGTTTGCGGAATGTGCGTTGTGATTTAGATATATCTTTGTAGAGAATAGATAAGGAATCTGTGATATGAGTTCTTCATGCAAGAAAATATCTTTAAATATCGCGATGAGCGGATAGTCTTCTTTATTCAACTCAAAGAAATGTTTAAGTGTCTGTGTATTATATTGTTTATGATCCTCGATTAAAACAAGAGGTTGATGTGTAGTCTTCATCATCTCATTAATAAGATATAAGTGAACGTCCTGGTTTATTTCATCAAGCTGGATATTTGAACATCGTGATGGAAAATAGCCTCTATTTTGAAATAAAAGAACGATAAACATTTCAGTAGAAATAAACTCTGGTGTATGAAAACCTATGTATTGATTCATATAATATTGAAATACAGAAAGATCGATTGTCTGCGTTTGGAGATGTTTATTGAGTTCCTCTTTCACTAGTTCATAGTTTTCACATTGAATAAAAGCATCGAGTAATTTCATATTCTTATTGAGAATAATCATAAGTTTTCTCAGAAATAATAAGTAAGTTTCTACAAAAACTATGGTTGCGTGAGACGTCTCATGAATATAAAGTAAGTACTTGATTAACTGAATCAGCTGTTCATCGCTATATCTTCTAAAGTAGTCATAATAATTAATATCAGAAGATTTCACAGCACCAACATAACCATCTAAACTGACGACTGTCTTCTTAAACTGGAGTGAGTTTATAAACTCATTTTTAAATGTAGGATTATTACCTGAAATCAGTATTTTTTTCATATTAGACTCCTTTTAAAAACTTCACTTTGAACATCGGCTGATCGAGAATCTTGAGATAAGCTTCACCTACTGTCAATGTTTCTATATCACGTGTTGAGATAAGGTCATCTTTTTGAACAACAGTTTCTGTATGACCTGATACATGAGCTGGAAAGACAGACATTTCTATCATATCCTGCCCACCTAAGTGGACAATAAAGTCTTTTGTAGGGGAATCTCTTGGTTTAAAGAAGATAAAGTTCTGGAATCCACCAAGGACTGACTGTTGAAGATGTTCATCAGGAGATTCTAAACATCTATAAAGTAGTTCAATAGACTGTAATCCTAAGATGACATGGATTCTTTTTCCTGCCCCAATGTTTAAGACCTGTACTAAGTCAAAATCACCATCTAATACAGAGGCTTCATCTAAAATAAGATACACACGTCTTTGTAGTGAATTTCTGCTAAGCTTTCTTTTAATAATGAGTTTAAGTAATAGCTTCATCAGATAATTACTACTCTTCTGGAACTGAATATCATATTGAAGAAGAAGTAAGTTCCCACCTACAGCAAGAATATCTTTTGTAGACATCAATACTGCACTGTCCTGTACAAAGTAATAATCCAGAATCAAATGCATGGTAGAAAGAATTGCACCGTTCTGACCATTCATTTTTGTTTGTCCAGTATAAAGGTATGTTTCTGCAATATAACCTAAACCTACGTTATGTAGAATATTTTTGATATCACTAAGGCTTAAGCTTCTGATCCAGTTTGCAAGTATCTTATTGTCTGCAATACGTTTGTTCCTTAACTGAAAGAGAAGAAGTCCATAGAGTACCTTCTGAGCTGTTTCAGGAAAGAACTTGTTGTGTGCTTTTGTGAGTTCTTCATGAAAAAGCTCCATAGTAATTTCATTAAGGGCTTCTTCTGGATAAGGAGAATCATAAGCCTCTTTGAGAATACTCCAATGAAATGTAGGATTCTTTATAGAAAATAATGCATCATTTGATTGGAGAAGGTCATTGTAGTCATCCTTTACATTCAACAAGATATATAAATCATCAGGATGAGCTTGTCTTAAACGTTTAACTAACTGTTTAATAAATGTAGTTTTTCCACTACGAGTACCACCAAATACAGCTAGGTGGGATTCTAGAGTATTGGTATCAAAGGGAATATTTAATCTTTTATTTTTATAAATAGCGGGAATAGAAACTTTTGATATTTCAAAGTTAATATCCACGTGATAATCATGACTTCTAACAAACATAGAATATCAACTCCTTTCACCTATAACGTATTGCCTAATTTTTTTCCCTCTTTTTGGATAAAAAAGGGAATATCTATTCTTTTATTTTTATAAATAGCAGAAATAGAAGCTTTTGATATTTCAAAGTTAATATCCACACGATAATCATGACTTCTAACAAACATAGAATATCAACTCCCTTCACCTATAACGTATCACCTGATTCTTTTCCCTCTTTTTGAACAAACAAAAAAGATACATATGATTACATATGTACCTTTCCCTGGATGATGAAGCCTTTCCAGTCTTCTTCTTCATAATGTCCATGCACAGTTTTCAACATCTTTTTCTGTATCATGCATTCTTTTATTCTATTGTCTAATTGTATAAGTTTCATCTTTAATTTAGTTGGGTGTATTTCGTCTTTAAGATAATACTTAAAGTCTTCTTTGAATTGTATGAATTCTTTTATACCATTCTGGTAGTCTGATAAATATAGTTGAGTTTCCTGGTAAGACTGCATCGCATTTCTAGACTTCTTATAGTATTGATAGAAGATCTTCATGAATAGTGCTGCATTGTAGTCATCTATTTCTTCTACAGTAAGTAAAAGGGTTTTAGCCCCAGCAAGTTCAAAGGCACGTCTTATACCATAGACACCTTCTCCTCCTATACTCTTACCTTGTCCTGTCTGACAGGCACTTAATACAACAAGTTCTGTATCCGTTAAGTCCATGTCTTGTATTTCTGCAGCAGTGACAAAACCAGAATCTGTTTTATTATATCCTGATAAGCATAGACGACCATTTTCCATTAATTGATCTGAGTCAACATATTCACCATGTGTACTAATATGGAGAATCTTAGGACTAATAATATCTAAGAAGTTATCATGATTGGCATCGTCACGTGATAAGAGTGTACTATCTTCAAATAATTGATTAATATACATGCCTTCAATATAGCTACCATAAAGAACACCTTTTTGTCCTCTACTTTCAGAATATTCATCATAATAATCAGGATAAATAACAGATACAATATCTAAATCATCATCACTTGAGTCTTCATAATCTTCTAATAGATCTTGTGGTGAAGAGAGATAACTGATTTCGGTATTGATATATCTTGCGAAAGAAATATTATATAGGTCTCCATCAGGACAGATATAGAGGTGTTTCATGCTTTCCCATAATTCTTGATTATGTTTAAGTGCACTTTCTAGCTGACTAGATTTAAAATTTTTTATCACTAATCCATCTTTTTTCAAAAGAATTGCAGTTATATTATCATCTACATAATATAAGTCAAATAGATATTCTCCTTCTTGAAGTACTGCCTGCAGATCCTTATAGTGAGTATCCTTTTCAAGAATAGTTAAATGTGGGGCAAGTAGTTCCCTTTTCTTTTCTTCTAATCTTTGAAGTTTTCTCTTTAACCCCTTCTCCTGTGTTCCATGTGAATGAACCATCTTTTCCTTGTAGAGTTTATATTCTTTAGAAACAGCCTGATAAGCCTCATCCTTTTTGATAGAAGAATAACATCTTTCTAGATTCAATAAGAAAGTTTTGATTTTTATAAGCATATCATATACATCATAGCCTAACTGAAGCGCTATAACTATCTGCTCATAATACACATCTATAAATGAATCATTCATCCGTGGTGTTTGATCATTCAGTATATCATCAATAAAAGATTCACAACACGCACTTAAATAATAATCAATATCTTTCATCAGCAATTCAAAAAATTCAGTATTATGTGTTGCTCCTCTGCGCAACAAAGCTAATATAAGTTCCAAATAACCCCTAACTCTTTCTTTTGAGTTTCTTGATTGTAGTAGAAAACTGATTTGATCATGAAGTTGTACAAACTTATCGTTATTCTCAAGTTTTACTAAAAGATAAAGGGATTCGAGAAGTTGTTCATCATCATATTTTTTATGAATTTCTGCATTTAAACGAGCATAATAGAGTTGTGTATCTTTATCAAAACAAGTTTTTTTAATAATTGTATCTAAAGACTTTAGTGTATCTGGATGATTTTCCCCTAACAATTTACTTCTTTCATTAAAACATTTTACATAGGCATTAAAACTCTCTTCTATGTGATTCAACCAATAATGCACATCTCCCATTTCATATAGTACATCAAGTGTTCTTGCAGTAATTTCATGATTATTTTGATATATTTCTTTAAAATACTGTTCAGAATATTTAAAAAAATCATTATACTTTCCTACTCGTGAGCTACTAAAAATCAATTCTTCCAACAAAGTCGTTTGATCTATCTCATCTGAAAATCTAAACATATATAACCTTAAATAGGAATCATATATTTCTAAATCCAATTTTCGAATATTCTCTTCATCATGTAATTTAGAATAAAGACCTCTCATAGATGATAAAACATGAATCAAATCTATACGGTCATTCTTTGATTTATAATACAGTTGAATATCTTCATATAAATTCAAGACTTTCTCATATTCTTCAAATTGTTCATAAAGATCAGTCAATAATTCTTTTACCTTTATAGTTTCATCATCATATTTACCAGACATTTCCTCCCTTATTTCTAGACATTGATAAGCTGTTTCATAACTTTCCTGATATTTTTCAAGTTTATAATAAGAAGAGGCAATCAAATAATATGTCCTTAATGTATCATCATGAAATAATGTGAATTTCTTTTTCTGCATAGAAAAACACTGCTGTGCCTGTAATAAGCCCTGTTCATAATCTCCTAAATTATAGGAACAAACTGCTGCCTGATAGAGAGCCCTAAGTGCTCTTTCACTGCCAAATCCATCTATGAATAATGCATCTTCATATAAGTATTTATTGTATTCACGACAATGGATTATATCTCCTTTATTTTCATAAATAGCAGTAATACACTCTAATGCATCACATGTTGAATCATTTATTCCATATAAAGATTTTTGTGTATGGTAGTATTTTTTTAAAAGATCAAGTGTTTCGCCATATCGTTGAAATTTCACAAACATCATTATAAGTCGATATAAAGCATTCAATGTTTGAGAATCATTTTCAGAAAATTTATTCTTATAAAATTCATAAATATCTTTTAAAGCACCAATACATAAATCCTGTTGATTCAGAATAAATGCATCCCTGCTTAAATCTTCCAATAATTTTAAATAAGAGGCATCATCCATATTTCCAACTTGCTGATATTGAATGTATTTATCTTGAAGGTCAAAAAATTCTCTTGATGCTTGCCCTACTATATCTATTGATGATAAGACATATCTTTTTGTTTCTTCATCTAATGAATCAACATTATCCGCATAACGTTCTATAAGTTCTTTATATCTTCCCTCTTCATACATCCCTTTAATATCCATAACTCTCACCTCACATTCATCTAATTTTCAAATAAAATAAATGTAATAATTACACTTTATATCACATTTTATGTCTTTCATGACATTTACTTGTTGTTTTATGCATTGTGAGCCACTTTCGTGATTTTCCCATCTATAATAGAGAGCAGGAGGCTCATATGCAATCATTTATTATATTTATACTTTATATGCTATATGTACTAACTAGCGCCCAGTACTTATATTATCAGCTATTAAAACCAAAAACAGATTATATTCTGCTTGTTGGTATCATACTTCATATTCTCTTTGTAGTACTTTATCTATTACTACAGAAACATTTATATCTAGCTACTTATCTATTATACATCTTTATGTTTCTTCCTTCACTATTCTATGAAGGAGATATGAAACATAAATTAACACTTACATTTATGTCACTTACCTTTACATTAGCTTCAGAAACAATTTTTGCGATTGTTTTTGTTGCAATCAGTCCACTATTTCCACATATTAATATGATTCCTGTATTATTTAAGACAAACAATCAATATATACTTATTAGTATATTCTCATTATTGACAGGATCATTCGTCTTGTTACTCACAATAAAAGCAGCTTCTCTTCTTAAGAACTCCTTTACTGTTATAAAATCAGGATTAGTTTTAAGAACATGTTTCTATTTTGTGGCAGTGATCATTATTAATAATTTATTTGCGTTGCCATCTGCTATAAAATTCTCTTTATTCCTTGTTCTAATTAGTATGGTTGCAACGATTTTCTTGATTATTTTATTCAACCGACTATTTAATGAGATTTCTGAGTCCAGTCATGATATTGCCTTGAAACAACAGCAGGTAGAACTTGTAGAATCTCAATTAACATCTTATAAAGAAACAGAAGCGCAATATATTGAGATACGTCATTGGAATCATGATATTGCGAATCACTTATTATCATTAGCACATTTAATTGAATCTTCTAAAAATGAAGAAGCTAAAGAATATATTCGTAATATTATTGAGGAGGAGAAACAATGAAGTCTTATAAAATGATCTTTTTATGTATTATCTTTTCTTCTTTCTTTGGCCTTTTAAGTAAAATGAGTATTTCTTCACCAGAATTAAATTCTTTTATTGGTTTATTTCAGTTCCTTATGTTTATCACATTAATGAGTATTATTGTATCAGTGTACAATACTATTAAAAAGATCTTTGACTTAACTGAACAGAATATCAAGATTGATACAATGATGAAAAATCAGGAACTTAGAAAGAAACAGGAAACAGAGTTAAAAGTAATGAAAAACAAGGCAGAAGAGTTCCAAGATGAAATAAAAAAAGCCTTAAAGGCTGTAAGTGGGATGTTGGAAAACAATGATATTGACCAAGCAAAAGAAACACTTATGCAGTTATCTGATCATTTTGAATCTGTGAGAATGCATCCTATTTGTTCTGATTCCTTAATGAATGCGATTTTGCAATCAAAAAGAGAATATGCGAATACATTAGGTATTGATGTTCATTATCATGTAGTGACTGAATATGCGAATAGATTTGATACGGATTTATCTGCAGTACTCTTTAATTTATTAGATAATGGTATTGAGGCATGTAGTCAATGTAGTGATTCTTCACTTAGTTTATCTATTAGTGATCATCTAGGTTATTTACATATTAAGATGGTGAATTCAAAAGAAGAAAAGAAGTTTACAGGAGAAACAACCAAAGAAGATAAAGTACATCATGGTTATGGTTTATCTATTATTACAGATATTGCGAATAAGCATGATGGATCAGTCCAATGGATTGATAATGGTGATACATTTACATCACTTGTTATGTTGAAAGTATAGGAGGAGATATTATGCTTAAGATTGGGTTATGTGAGGATAATGAAATACAACATAATCAAATATTATCCTTTTTAGAAAAAATTTCTTTGCCTAAACATGCGATTAATTCTTTTTATAAAGGGAATGATTTATGCAATAGTATTCAAGAAGCAATGAAGAATAAAGAGCCTTATGATATTGTGATTATGGATATTGATTTACCCGATGGTAATGGCATTAAGTTCTCTAAACAGATTAATGTCTTTTCACCTCATACAATTATTATTTATATGACATCTTATGAAGATTATGTGAGTGATGTATATGATACAAATCATATCTATTTTATTCTTAAGAAGAATTATCAGAAGTATTTACCACATGCTTTATCACTCGCAAATGAAGCATTAAATAAACAAAGAAGAGCTTCTTTAAAGATTTTCTGGAATAAAGAAGAATATAACATCTTACAGAAGGATATCTTCTATATGGAGAGACAATTAAGAACAACAATGATTATGACTCCTACACAGACTTATTCAACATCTGAAAAGCTTGCAGATTTACTGGGACGTTTAGAAGATTCATTTGCGCTGTGTCATCGTAGTTATATTATAAATTTAAAGATGGTACAGGAAATTACAAAAGATTCTGCACTTCTTGTAGATGGGACTTCTATTCCTATTAGTCGTCGTTATTATAGTTCTTTTTGAATACCCATAATCAACAGGTGACGATTTAAGAGAAATGTGGAGCAGAAATATTCAGGATATATACTATCTGCCTATGACTGATAGGAAATGATTTCTGTAGGTATTTCTTGATTTTATCCATAACAATCTTTCCCATATTTCTATGGTTAAATCTATACTCCTGTTCATTCAGGAATAAAGGCATCTCTCTTTTAGTTATTCCATGATATATCCCAGTAAT